>ENA-OQAJ01000126-OQAJ01000126.1-human-gut-metagenome-genome-assembly--contig:-NODE-126-length-23292-cov-2.853745_pt1 | contig 23292 bp, 21 predicted proteins | sample MGYA00242736_ERZ504529 | MGnify/ENA primary metagenome ERZ504529 (study PRJEB26092, sample SAMD00036275) | human gut metagenome | host: Homo sapiens | study: EMG produced TPA metagenomics assembly of...
ATATGGAACAGAAGTTCACCACCATGGCCCAGGAAGTCATCGGTGATGCGATTCAGAGCGCGTCTGCCGCGGGCAACGCGCAGGTCGAGACACTGCACGTGATGGATGCGCTGCTGCGTCAGGAAAACGGCGTGATTCAGGGACTGATTCAGGCGGCGGGCGGCAACCCGCAGGCGATTGGCGCCGCGGTGCGCAATGCTCTGGTCAAGATGCCGGCGGCGAGCGGATCCACCACATCGCAGCCGCAGGCGAGCCGCCAGCTGACGGCGGCGCTGGCACAGGCCGAGAAGGAGATGCAGCAGATGGGCGACGAGTACGTCTCCACCGAGCACCTGCTCATCGGCATCGCCGCATCCGCGCCGAACCAGAGCGCGGACATCCTCAAGGCGAACGGCGTGACGGCCGCGGCGCTGCGCAAGGCCGTCCCCGGCGTGCGCGGCGGTGCCAAGGTCACCAGCCCGGACGCTGAGGGCAGCTACAAGGCGTTGGAGAAGTACTCCACCGATCTGACCGCCCGCGCAAGGAGGGTGAAGCTCGACCCGGTGATCGGGCGTGATCAGGAGATCCGCCGTGTGATCCAGATCCTGAGCCGCCGCACCAAGAACAACCCGGTGCTGATCGGCGAGCCCGGCGTCGGAAAGACCGCCGTCGTGGAGGGCCTCGCCCAGCGTATCGTGGCCGGCGATGTGCCGACCACGCTGCAGAACAAGAAGCTCATCAGCCTCGATTTGGGGTCGATGGTTGCCGGCTCGAAGTATCGTGGCGAGTTCGAGGAGCGCCTCAAGAGCGTGCTCAACGAAATCAAGAACGCCGACGGCCAGATCATCACGTTCATCGACGAGATTCATACGATCGTCGGCGCTGGCGCGGCCGAAGGCTCGATGGATGCCGGCAACATGCTCAAGCCCATGCTGCGCGCGGCGAGCTTCGCCTGATCGGTGCGACCACGCTGGACGAGTACCGTGAGAACATCGAGAAGGACCCGGCGCTTGAGCGTCGTTTCCAGCAGGTGTTCGTGGGCGAGCCGAGCGTGGAGGACACGATCGCGATTCTGCGTGGCCTGAAGCAGCGTTACGAGGCGCACCACAAGGTGACGATCGGCGACGACGCGCTGGTCGCCGCCGCGACGCTCTCGAACCGCTATATTTCCGGCCGTCAGCTGCCCGACAAGGCCATCGATCTGGTCGATGAGGCGGCCGCGCACCTGCGCATGGAGCTCGACTCCTCCCCGGAGGAGATCGACGAACTGCAGCGCAAGGTCACGCGCTACGAGATGGAGGAGATGCAGCTCAAGAAGGCCGAGGATCCGGCCAGCAGGAGCGCTTGGAGAAGCTGCAGAACGAGCTCGCGAACACTCGCGAGAAGCTGAGCGGCCTCAAGGCCCGCTGGGATGCGGAGAAGGCCGGCCACAACAAGGTCGGCGACCTGCGCGCCCAGCTGGACGCCAAGCGCGTCGAGGCTGACAAGTTCACCCGTGAAGGCAACCTGGCCGAGGCGTCGAAGATCCTGTACGGCGAGATTCCGGCGATTCAGAAGCAGCTGGACGCGGCCGAGAAGGCCGATGCGGAAGACGGCGCGACGGGCGAGACCAAGCCCGAGCCGATGGTGCCCGACCATGTGGACGCCGATTCGGTGGCCGGCATCGTCTCCGAGTGGACCGGCATCCCCGTCGGTCGCCTGATGCAGGGCGAGAACGAGAAGCTGCTGAGCATGGAGGACTACCTCGGCAAGCGCGTGATCGGCCAGAAGGAAGCGATCGCGGCGGTGAGTGACGCGGTGAGTCGTTCGCGCGCCGGCATCAGCGACCCGAACCGTCCGACCGGCTCGTTCCTGTTCCTCGGCCCCACCGGCGTGGGCAAGACCGAGCTCGCCAAGCGCTCGCCGACTTCCTGTTCGACGATGAAAAGGCCATGGTGCGCATTGACATGAGCGAGTACATGGAGAAGGCTCCGTGTCTCGTCTGATCGGTGCTGCGCCGGGCTACATCGGCTATGAGGAGGGTGGTCAGCTGACTGAGGCCGTGCGTCGCCGCCCATATTCGGTGGTGCTGTTCGATGAGGTTGAAAAGGCCAATCCTGAAGTATTCGACGTGCTGTTGCAGGTGCTCGACGACGGCCGTTTGACTGACGGGCAGGGCAGGACCGTGGACTTCAAGAACACGATTCTGATCATGACCTCCAACCTTGGCTCGCAGTTCCTGGTGAACACCGAACTGGATGACGAAGCCAAGAAGAAGGCCGTGATGGACGCCGTGCATATGCAGTTCAAGCCGGAATTCATCAACCGCTTGGATGAACTGGTTATGTTCCACCCGCTTACGCGCGAAGAGCTCGGCGGCATCGTGGACATTCAGGTGGCGCAGGTTTCGGCCCGCTTGGCGGATCGCCGCATCAAGCTGGATGTTACCGATTCGGCGCGCGATTGGCTCGCCAACACCGGTTACGACCCGGCGTATGGCGCTCGCCCGCTGCGTCGTTTGGTGCAAACCGAAGTCGGCGACCAGTTGGCGCGCATGCTGCTGGCCGCGAAGTGCACGATGGCGACACCGTGCTTGTGGATCAGACCGGCGGCGACCATTTGGAGCTTTCCTCGTGGGCGCCGGGGCAGATCGACGACGATTTTTCGGCAGAGGCTAAGTGACGGTCGGAGTCATTCGGCTGATCGGTTTGGCCTGACTGACTGTTGATTGGCCGAGTCACGAAAACGGTCTAACCGTTGACGGTGGGCGGACTGCGCACATGCGGGTCCGCTCCATTTTTCGTGCGATTGCGCGATTTTCTTTTGCGAAAACCGTTTTACCGTGACGGTTGGCGGTCATATGCCTGCAAAACCAAGCCTGCGACCGTCAAAACCGTTGCACCGATCAACACGGCAATCGCAAGCTTCGGCTGAAGCCCGAAAATCAGCCACAAAGCGAACGTCCACACCGCGATGACCATCGTTACGGTCGCGGTAATCTGCGTTACCCGCGTGCGAATCTCATATGTGATGCTGGCCTGGATAAGCGTATCCATGCTTTGCTGTGTTTCTCGCGTTTCTTGAGATTGTATTTCTTGCTTTTCTTGCGATTGTGCGGTCGGAATATCGCCTTCCGATGCTTTCTTTGCCATGGGGCGCTGCGCGATCAGCGAAATCGCAAGCGATAGCACGGCGACCATGCTTGCGAAAGCGAAATACTGATTGCGTGACCCCGCGGGGAAAATCCACGACACCACGCACGCCAGCAGACTGTAGACGTACACAATGGTCATGGCGAGCGACAGCAGCGAATCCGCGTTGGGCGTGTGGCTTTTCAGGGCGGCGGTGCCACGATTGTGCATCGGCGCGGCGCAGTAGAACATGACCGGCGTGGCGATGATGGCGTGCAGCATGGATTGGTCAGCCAGTGGGGAAGTGTGATGCCGCCGAATGTCAGCATGGTTACGGTGAATGTGGGAGCGGTCAGTATGGTTGCGATGGCGAGACGCTTGGCGATGTCGCTTCGGTGTGTTGCGCCGGCTGCCTCGTCTGGATTTTCGGTGTGATTTTCGGTGTGATTCTTGGCGGGCTTGTCATCGGTGATGCGTTGGTGGGAGGGGGCTATGTCATCGTTTTCGCTTAGGAATAGCCTGAGGATGGCCCAAGTGGCCACGGCCGCCGCAACAATCGCCGCCACCGTCATAAACAAATCGAATCCCATGTGTTTCCGAACCCCCGGATTGCCTCTTGAATGCCTCTCGAATATTCAGCGTGCTCGCGTTGCCGCATGTTCGTGAGCATGCTTTCGGCTCCAAGCATAATGCAGCTGGGCATGGATGTCTTGCGAACTTTGATCTTCCAAGATGTCTTGGTCATGCTGTTATATAGAACATATGTTCGACAATCCTGTGTTTGTGGTGATTCTTCTGGTGGTTGTGGCCGTGCTTGGAGCGCGGCCGGCTTTTTTGCGGGCCGTTCCAAAGGGCAGGAAATGGCCCGTGATGCGAAAACCGCTGATCTTAACGAGGCGAAAGCGCAGATCGAAGCTGATCGGCAGGAAATCAGTGAATTGTCCACGGCGGTGACCCAATACCGCACGCAGGCGGAAGGGTTGGCCCAACAGTTGACCTATCTCAAATCGCAGCTCGCGCAGGCCCAGCGGGCCGAACAGGAACGTGTGGAGCGGGAGCGTGAGCGTGCCGCGGCCGAAGCGGAACGCAAGCAGGCCGAAAACGAGCGAAAACTGCAGGAGCAGAGCAAGGTATTGTCCGCGCTCGCGCCCGTGCAGAAGAATCTTGACGCCCTGCAGCAGAAGGTTTCGCAGATCGAAGAGGGTCGCAAGCGGGAAATGGGTGCGCTTGGCGAGCAGCTCAAAGGCCTTGGCGAGCAGCAGGCTCGTCTTGACCGCGAAACCAACGCCCTGTCGTCCGCGTTGCGCAACAACAAGGTGCGCGGCGCGTGGGGGTGAGGCGCAGCTGAGGAACATCGTGGAATCCGCGGGACTGCTGGAACATGTGGATTTTGACACCCAGGTGGTCGTCACCGACGTGGATGGGCGTACGCAGCGTCCGGATATGATCATCCATATGCCGGGCGCAAAACCATTCCAATCGATGCCAAGGCTCCGTATGCCGACTACCAGAAGGCGTGCGAGATTCCCGATACCGCTACGCCCGAGGAGCTGACGCGAAAGTCGGAGCTGCTGCATGCGCATGCCAAGGCAGTGCGTGAACATGTGAAGACCTTGGGCGACAAGGCCTATTGGAACGCGTTCGCCGATGCCCCCGATTTTGTGATCGCCTTCATCCCCAACGAATCCCTGCTGCAGGCGGCTTTGGAAACTGACCCGACGCTGATGGATGACGCGTTTGCACGCAAGGTGGCTTTGACCTCGCCGATCACCCTATGGGCGGTGCTGAAATCCGTGGCATACGCGTGGCAGCAGCAAAGCCTGACCGATGACGCGAAAATGCTGTTCGACCTGTCCCGCGAATTGTATGAACGGTTCGCGGTGTTGGGCGATCGCGCCACCAAGCTGGGGTCCGCCATCACCAAAACGGTCGGTGCCTACAATGCGTTCGCCTCGTCGCTGGAATCGCGTGTGCTGGTAACCGCGCGAAAGCTGCAGCGCGTCGACCAGAGCAGAATCATCGAACCCGTAAACATGATCGCGCCCGAAAAGGCCGATGTCCGCGAACTCACCGCCCCTGAAACCAGTGAACAGTGATATCTGACTAAATACGTGTCGGCATAAGTAAGGTTTGACGAGTAGAAACGGTAGGCTGGGAGTATGATCGAAGAGAAGACTTTCCGTAAGACCAATCCGGTTGCTGTGCCTGCCGATGCTCCTGAGCATAGCGACATCGATTTCGCCATGCTTGAGCCGCGTGACCAGCTGAAGTCGCTGTTGCAGGCAGAGATGGCCGACAAGCCGTTCTCGGAGCTTTCCTCTGTATTGTTCGATCATCGTGGCGCTTCGATTGTCGGGCATATTCTGCTGGACGCGTTGGAAGAATCCGGCTATTCCGTGGATGATTTCGACGCCGTGGGCGCGTTGACCGCGGCCGCGGTTCCGCTGGTGTCCGCCATGATTCAGGCGGCCGCTTCGCGCGGTGAGAATCTCAACGGTTTTGTGATGGATTTCGTGTATCCGTCCATTAAGGGACCGTCGATCGCGGGTAAGCGCGTGGTGTTGCTGGATTCCTGGCTGTCTGAAAAAGTCGTATGTACAGACGTCCTCTTTGGTTACCTTGCGCAATGGCAATGAGTTGAGCCTTGATTTCTCCGTGGTGAAGAACGAGGGCGCCGAGGTGCTTGCCATCGCTTCGCTGATCGGCGGCGTTGACATGACCGAGCCGACGATCAAGGTCATCAATCCGGTGGATGGGTCTGAATCCGAGCTGCCGTTCGTTGAAGTGTTCAAGGAATCGGAGCTTCACTAGGTATCCTGTTGACCAGCCATTGGCGATACGAGGTTCGTAAGGAGGAATCGCGTGCATCAGCCTCATCCCATTGATATTGCAGCGAAAGCGTCTGGCGAGCCGGTCTTTCGCGAGGTGGGTGTAGGGCCGTGGGCCGAAACACATCCGGGTGAGCCTCGTCCGGATGATCCGCAATCTGTAAATTATGATCGCCGATTCGACTCGTCTTTGCTTGACGAGGGCGATCGTCGCAACGTGCTTGACCAGTATCGCTACTGGGCGGTCGCGGCCATCAAAGCCGATCTTGACGCTCGCGGTCGCCATGATTTCGAAGTCGCCGTGGAAAACTGGACGCACGATTTCAACATCGGATCCATGGTGCGCACGGCGAACGCGTTCCAAGCGAAACGTGTGCATATCGTCGGACCGCACAAGTGGAATCGCAAGGGGTCGCTGATGACGGAGCTGTACCAGCACGTCGAAAACCACCCTTCCATAACCGAACTTGTCGAATGCTGGAAGCTGCGCATTGCCGGAGAAATCGCGGCGGCGCAATCGCAGGCGGCCGCCATCGCATTTCGTATGCATGAAAGCGCGGGAAAAAATGTGGAAGCTGGAAACGATGCCGGCGTAAGCGATGCTTTGTTGGCTGAAGGCCGTGTTGCTGGATGCGCTCCATCTGGCATTTCGACGGATGCTTCGGATGCAAGCGGCGTTGGGAATGGATTCGAGCCTACCTGCATGGCGCAATTGGCTGCGATTGATCAGCGTATTGCCGAGTTGAAGGCGGCGCGGGTTATTGCGCTTGATATTATTCCGGGTGCGGTGCCGATGGAAACGTACCGTTTTCCGAAGCGTTGCCTCATGCTGTTTGGCGCGGAAGGCCCGGGATTGTCCGAAAAAGCGCTTGAGTTGGCCGACGATGTGGTTTACATCTCCCAGTTCGGTTCGGTGCGTTCCATCAATGCCGGAGCTGCGGCCGCCGTTTCCATGCACGCATGGATCTCCCAGCACGCCGCTCCCCAGCTCTAACCTCCATCTCCTATCGTCCAAAATCCTCCAGTGACTGGAAGAATCGGGACGATTGGAGTTCTGTCAGCGGGATGATTGTTCCAGTGGGTGGAGTTGGTCGTCCTCGTGGGCGGGTCGTCGTGCGGGGTGAGTCCTTCAGTGACTGGCGAGGTTGGGACTTTAGTACGGTGTTCTGCGGGAAGATTCCTCCACTTACTGGAGCAATCTTCCCGCTAACAAGCCTGTCAGAGTCCTGATTCTTCCAGTCGCTGGAGGAATCTTCCCTCTGAAAGCCTCACCAGAGACCCAAAACCTCCACCCACTGGAGCAATCTTTCCGCTGAGTGCCCTGCTAGAGTCTAGATTTCTCCACCCTCTGGAGGAATCTTCCCGGTGGCGAGCTTCTCAACGTTCCGATTCCTCCACTTACTGGAGGAATCTTCCCGCAGATGATTACCCTATGAAACGCAAGGAACCCCAGCACGCCGCAGTTTCGCAATCAGTGGTTTTTGCTGGACTGCATCGTCAAAAGTTAATCTGACAATTTTCGTAACTCCTGCGCGAAAAAGCGCTTGCTCGCGTTCTCGCTCGGCCTGAACGGTCTCCTGGATGCTCCTACGATCAGTCATTTTCGGATCAACGTATTTTGCTGTGCGTCAAGTTCTCCGACAATAATACGTCCATGGTTGTGCGCCATAAAAAAATCGACCCTAAATTGTTTTCCCGTAAGCGAGTCGGCGAAGGAGACTTGCAATTGAGGAACCGCAAAACCGTTTTCAATCATGACTGCCCGAGCAAAAGATTCACCGCCATTTTCACTTCCTGCGTCGGTATATCTCAACAATTTGAAGATGCGCGAGCAATCGAGTGTCGTGCGTGCGCATTCCTGCAAGATCTGCTTTTCTTCGATTCCGTCTGCTGCTGCATCATCGAAAATCGGCAGGGAATAGATGAACTCTAACGTCCGTCCACAGTCCAATAAGGTACGAGGGGGATTAGTGACATGGATTCCGTTTGCGAGTACCGCATTTTCTCTGGGATATGGGCTGTAGATGATATTGAGTTTGTCGTGCGGCCGGTATGATCCGTGATTGGGCAATGTTATGGTCAGTCCTTGCCGGTGCAGGAATCGCGGGTGGTCGAATCCGTGGGCTGCGGCGGCTGTTATTCCTGCGAAAACCCAGTTGGGGTGGAGCCTGCTGAGGGTTCGGGCCGCGTGCAACGATTGTTCGGGCTCGTTCAGCTGATTCCAATATTCGGCACGGGCGAATAGCCCTGGGTATGGGCGCGCCAAATCTCCCGCGCGGTATCTGCGATATAGTCCCTTCTGGATGAGAGGGTCACTGCTGTGTGCGCATCGTTGCGCATTTTCTGTTTGATCGAGCAGCGCATCGATTTGAGGATATGCTTTCATGATTTGACGTTACCTTGTTGTGGCTCTGCTGTGGAAGTGCGATCGGCAAATGTGGATAGAGGATGCTGTTTCGGGCGTGTCTGTGGATAACTTACGGGTTTTGTGGATAACTGGGTGGTTGTTTTGCAGATAAGTGCTTGTATCCGCTTGTTTTGTGTGAATTTTTGTTGTTTTCTTCTATTGGTTGGATATTTTTAAGTATTGGGATGCCGTTCAGAGTCCAGATTCCTCCATTGGGTGGAGGTATTGGGACTGTGGATGGCTGGCTTGCGGGAGAATTCTTCCATTGGGTGGAGGAATAGGGGCTCTGACGAAGCGCTAGTGGGGAATTCATCCAGTGGCTGGAGGTTTTAGACGGTTGTATTGCTTTAGTGTCCGTTTGTTCCAATGACTGGAGGATTTTGGCCTCTAGTGGGGCCTTCCGCGGGAGGATCCTTCCATCTTCTGGAGGAATCCGGACTCCAGCAGAGCGTTCAGCGGGAAGATTCTTCCAGCGGGTGGATGAATCGGGACGATGAGAGGCTGGTTGGGCTCGGATTGTTCCAGTGAGTGGAGGTTTGGGACTGTGGATGGAGGTTTGGGACTGTGGATGGCTTGTTGGCGGGAAGAATCCTCCAGTGTCTGGAGGGATTTGCCCGGTGAAACAGCGTTTGGCGTCCTTTTGTTCCAGTGGGTGGGGGATTTGGGACTCTGACAGAGCTGGGGTGTTGGTGCGGCAGGCTGTTGCGGTTAGCGTGGTGGGGCTGCCGGGCGGCATGCAGTGTGGGGCTGCCGGGGGAATTGGGACTTTGGTGGGGTGGTAGGGCGGGAGCGTGGTGGGGCTGCCGGGCGAGGCGGAAATGGGCGGGCGCTCGTCACACAGACGCGTTAATGTTAGGGACATGCCTACTTTCACCAAAGAAGAAATCGTGCATCTGGGCGATTTGGCCCGAATTGCACTTACTGACGAGGAGATCACCCGTCTGCAGGGCGATCTGAACGTCATCGCAGAATCCATCAACAAGGTCCAGGAAGTCGCTACCGACGATGTGGAACCAACCGCGAACCCGATTCCGCTGGAAGCCTACCTGCGCCCGGATGTGCCGGAAACCCCGCTGACTCAGGAAGAGGCGACCGCAGGAGCCCCGGTTTCCGAGGCCGGCATGTTTGTTGCACCGCGCATTCTGGGGGAGGAGTGACATGAGCGAACTCGTCAAGCTTTCCGCCGCCGAGATGGCGGCTAAGATCAAGGCCAAGGAAGTTTCCAGCCGTGAACTGGTTGAAGCGCATCTCGAAGTCATCGAGGCCGCCGAGCCGAGCATCAAGGCTTTCCTGAAGGTGTCCGGCGATCAGGCTCTCGAACAGGCCGACGCCTTCGATGCCAAGTCCGATGAGGAAAAGGCACAGCTGCCGGAACTTGCCGGCGTGCCGATCGCCATCAAAGACATGATCGTCACCAAGGGCATCGAAACCACCGCAGCCTCCAAGATCCTCGAAGGCTGGGTGCCTCCGTACGACGCCACCGTCATCGAGAAGCTCAAGGCTGCAGGCATGCCGCTGCTGGGCAAGACCAACCTCGATGAGTTCGCTCAGGGTTCGTCCACCGAGCATTCCGCCTACCAGACCACACACAATCCGTGGGATACCGAACGTGTTCCGGGCGGTTCCGGCGGTGGTTCCGCAGCTGCAGTGGCAGCGTTCGAAGCCCCGCTCGCCCTGGGTACCGACACCGGTGGCTCCATCCGTCAGCCGGGCTCGCTGACCGGTACCGTCGGTGTCAAGCGACCTACGGCGGTGTCTCTCGTTTCGGCGCAATCGCCATGGCTTCCTCGCTCGACCAGATCGGCCCATGCTCCCGTACTGTGCTCGACGCGGCCCTGCTGCAGGAAGTGATCGGAGGCCACGACAAGCGCGATTCCACGTCCATTCCGGAAGGCCCTCGCCCGATGGTGGCAGCCGCCCGCGAAGGCATGAAGCGTGATCTGAAGGGCCTCAAAGTCGGCCTGATCAAGGAGCTCGGCGGCGAAGGCTTCCAGCCGGGCGTTATGGCACGCTTCAACGAAGGCGTCAAGAAGCTTGAGGAAATGGGCGCTGAAGTCACTGAAGTGTCTCTGCCTCACCTGCCGTACTCCCTTGGCGCGTACTACATCATCATGCCGTCCGAGGTCAGCTCCAACCTGGCTCGTTACGATGGCATGCGTTACGGTCTGCGCGTCATGCCGCCGGCGGGTGTTCCTCAGACCGCCGCCAACATGATGGCCTACACTCGTGAAGCCGGTTTCGGCGACGAGGTCAAGCGTCGTATCATCCTTGGCACGTATGCCCTGTCCGCCGGTTACTACGATGCTTGGTACGGTTCCGCACAGAAGGTGCGCACCCTGATCATCGACGATTTCAAGAAGGCTTTCGAGAAGGTCGACGTGCTTGTTGGCCCGACCAGCCCGGTCACCGCATTCAAGTTCGGTGAAAAGACCGAGGATCCGATGGCCATGTACGCCATCGATATCACCACCATTCCGGCCAACCTTGCAGGCGTTCCGGCCATGAGCATTCCTGCTGGTCTGAGCGACGACGGCTTGCCGGTTGGCTTCCAGTTCCTCGCTCCGCAGCAGCGTGACGAGGCCATGTACAAGCCTGCCGCGGCACTTGAGGCGCTCTCGAGGAAGACTGGAACGGTCCGATCTGGCAGTCCCTGAAGACCCCGTGGCTCGACGGCTTGAACAAGTAGGAAGCATCGGAGGAAAGAAAACAAAATGGCTGAAAAGTTGATGAAGTACGCCGATGCCGTCAAGAAGTTCGATCCGGTCATCGGTCTGGAAACCCATGTTGAGCTGAGCACCACCACGAAGCTGTTCTGCCCGGCCGAAGTCTCGTTCGGTGGCGATCCGAACAGCCAGCTCACCCCTGTGAGCCTTGGTCTGCCGGGTTCTCTGCCGGTGGTCAACAAGACCGCAGTCGATTACGCCATCAAGCTGGGTCTTGCCCTGCATTGCGAAATTGCCGAGTGGAGCCAGTTCGCGCGTAAGAACTACTTCTACCCGGACATGCCGCGCGATTACCAGATCTCGCAGTATGACAAGCCGACCAACGGCAACGGCTACCTTGATGTGGAACTTGAAGACGGCACCGTGTTCCGTGTGCCGATCGAACGCGCCCACATCGAAGACGACGCAGGCAAGAACACCCACGTCGGTGGCGCTGACGGCCGTATCGAAGGCGCTGACCACTCCCTGGTCGACTACAACCGTGCAGGCGTTCCGCTGATCGAAATCGTGACCAAGCCGATCGTTGGCGCAGGCGATCGTGCTCCGGAAATCGCCGGTGCCTACATGCGCGCCATCCGCGACATCGTGCGTGCGCTTAATATTTCCCACGCTCGCATGGAGCAGGGCAACATGCGCGCCGACGTGAACGTGTCGCTGCGCAACAGCCCGTCCGATCCGTTCGGCACCCGTTCCGAAACCAAGAACGTGAACTCGTTCCGCGGTATTGAAAAGACCATTCAGTATGAGATTCGCCGTCAGGCGGCCATTCTGAGCGAAGGCGGCGAGATTCTGCAGGAAACCCGCCACTGGGATGAGGCTTCGCAGACCACCGCAGGCGGCCGCGTGAAGTCCGATGCCGACGATTACCGCTACTTCCCGGATCCGGATCTGGTGATGCTGCACATCACCAAGGAGCACATCGAAGAGATGAAGCTCAGATGCCGGAAATGCCGCGCGAGCGCCGCAACCGCCTGAAGGGCGAGTGGGGCTTCAACGATTTGGAGATGCGTGACGTGCTCAACGCCGACGCTCTGGATCTGCTTGAGGAGACCGTCAAGGCTGGTGCCACCGCCGCAGGTGCCAAGAAGTGGTGGCTGGGCGAGCTGAGCCGTGAAGCCAACAACAAGGGCGTGAGCCTCGAAGAGCTACCGATCGCTCCGGCCGATGTGGCTGAGGTTGAGAAGCTGATCGCCGATGGCAAGCTCAACGACAAGCTGGCCAAGCAGACCGTCGCCGGTGTGCTTGCTGGCGAAGGCACTCCGGATGAGGTCGCAAGAAGCATGGCTTCCAGGTCGTGTCTGATGACGGCGCTCTCGAAAAGGCCGTGGATGAGGCTCTCGCAGCCAATCCTGACATCGTTGAAAAGCTCAAGAGCGGCAATATGAAGCCGATGGGCGCCATCATTGGTGCCGTCATGCGCGCCACTCGCGGTCAGGCTGATGCAAAGGCCGTCACCAAGATCGTGATGAGCAAGATCAAGTAACGTTTTACAACGATTGCTGACGATTACAGCCGATTGTTGAATCGCAGGAAAACGCACGTTCCAAAAAGCTTGGGACGTGCGTTTTCTTTTCGTTATTCCGGAAAAGGGATTTCAAAGAAAGAGAATGCATAATCGCGAAGCGCATTTTCTTACGATTGCCGACATGTCCTTCAACATCAGGTTATGCTGGTAGAGGAATATGTACAGCGATTGCCGCCGCGCGGATTCACAGCTGACATACAGTCGGGTACAATACCCTCGGTATGGGTGCGGCGACGGTCGTGCCTGCAATGATGTAGGGGACAGGAATAATGCCAGAACAAGTTGAGGCTGCGACACAGGAGCAGTTGGACCAGCAGTCGCGTGAATTGCCGGATCTCATCGTCATTCCGTCTATCAAGGGCGAGATGGTGCATCTGCGTCCGTCCGTGATCGAAGATCTTGAACGTATGGACGCCATTGGGGCGTACATCGGCGCTTCCGGAATCACCGGCAAGGATCGGGTTGCCGAGCGTGGCGCGGTGCATGCGTGGGTGCGTCGTTCCGTGGCATGGTCCCAAGGCGAAACGCCGACCGAATCCGGTGTGGGGGATCCGGAGTCGCGTCGCACGATCGCATGGTCCATCATCACCGAAGCCGACCATGATGGCGATGGCGAGATCGATGCCGCGAATTCCGACAATGTGATTGGCATGATTTTCCTGATCGATATTGACGGTTGGGCTCGTTCCGCGCGCATTCAGGTGGTGCTTGGCAAGGATTACCGCGGCCGTGGCTATTCGCGTGACATCATGCCGCGCGTGATGACGTACGGACTTGCGCCGGAACCGGCAGCTGGCATGCATCGCATTTGGGTTGCCGTGCCCGAGCAGAACACGCGTTCCGTGTCCGTGTACCAGTCGTTGGGATTCGTGCCGTCCGGTCGTTCGCGCGACGCTTGTGGAACGCTTCGCAGAACCGTTACCAGGATCTGATCGTTATGGACACGCTGGTTGACGAGTTCGACCCGATCCGTTCGCTTGACGCGTTCGGCATGCATGTGATCGAAGATAATCCGGGCGTCAAGGAAGCGTTGAGCGCGCGCGAGCATTCCATTGCCATCCGACTGAATGAGAAGAATGCTTCGAAGCATGATGCGGAAGGTACGGATGTCAACGATGCCGCGGCAGCTGCGCAATCCGTGCAGAAAGCTTCTTCCGATGGTGCTGGTGACGTGGCCGAGGCTGTGCGGAAGGACGCGGAAGGCGCGGAACCTGCGCGACAAAGCGAGCATGATGATCGCAAGTCCGTTACTGGCGATGCCGATGCCGAAAACAGCTGGCCGTACACGGCGGGCGAGCGTAAGACGTCGAAGGAAGCTTGGTGGCGCACGCTTGGTCGTGGTCGCAAGCGCGATACGGAAGGTAAGTGATGAGCGCCGAGGATCTCGATAATTACGAAACCGACGCGGAACTGGCTCTGTATAAGGAGTATCGCGACGTAATCAAGCTGTTTACGTATGTTGTTGAAACGGAACGTCGCTTTTATTTGGCGAATAAAGTCGATTTCAATGTGCGTTCCGCAGGCCAGGACGTGTATTTCGACGTGCGCCTGACTGATGCTTGGGTGTGGGACGTCTATCGTTCCAGTCGTTTCGTCAAGAACGTGCGTATCGTCACGTTCAAGGATGTCAATGTTGAGGAAGTGCAGAAAACCGATATTGACATTCCTGATTCCATCTAGTTGCGCAGTTGCCGGTCACGCGGTTGCCAGTTGTGCGGTTGCTGGTCGCGTAGTTGGATTGCGTAATGTGGTTGCGCGCTTTGGCCGCGCAGTCGGGTCGTGCATCGGCCGGTTTGATGATTGCGTTTTGCATGATGCGATAGCCGTATATCCGGCTGACTTGGCTTGATTTTGTAAGCATTCGCACAAGTTGCGGTGTTCGTTTCCCTACCCTCGGGTAGACTATCAGGGATTTTTGTTTTCATAAGGAGACCTCAAAGTGACGCAAAAGCAATCCGTGGTGATTATCGGCGGTGGCCCTGCAGGCCTGACTGCGCTTGGGAGCTCGTCAAGGACGGTGGCTCCGAGAACTACGACGTGACTGTGTTGGAAGCGACCCGCGAATTCGGCGGCATCTCCCGCACCGTCAAGCATGATGGCAACCGTATGGATATTGGCGGCCATCGTTTCTTCTCGAAGGACGAACGCATCATGGATTGGTGGAAGGGGGTCCTGCCGCTGCAGGGCGCGCCAAGCTATGATGACAAGAAGCTCGGTCGCGAGCACGATATGGAACCGGGCGGACGGATCCGGAAGTCGAAGACAAGGTGATGCTTAAGCGTCATCGCGTGTCTCGTATTTACTGGAACCGCCACTTCTTTGACTACCCGATTTCCCTGAGCGCCAACACGTTGAAGGCCATGGGTCCGAAGCTTACGCTTGTTGCCGGCTTCAGCTATCTGAAGTCCATGGTGCACAAGCTGCCGGAAGACAATCTGGAGAACTTCTACATCAATCGTTTCGGCCGCAAGCTGTATTCCATGTTCTTCGAGGGGTACACCGAGAAGCTGTGGGGTCGCCATCCGTCCCAGATTTCCGCCGATTGGGGTGCGCAGCGCGTCAAGGGCCTGAGCATTATGGGCGTGCTGAAGAACGCGTTCCAGAAGCTCCTGCCGAAGAAGCGCAGCAATGCTGAGGTTGAAACCTCGCTGATTGAGGAATTCTGGTATCCGAAGTATGGTCCGGGCCAGCTGTGGGAAACCGTCGAGGCCAACTGCGAGGCCGCGGGCGTGAAGGTCATCACGACGCGAACGTGGTGGAGATTCGCCAGGCCGACGGCAAGATCGCATCCGTGGTATATGAGGATTCCGAAGGCAACCGCACCGAAATGGCCGCGGACGACTTCATCTCCTCCATGCCCGTCAAGGATCTCATCAACGCCGTGGACGCTTCCAGCCAGCCCGCGCCGAAGGACATGACCGAAATCGCCAACGGCCTGCCGTACCGCGACTTCGTGACCGTTGGTCTGCTCGTCAAGCACCTACGCCTGTCGAACACCACCGACATTCCCACCCTCGGCAACCCGCCGATCGTGCCTGATTGCTGGATTTACGTGCAGGATCCGGGCTACAAGGTCGGCCGTTTGCAGATCTTCAACAACTGGAGCCCGTACCTGGTCAAGGACGTTGACAACACCGTGTGGATCGGTCTTGAATACTTCTGTGAAGAAGGCGATTCCTTCTGGAACATGTCTGACGAGGAAGCGAAGAAGTTCGCCATCCAGGAGCTTACGCGCATGCAGATCATCAACGGTCCGCAAGACGTGATCGACTCCCATCGTGAGCGCGTGAAGAAGGCGTATCCGGCATATTTCGACACCTACGATCGCATGCCTGAGCTCGTGGAATACCTCGATTCCTTCGGCAATCTGTATTGCGTCGGCCGCAACGGCCAGCATCGTTACAACAACATGGATCATTCCATGGCCACCGCAATCGAGGCCGTCGGCAATATCAAGAACGGCAAGACGTCCAAGAAGAACGTATGGTCCGTCAATACCGACAAGAGCTATCACGAGGAAAAGTAGGTTCCGGCAAGACCTGCACCTGTTGCTGTAAAGCATGTGGTAAAGCGAAAAGACCCCGTCATGTGATCGCATGGCGGGTCTTTCGCATTGTGATTTGCGATTTGTCATTGACTTGAATGCTTGATTGGCATGAATACGTTGGCACGCCTACGTTGCGTTGGTCTGGATGACGTTGTATGGTTAGGGAAGTTCGAAAACCGTGATATTTCGCGGCGGACTTCAGTGGCGAAATTTTCCGTATCTCTTTTTACAGCTGTTGCAGGCGTGTGCTTGCGAAAGCTAGGGGAAAGGCAAAAAGCCAGTGGCAACCAGCCCGAATCTTGAAGACATGAAACTGCCTGAGCTCAAGGAGCTCGCCAAGCAGATGGGCCTTCGTGGCACCTCCACCATGCGTAAGCCGGAACTATCGCGACGCTTCAGGCCGCTCGTTCCGGCGGTGAAGCGCCTGCCGGTGTGACCGTGCGAGCTCCGAAGTCCGCTGCACCGGCCGCTCCGGTGGCTCCTGCTGAAGCCCAAACCGCAGACGCTGAGGTCGCGGCGAACACGGCTGAGGAATCCGGCAAGTCCAACGAGGCTGCCGAAAGCAAAGCCAACGAGGCTGAGCAGTCCGAAAAGCAGACGGCCAAAACCGTTAGGAAGACCCTTGCCGGACGTGCTGATAGCGCTGAGCGTGCGGAGCGCTCCGAACAGACGGAACGTGCCGAGCGCACCGAGCGTGCTGACCGTCGCAAGCAGGCTGAGGCTCCGACGAGCGAGGAGGCGGCCGATGTCATGGCCGCGGTGAACGCCCTGGACAGCATCGATGAGGCTCCGAAGCGCCGTCGCCGCCGTGATGCGGACGCTGCCACCGATCTGCTGGCCGAACTGGGATTGGACGATGCTTCGCCGAAGCAGGATGATCGTCGTCGCCATCGTAAGGATGATGCGTCCGACGTTGAGCCGCGCCGTCGCCGTCGTGCGGTGGAAGGGCCGAAGGATGAGGACGTTGTGCGCGATCTTGATGACATTCTCGCCACGTTGCCTTCGCAGGGCAGTGATGATGACGAACGTCGTGACGAGGCTGAAGACGGTGATTTCGCGCGTCGTGGTCGCGGTCGCGTCAGCGATAGGGGTGACCGCGTGGATCGTCGTGGCCGTCGCCTGCGTGGCCGTGACCGCGATTATGACGAGCGTGACGAGCGTCGTGGCCGTACCGGCGACCGTAACAATGATCGCAACGAGCGTAACGATCGCGTCGAGCGCAACGAGCGCACGGATCGCAATGTTGAACGCGAACAGCGTCACGAGGAGCCGAAAGAGGATCTCGTGCCTGTCGCGGGCATCGTCGACGTGCTCGATTCCTACGCTTTCGTGCGTACCTCCGGCTATTTGCCGGGTCCGAACGACGTGTACGTTTCCATGGGCCAGGTCAAGAAGTATGGGCTGCGCAAGGGTGATGCCGTGCACGGTTCCATCCGTACCCCGCGTGAGGGCGACCGCCGCAACCAGCGTCAGAAGTTCGTGCCGCTGCAGTCCATCGACTCCATCAACGGCATGACCGTGGAGGCCGCACAGAACCGTCCGCAGTTCAACAAGCTCACTCCGCTGTATCCGCAGGAGCGTCTGAAGCAGGAAACCGCGCCGAACAAGCTCACCGGCCGCCTCATCGACATCGTGGCGCCGATCGGCAAGGGCCAGCGTGGCCTGATCGTGTCTCCGCCGAAGGCGGCAAGACCATCACCCTGCAGAACATCGCCAACGCGATCGCCACCAACAATCCGGAAGTCCACCTGATGGTCGTGCTCGTGGACGAACGTCCGGAAGAGGTCACCGATATGGAACGTACGGTGCAGGGCGAGGTCATTTCCTCCACCTTCGACCGTCCGGCCTCCGACCACACCACCGTCGCCGAACTCGCCATCGAACGCGCGAAGCGTCTCGTGGAGCTTGGCCAGGACGTGGTGGTGCTGCTTGATTCCATGACCCGTCTGGCCCGTGCCTACAACATCGCCGCTCCGGCTTCCGGCCGTATTCTTTCCGGTGGTGTGGATGCCCAGGCGTTGTACCCACCGAAGAAGTTCTTCGGTGCCGCTCGTAACATCGAAAACGGCGGCTCTCTGACCATCATCTCCTCCGCACTGGTGGAAACCGGCTCCAAGATGGACGAGGTGATTTTCGAGGAGTTCAAGGGCACCGGCAACATGGAGCTGCGCCTGAGCCGCGAACTGGCCGACAAGCGCCTGTTCCCGGCCATCGACGTGACGCTTCCGGCACCCGTCGCGAGGAACTCATCACCGATCCGCAGGAGCTGCCGATCATCTACCGTCTGCGTCGTCTGCTTGGCGGTCTGGAGCCTGAGCAGGCTTACCAGACGCTTGTGCCGCGTCTGAAGAAGACCGCGACCAATCGTGATTTCATGGCGTCGCTGATCCAGCAGAGCGGCAATACCGCGAATAACGGCAACAGCTAATCGCAGGTAATCGCAATCTGCGGTTACGCATCCAAGGGTCGTATGACAATCGCCATGCGGCCCTTTTGTTTCGTTCGGCTGTCTTTCTGTTCGGCTGTCTTTCTGTTTGGCTGTTTTTCCGTTTTGCAGTTTTCAACTACTTTCGAATGCGTTTCGATTGTTTTTCGAAAGTTCCGCACGATTCGGCAATGTGGATGATCACGTTGTGGACATACGGTATGTAAAAACCGACGCACGAAAAAATACGAAATCGAAAGTAAAAAGACGAAAAATAGTATTGCGATATAGGGGGTATATGAAAAAATAGGAGAAAAATGATTGAAAATCGAAATTCGTTGGAAATGTTACGAAAATGCAGTTGACGGATTGTGTGTTGGGGTGGGTATGGTAATGGACGGAAACGTGAGCTGCATAGGGGAGTCGGTCCTACCGGACTGATGCAGAATGCTTGTTGGAAAGGGGCATCTATGACAGGCAATGGCAACGAACCCGACACCACGCATGCGAGCGTGGGCCAATTCGACGATATCGACGAGACCATTCTCAGCATGCTGGAGAAAGACGGCCGCGCTACGCTGTCTCAGCTTTCGGACGCTACAGGACTGTCGATTTCCGCGGTGCAATCGCGCGTGCAGAAACTGGAACGTCGTAATGTGATTCTCGCTACAAGGCCGTTATCGACGATGAAAAGCGTGGCCTCGCCGTACGTGCCTACATTGCGGTCACGCCGATCGATTATTCCAAGGAAGCCGAGATTCTCGCCAAATTGCAGGATATCGAAGGCATCATGTCGTGCGATTCCGTGGCTGGGTCACCCAGCTACATGCTGACCGTGCGCGCAGCCTCGCCAAGCAAGCTTGAGGATCTGCTGAACGTCATCCACCAAACGGTGCCGGTGAGCACGGAAACCACGATTGTGCTGCAACGGTACTTCTCCAAGTGACATGCGCGCGGTAGTCTTGTACGCATGAGCGATAGCGAACATGACTGGCTTCGGCCAGAAGAAGAGCATGAAACCGAAACCGTCATCGATGCGGGCACCGCGCAAAGCAATCCCGAGGTCGCCGATGCCGTGGCGAAAATCGCTGCATTGCGCCAGTCGATCGACAATGTCGACACGGCCATCGTTTCCCTACTGGCGGAACGCTTCAAATACACGTCCCAAGTGGGTGTGCTGAAAGCCCGCGCGGGTTTCGCGCCGGCCGATTACAAGCGTGAGGATTACCAGATCGAACGGTTGCACCGCATTGCTGTCGATGCCGGGTTGGATCCCGACATCGCCGAAATGTATCGCGAATTCGTGGTGACCGAAGCCAAGCGCAGGCATAAGCGCATCGCCGAGAACGGCGTCGATCCGGGTGTGCTCGACGTATTCGCCTGACCTGTCTGTTTTCCGCGAAATCGTTTCTTGCCGGGGCATGCCGCGCGCTACATTGATTGCTTTGGAACGTTGTTTTGATTGCGATTGAGAGGCTCGGCATGCGTCGTTCTGTTGCGTTTCGTGCATCTTGTGCCCATCATGCCGATAGCACGCGTGGTGAGCGTGATATGCGTGTGGCGAGTGTCCATCTGCGGCACATGCTGGCTGCGTCCATTGCGGTAACGCTGGTTTCGGCGGCTCCCGTATGCGCGGTCGGGGTTTCGAATGTGGTTGATGCGGTGCGTCGGAACGGCGAGTACGTCTCGGCGGTGGCCTCGCACGATGTGATGAGCGCATATGAGTCCGTTGATGAGCCGGGCCGCTTGTATTTGACGAGTGACGCCGCTTCTGCAACTGATACGGACATGAATGCAGATGAGGGCGCGACGTCTTCGCAGCGCGTGCCGCAAGAGCGTGTGGAACTGCCGTGGGATATAACGGCGACCTTTACTTTGGACGGTCCGACCGTCAGCGCATCCAAGATTTCCGGTGCATCGGGCGTGGTCGGCATCCGCATCGATCTGAAATCGGAACGACCGGAGGAAACGGCTGATCTGACGCCGATCGTCGCGTTCACCATTCCCAACCGCGTCGGCAATGACGCGACCTCAGACGAAGGCGTGCTTGTGTCTGCCGGCAATTCGTCGACATTGGTCGCTGCGGTAGGCAAGCCGGGTGAGGATCTTACGATTCATACGTATGTGACTGCGAAAAACTTCACCATGAGTTCGCTGTCTGTCGCCGCTGTTGCCTGCGATTCCGAAAGAACTGGCTGCTATGGCAATCTCACCAGTTTGACCGATCGCGCATCCACATTGGTGGATGGTTTGACGAATGTCGGATCGCAACGCAACCATGAGCTCATCGCGCAGCTCGAACAACTGCGCGATCATGAAAAGGAGCTTGCCGAAACGACCATCGCCCAGCGTGAGCAGGAACATGAGCAGGCGTTCAACGGGTATATCGACGCGTACGTCGGCTCGTATACGACGCATCTTTCCGGATCGATTGGCGATACCACGCAACTTACCGCCATTCTCGGCACCGCGGCCGAATTGAACGGCGATACTGCGGTGGCGCAGTCCGTGGTCGATCTGGCCAACGCGGTCAACGATGTGAGCGCCGCATACCGACATACGGGTGCCGCCGACGCGGTGAACGAGGTGATTCGCACCATCGAACAGCGTGGCACATCCGGTTTGGTGGCGGAACTCAACAAGCGTGCGGGCGAGGAGCAGCAGCGTGGCGCCAAGGATTACAGTGCCGGCCAGTCGCAGCTTTCTTCGGCGATGATTCCGTATTCCATGGATTTCACCGACGCGTACACCGCTCGGCTTAAGGAATTGGGGGCTTCCGCAGGTTCGGCGCAAAACTTGGAATCTCAGGCGATTGCGGATGTGCGCAACAGCATTGACGGCAATGAGAAGTTGAAGTCGGCTTCAAGCAAGGTTGACGATGCGATGCAGGCGTTGGCGGATGCGAGCGAGCACACGGGTCAGGCCAGTGCGTTCCACCAGATCGTGCTTCGTTTTGCGGATCAGCTTGATGCAGGTGATGATTCGACCAGTTCCGACGATACTGTCGATGGTTCGGAAGTTACGTTGAAGGGGTCTATGGGACTTGCCTCGGCTTCGGAGACGTCGCTTGCGGGCCGTGCCGAGCGGGCGCGTATCAAGGCCCAACGCAAAGAGGAACGCGCGCAGGCGGATGCGGCCAATCAGCAGAACGCTTCCGACGGTACTGCGGCCAGCTTGGTGGACGACAAGAACGCCATCAGCATGGATGATGTGATGAGCTACGCGGGCGGCCTGCGATCGTCATTTGGCGCGGCTGCCGATACCACGTCGAAGAACGTTGCGAAAGTCGGGGGAGTGGAATCAAAGAAATCCAGCGATGGCGATTCGGTAGATTCCGCATCTGAAAATACTGGAACAACAGGAAAAACCGCATCTTCCGAAATGTTGATGACAAGTGCGTTGCCGATTGCAGCATACGGCATTGCTGGTTCCGGAAATCGCACGTTGATTGTGCCTGATAATAGCGATTTGATTGACGAGACCGTTGAAATTGCGGCCGCTGCCGAAATATTGCAGCAGGCTTTGCAGAAGCTGTATCCGGATATGCCTGTGCAATCGCAGCCTGCTAAGGCCGCGCAATCTCAATATCTGCTTGCAGTTCCCGTTTTATAAAAATGTATGAACATAGGATCCAGATACACAAAGAGGGGGCCTTCCAATCGTGGAAGATCCCCTCTTAGGCTTTTTAGCCGGCTGAGCCGTTAAGCAGACAGTCCTGTGGACTGTCTGTAGGTGAAGTGAACGGCTTTGCCACGAAGGCTGCCGGTTTCACCTACAGTTGCCATTAGTTCTTCGGCTTTTTAGCCGGCGGCTCTCCAAGTTCGCTGTCGGCCACAATCACGTCGATGGCGGCTTCGGCATCAGCCTTGGCCTCCTTGACGGCTTCCTTGGCTGCTTCGGCGGTTTCCTTGACGGCCTTCAGTGCGGCGGCCGCTCCCATGAAGGAGATGCGTCCGACCACGCGACCGGCCTCGGCGATATCGCCCAATGCGCTTTCGATGGATTCGCGCGCTTCATCGGAAACGCCCAGCTGCACGGAAAGGATCGGGGTCTTCATCGAAACCTTGGCCTTCGACTTGATGCCACGCAGCGCGGCCAGAGCTTCACCGGCATGGGTGAGCAGCTCCGGGGAGACGGCTGCTGCGGCCGCATCGTACGTTTCAGCCTTCGGCCATGCGGCGTGGTGCACGGAGCCTTCGCCCTCATGCATCCAGCTCCACACTTCTTCGGTGGCGTACGGCAGGTACGGTGCCAGCAGGCGTGCGAAGGCATCCAAGCCCAGTCCCAGCGCGGTGCGAGCGGACTTCACGGCCTTCTCGCTCGGCACATGGCCGGTGGAGTCTGCGGTGCCGTACGCGCGGTTCTTGACCAGCTCGATGTAGTCGTCGCAGAACTGCCAGAAGTAGTTCTCGATGACTTCCAGAGCCTTGGAATGCTCGTAGTTGTTGAGGCTTTCGGTGGCTTCGCGCACTACGAGGGCCATCTTGGCCATGGCTGCGCGGTCCAGCGGCTCGGTCACGTCGCAGGGTTCCAGCTTGCGGTTGCCGGAGCGCCCACATGGTGGTTCTCATCCTCACGGCCGATGGCCAGCGCGAACTTGGTGGCGTTGAGCAGCTTGATGGCCAAACGGCGGCCGATCTTCATCTGCCTTCGTCGTAGGTGGCATCCAGGCCCAAACGTGCCGCAGCGGCCCAATAACGCACCGCGTCGCGCCGAACTGCTTGATCGGCTTGTCTGGCACAACTACG
>ENA-OQAJ01000127-OQAJ01000127.1-human-gut-metagenome-genome-assembly--contig:-NODE-127-length-23272-cov-5.250335_pt1 | contig 23272 bp, 29 predicted proteins | sample MGYA00242736_ERZ504529 | MGnify/ENA primary metagenome ERZ504529 (study PRJEB26092, sample SAMD00036275) | human gut metagenome | host: Homo sapiens | study: EMG produced TPA metagenomics assembly of...
AAAAAAAAGTCGGCAGAAAGAAAAGGCCATCACCCGGGTAAGGGTTTAAAAAAAGGTCTTTAAATCTAGCTGAAGCATAAAATTAGAAGTTTAACAAACTAAGTAGCAGAAGTATATGCAAATCATTCAATTTGTTTTTTCGGTCATCATCGCTCTTTGTGCAGTGGCTATGTTTGTCGGAGCGGTAATAACGCCAAGTCCGATAAAGGTTGTGTCGGTTACGTTGTTGGCTCTTATTTGCCTATTCTCCTTGTTTCTCGTGAAATTGGCTTATTGTGAAATGAAATCTAAAAATGATATACTATGAAAGTGTCAGAACAATTTAAAAGTACCATCAAGGCATACCTTGATAATATGGCAGCGGTGGATAGTCTGTTTGCTCCAGTCTATCAAAAACCTACAAAGAATATAGATAATTGCATTACCTATATTTTAAACCAAGTGAAGAAAAGCGGTTGCTGTGGTTTTAGTGATGATGAAATTTTTTGGTATGGCGTTGCACTATTATCAGGAAGATAATATTGAGGTGGGTAGCCCATTGAAATGTAATGTAGTCGTAAATCATCATGTTGAATTGTCAGAGGAAGAAAAGAAAGCGGCTCGTGAGGCTGCTATCAAAAAATTGCAGGAGGAAGAATTGGCAAAGTTTGAAGAAGCGTCAACAAGCTAAACGTGAGAACAACACCGAAGTACAAACCCAGTTAACTCTTTTTTGATATGAAACCCAAGACAAAATTACAAATGGAAATCGTGAATGGGAGCAGGAAGTTAGCTCCCGTTTCAGAGGCTCAAAAGCGTTATGCCTATAAACATTGCTTTGTGCATTATTTCAAGCGTGATGCAAAGGGGAATTGCTTTTGTTTGGATTGTGGGCATACATGGCGGGATAAGGAAGATAAGAAAAACTGTAAATGTCCTCATTGCGGTATGAACCTGAAATTGGAGAATAGCAGGAAAAGGACGGCTGTATATAAAGAATATTTTGTGTGATTACTACATACAAGCAATATCAAGTTATCGTTTTTTATGGTGGACTGCCGGCTGAAAAAAGGGTCTCCGGCTAATTACTTTATAATTGAGGCGGTACAGTGTTGGATGAATAAAGAGGGCAAGACAGAAACGCTGTCTTTGCTGCGGGGCATGTCTATATTTTATTACGATGCATGGATATATGGAAGTTCTTTGGAATTGCGTAAGCGGAATGTGCATCATGACCGTATTTATGATATTTGCCCGGCAGTTATCTATCCGAGAATGAAAGTGATACCCGAACTTACGAGGAATGGATTTAAGGGTGCCTTTTATGATATTTGTCCGAGTTCCTTCTTTATGACATTATTAACTGATAATCGGATGGAGATATTATATAAGGCAGGGCAAATGAATTTGTTCTTGAGATTTTTAGAGAGAAAATACGGTATAGATAAGTATTGGACGTATGTAAAAATCTGTTTAAGACATGACTATGTGATACATGATGCGGACTTGTGGCTGGACTATGTGGATATGCTGATAGAAAATAAATTGGATGCGAGAAATCCTCATTATTTGTGTCCGTTGAATGTAGAAGAAGCGCATGATTGGGTGATGGGGAAATGTAAGAAAAAATATTCTGAAAAGGATGAAAAAGACTATATTGCTGCCAAATCACGTTTCTTTAATCTTTCGTTTGCGGATGGAAATATTATGGTTCGGGTATTGGAAAGCCTTTCGGACTTTTACAAAGAGGGAAAGTTGCTGCATCATTGTGTATTCAGCAACGCCTATTATAAGAGAGAAGATTCGTTGATAATGTCGGCAACGGTGGATGGAAGGCGCATGGAAACGGTGGAGTTTTCACTTAGCAGGATGGAGGTGTGCCAGTGTCGTGGAAAGTCTAACCAATTATCAGCCTATCATGACCGGATTCTGAATTTGGTACGGGATAATATACCGTTGATAAGGGAAAGGATGGTAGTGTAATGAATAGCCCACACATCTAAATGTGTGGGAGTTCTTTTTTTTGGAAGACGCCCAAAAAAAGACCACCAAAAACGTTGTCGCTACACATCGTTACGCTCGGATTATTTGCTTGTCGGCTTTAGTTTGCCGATACATTTTTCCATGTCGGGGGACAATAGGAAAGAAGCCGTCTTTTTCTGCTGCACCCCTGAGTGTGGCTGGACGATGGCATACCTGCATTTTAATATCTTGCCGATAACTTCCGTACTGTCACGGTGCAGGTACATGGCTTTCATGGCATCCGTTGCTTTCAGGCTTTTTTCGGCTTCCATATAGGCGGAAAAGGACGGTTTGAATAAGGCACGGGGACTTTCCGCTTTCTGTATGACAGCGGATAATTGTGCGCTTTTGTTGTTCAGGTAGCACAGGCTGTCCGATACGGTGACGTCTTCTGTTTCCAACACTTCCAGTAGTTCGAACTTTAAATCCGTCCAGGTGCCGTGAGAATCTGTCTGAACCCATTCCGCAATGGCCTTCTCATAGCCGGGTTTGCTGCATGAGGAAAAGGCAATGAGCAGCATACAAAAAAATAAATGCTTGATATTCATATTGATCTGATTTTATAGGTTGTCGTATTATGTGATGGAGCAAATCTATGAGGTTACTGGCCGTCCTCCGTGGAGGAACAGATGCCACACGAGATTTTCAGATCATCGTTCCAATCCTTGTTTTCCGAAAGTTCGACGTTCTTCAGTTTCCGTACCTTGTTGCGGAGTTCATCGTTACTCAGGCTCTCGACATCAGTCGTATCGCCATGAAAGTAACGATGCAGCCATAGAGTGTACTTGTGCCCTTGTTTGTCGTTGTCAAAGATGCTCCGGAGCTCCTTTACCTGGTTCTTGTCAAGAATCAGGCGTAATAGCCTCATTTGTCCTTCCGTGAATGTCCCTTCCGTAGATACATATACAAGATTGAGGTCGTTTCCGGAATGGCGTAATTGATAGTGGGAGATACAGTCTATAAATGACTCCCCAATGTAGAGAATGTCTATCGGGCGGCTTTTGTCATGGTTGCTGGTCGCCAGACAGTCGAACTTGCCACCGATAATCCCTTTGAATGTTTCATTTCGTTGAGAAATGGCTTGCACACCGTTTTCATTGTACATCTTGATGCACACGTTGCGGTAAACACTCCCTTTGTTCTTTACCTCACGGATAAAGAAAGTGTCTTTGAAGAACCGGCTTTCAATGCTTTCTTTCAGGATACCTCTTTTCTGGAGATAATTGCCCTTGTAGGGTTGTAGCTGGCTCAAGTAGAATTGAAGTTCGTCCGCTCTCATGCTTGTGTTACCTACTTCATACCGGCTTTTTTCGGGTGTCGTGATGCGGTTGGTGTTGATGTAGTTCTGAAGGATCTCCCCCACCTCGCGCAAGGACGGCATTTTTCCGGTTGTTTCAAATAGATGTTCCTGCATCAGATCCATGATACTGCGGCCACGCACGCTGTCACTATGCACGTCCCAATAGGTGTATTGGTTCTGCGAGTTCCGCTTGATGACGATGGTATGCGTTCCGTTGCTCATTTTGGGACAGGAGTTGGAAGAGCCTTCCACGATTTTCCATCCTAGTTCCAGCAGGAAATCGGGCAGAGAAATGGTTGTTTTTATCTGATTGAAATCGACTTTCATAACGTTGACTGGATTAGTTGAATCTCATTTTATCTGAGCTTAGATTATAAATGAGAAAGATTATCTTTCATAAAGATAAGAAATATCATCTAAATATGGAAGAGAAAGTATATGTTTTTTGATTCGTCTGCATTTTTATTTCAAGGTACTGTAAACCAAATCAACAGTAGTGTCTATACCGGGAACGGCCTCCAACTGTTTGCTCTGGTTGAATACGCTTTCCCCGTCTTTTTTTTTTATCTGCATGGTGATGATAGCACTCTCTTTTGAATAGAGAATGCCTTGCACGGTAATTTGGCTGACAGGCTTTTCCGTGCTGTATTCCGCTTTATCGGTGAAACTCTCATCTACGGAAGCTGCGGAGGTACCGGTGCGTTCGTTCCTGAATCTCACGCCGTCAAGATTATATATATGCACACTGCCTTTGGGTGAGGAACCGGTTACGGCTACGGTGATGTGATACATGCCGGCTTTGTCTGTTTCCGATTGGATTTCCTCTTTGTTGCATGAAGCGGCCAATAAGCAGGCTGCCGCTAATAATGAATGAATTTTTCTCATGGTAGGATTCTTTTGTTGAATGTTATCGGATGATTTTTTGTTCTGTCTTGTGTGTCCCGGTTGGCGGAACTGCTGACTTTTCTTTTAATTTGTCCTCTATCTTTTTGAGGATGGCGTTGACATCTTCAATGATTTTGATGTAGTTCTGCTGGATAATCTCTTCCAGGATTTCCAGTTCCATCTCTTCTTTGCCGTTGCCCAGTTTGACCGGTAAGGAGAAACGGGGTATCTCCTTCTCTTCAAAACGGCACATATCCATCTGCACGCTGAAGAATGGCGGCTTGCCTCCGGCAATCTTGCCAATGAAGTGTCCGGCTGCTTGTCCGGCAATGTCCCTTGCCTTTAAGACTTTTTCTTTTGCAGGCTCTCCGTGACACTGTTATTGCCACCGGCTTGGTGTGAATAAGATTCTTGCGCTTCTTTCTTCTCCCCAAGCAAGTTCTCGATGTCTTTGGCGGTCTTCTCATTTCCGGTCATACCGTAAGCCTGCGTTCCGCAGGAGGCTTTCAGGATGTTGGCACTTTTCTCTCCATAGTCCCTGACCGCTTGGTTGAAGTCCTGAACGGCGAGAATGGTAGCGACATTGTGCTTCCGGGCGGTTCCGATGAAAGTGTCAATGCCTTGCAACAGGATGGTCGGAAATTCATCTACCATGAATATGCTGGTCGCTTTGCCGGGATTGTTCATCTGTGACATCAAGACGCTGCCGATGCAGGAAATAGCAGGGGAAACGGCTTCCTTGATGGTGGGCGCATTGCCTACGCATAACAGCGTTGGGTGTTCCTTGTTGGTTATATCCAAAGAGAACTCTTCTTCGGGAAGTGGCGACAACACCCAGAAGATGTATTTGTTGTTCAGGAGTACCAACGGAGTCTGTGCGGATGATACGGCTCCGGCTGTCTGCTGTTGTGCACCCAGTTTCCAGGCGGTCAGCATGGAGGACATGTTCAATGCGATTTCAGGATCTTCCGACAGCCAGTGGAATACTAGGTTGCTGTCAGAAAGGGCAAGGGCTATCACATGGGGCAGCGTACAGATACCAAGCTTCCTTTCCTTGAAACATTTATAGGCGATTGAATAGACGTAGTTGATGGCATTGTTGGCCCAAAAGTCGGTCTTTTCCTTCCAGCTTGCTTCCAGATTCTTCATCAGTGTCATGATGATATTGCGGATGAATAGCGATTCGTTTCCCTTTGACATGTATTGCGGAGAAAGTACGTTCACCCTGACCGTGCGTGACATATCCACAAAGTTGATATAGGCGAAACGGGGTGTTTCCATCCCCTTGTTCCGGAAATGTTCGATGCTTCCGTATGCGATACGTGAGAGGATGGGTGACTTGTCCTTGGTGGGATCACCCTCCCAATCGTACACGAATCCGGCATAGTTGCGCTCGGCGCACTGGTAGATGATTCCCTTGATCCAGCTCTCTGATTTACCGCTTCCCGGACCGCCGTCGATATAGACATTCTGCTGCGGCTTATGGATGACCAGCGGCCCGGGAGGCGGTTTCAAAGCGGAAGTAGAAAGCCGATTCTTCCCGGCTTAACCCGAAAATGCTATCATCGGATTGGGCATGACGCCGGATGAAATAAGGCAGAGTCTTGATGACAAGCAGCGTGTACGCTACGAATAGAATGGGAAATACAAATAGGTTATACCACGCTGATAACCGGCTGAATCCGACAACCAGCATGGATGCCGTAACCAGTGTCATACTGGTGTAAACCCATTTCTTGTTTTCGTCTTTCACTTTGCCAACCGGAAAGAGAAAAGCGAGGCCTCCGATCAGGATAACGTAGAGAAACCGGAATAGGATATCCTTCTCCATCAGCCTTTCCCACATGGCCGGATTACGTAGTGGAGCGTATAATCCCGTAACGATAGCCCACTGAAACAGTACGGCTGTCCCGATGAGCGTGGATAGCAGGATCAGGATGAATGACAGGTCTTTCTTCTCTCTTTCCATGGCCGTTGCTGTTATTGGGGTTGTCCGGATGCCGTTCCGTCACCGCTCTCTTTTTTCTCTGCCTTTCCCAGTAACTCAATGCGTGAGACGGTCAGGCTGACGGATGGGATGTGGCTACCGTCATCCTTCTGGAATACATCGGCATACACATCGCCGCAGACATATACCTGTGTCCCTTTTTTCAGATACTCAAAGACTTTACTCTCGTAATTCACGAAACAGCATACCCATAGGGTCTGTTCCTCGTTGTTCACGTTCTTGTACTTGGTGGATACATGGAAGTTGAATCCTTTTCCGTTCTTGTTCTGCCGGGCATCCGCACCGACATAACCGATAATTTGTCCTGTAAACATAATGATGGTTTTTAAAAGTTTATAATCCGAGCTGTGGCTCATTCATATTTTTCATGGCTGGCTCCGCTTCCATGGAAGGCAGCGAAATGCCGAAAGTGCTGTGTAGCGTTTCAAGGTTGTCGGCTGTAGGATGGTTTGCCGCAACACTTTCCAATAACCGTGATGAAGGGGTAAAACCTCGTTTTTCATCTGCTCCAATACCGGACGGTTGTCTTGCAGGACGGCCTGCGTGAACCGTTCCTCCGGTGTGAGGTACTGTTCCATCCGTGCGGTATGTTCCTGAATCATATTGCTGGCTTTTCCTACATCGGCAAGGATGTTGTAGATGAATTTGGGATCTTCTTTCAAGGCTCCCAGCCAGTTTTTTAGATACATGGCATTTTCTTCCCGGATATGGGTGGATATTCCCAGGCTTTGCCCGACGGTAGCGGAGGTGAGTTCGGCAACCAGTTCCTCTTTGGCATATTGCTTGTCTCCGAAAATCACGCCTTTTTCCCGGTTCAGATGCTCAGGTTCTCCAGTCGAGTGCGCCATCTCATGCAGTAGTGTGGAGTAGAAATTCTCTCCGTCCTTAAACTGCCCCTTCAGGGGTACGACGATATGGTTATCTTCTCCCCTTGCATGGTAAGCACTATTTCCTTCCTTGGAATAAATGGGGCAGATCCATTGCTGTTCCCGTACCATCGCATCAATCAGAGGCACGGTGAGCATCCCTTGCTCGTCCTTGATGGCCGGTATCTTGAATTGCTCCTTCAATGCTTCCCATTTCTCCGGTTTCGTTTCCTGAAGATTGGTCTGCTGTACGTTGAACACATTGTATGTCTTCAGAAACGGCGTGACCTTATATTCCTGCTGCTCGTTTTTATCCAGGTTCTTATATACGTCGAAAGGTATTTTCTTTCCGTTCTTGTCTCTTACTGAGAAATTCCAGTAAATGACTGGGAATGACTTTTCTCCTTTCAGTATGTTAAGGCCGTTGTCTTTGGCTTGCATGAAGGTCATATAGACCGGCAGGCTGTACTGCTCTTTTTCCGAAAGTAGAAACAACATGAAGGATTTACTCCGTTGTAGGTTCTTCCCTCGATATTTTGCGGAAGTCCCCCACCCTTTATCCCGAACCAAGGCTTTTGCCAGTTGTCTTCCACCTGCTTTATCTTTTCGATCATCAGTTCGGCGAAACGCTGTAATGCTTTATCACTTGCTGTATCCATGATTTATTGGTATAGATTTCTGTTCTCGTAATCAAGCAGCCATTCTCTGGCCGTTTGGTTGTTTGTCTCTTGCTGCTTGGCAGCCATCTCTTCTTGATAGGCTTGTGCAAGCTCTTCCTGTGCAAGTAGAAACTCTAAGTCACTGATTTCTCCTGCAATGTTTTTCTGTACTAATTCATCGTAATCCATAATTCCTGATTTTTTAGGTTATAAGTCATTGAAAGCCCGGTTGATGGTGCTGGCTATCGGACGGGCCATTTCCTTGCTGTTGTCGGGTTTGGGTGTGCTGGCCAGTTTGACATCTCCCAGTGTCTTTGTGCTGCCTTCCATCCCGAAAATCTTTTGTACGGCTATCAGTGTGTTGGCTTGCACACCCGTTTCACGCATCCGGGTAAGGTCTTCTTGAGTGAGCCGGTACCCTTCTTTCTGTATCTCTTGGATGACATGAAAGTTGTCGGTCTGTGCGGCATCCAACAGACGTGCGGCCTGCCTTTCATGTTCGCCCTGTTCTTCCGGCTTGGTGCCGAACAGCTGGATGACTTCATGGGTTTGCCTTTCATCCAGACCGTGTTCCTTACCGATTCCTTTGATAAACTCTTCACTGGGTTTATATCCTTCCTCTTTGAGCTTCCCGATTTTTTCAAAGTCATGTTTGCCCACCGCTTCCTTAAACTCGGCTTCCATATTGCGCCCCTCTTCGTGTTTTTGCTCTTTTGCAGCTTCTATGTTGGCCGCATGGGCTTCCAGTTTGGGGGTCATGGCCTTGATCAGCTCTTGTGCCTTGCCGGGAGTGATACTCTGTATGTTCTGTATCATGACTCCTTTCCTGTCATCCGTCAGTTGGATGTCGGCAATGAAGTAGCCTTCCGGACTGTGCAGCAGCTTGTTCTCCAGTGCATGGCCGTTGGCGAGCAGGTATTTGTCGGCTTTGGTTAACTTGTAGCCGCCATATTCGCTGGTCTGCCCGATGATGTCGGGAATCTTGATTTCCTGGTTGGTGCGCAGGATGACGGAGTTCAGATCCCGGTCAACTTGCAGCAGGATGTCCTTCTTATTTACGGTGATGGGTACGATGTCACCGGCAAGCAGCTGTTCTTTCTCTTTCTTGCCCAACTTCTTTCCCAGCACCTTGTCCGGGATAACCAACGCCTCTTTGCGGTAGAATACGGAGATTCCGTCATCGTTGAAACGGAGCTTCCCCGGTTTGCCGTGTATCTCCATCAAATCAGACATGACACCCTTTTCCAGCTTGGTGCCTTTCCCGTCGAGGATGTTCCCTTGCTTGTAGGCGTATTCATAGAGCGACTGTCCGGTGTAGCATACCTTCAGGCGATGGTCGATGACGGTAAAGCCGTCCTTGTCATGTCCCTTCAGGTTCTCCCACCGCTTGATGCTGATGCCATCCTTCTCCAGCTCGGCGACATATTTAGGATCATTGGCACGTTCCTTGTCAAAAAGGGCGGATACACGTTCTTTTGATTGGTCACGAAGGCTTTCATCGTACTTTGCTCCGGCTTTTTCCCTGATTTCGCTTACGCTCATGCTCAGCTCTTCCCCGTCTTTGCGGAACCGGAAATATCCGTCCCGGTATTCGGTCTGATAGCCCAGTGATTCGGCGATGCCGCCGAACTGTCCCACGTTGTCGAACATATAGGTGTCTAATGCTTCTCTCAGTTTCATGGCTGTGGCTTGTATAAGGGTTCTGCGGAAAGGATGTATTCGTTCAACACGGCCAGCTTGATGTGCCGCCCGCCGTTTCGCTCGTAAATCTCGATCTCGAATACCTTATCATCGGGTATCGTGAATTTGTCGAAACCAAGTATCAGCCGGTTCCGGCTCTTGCCCTTGATTTTCGTATCAAAATCTTTCTGATAGATAGGTTCGATGGTCGTTTCTTGCTGGATGGCGTTCTTGCTCTTCTTTTGGTCACGCTGGAAACATTTGACAAACTCGATGTCGTAGTCGATGTATGATTTGTTTTTCAGGTCAAAGATGAAAAACATGAAGTCCTCATGCACATACAGATTGGCCATTGACAACTCAAACTTGTTCTCGATGACCCCCAGGCTGTAGATGTTGCGCTTCTTGGTGCGCAGCTCTTGGATGCATCTTTCCATTTCCTCGCTGTTCACATCCACATGGGCGGTATATTTGCGCTGGTCATCAAAATTGTAGGTGAATACGGAGGTATTGCCCCGTTTGATGGTGATGTGGTAAGTGTTCATGGCCTTATCCACCACAAACAGGTTGGAATATGCCACGGCATCTTTGGCGGTTGATACTTTCAACTGGTTGTTGTAGGCGGCCAGAGTGAAGGACACCTCGTTGCCGGGCGTTCCGTAAGCGATGTCCTCCGGAAAGAAGAACTCGGCCAGATGGAGGTCGCTGACTTCTGCCTGATAGTCATGGTGCTGCCATTTCCCGTTGTCCTCGTAAATGTTCGGGTACGAATCCGTGCCGCCTTCGGGAAGGTAGCGGATGTGATAGGTGTAAACGCTTCCGTCGATGCAGACTACGGTCAGGTTGGTCTCTTCGGTGAATCCTTCCGCTTGCGCCGAGAGCCTGACGATATGGGGCGCCTCTTCTACCCGGCTGGCCATGACAAGCTCCTGTTCGCCGATGGCGATATCAGATACTTGCACAGGAAATACCAGGTGTTTCACACAGTCGAAAGAGATAAAGATGTCTTTTTGGCTGATGGCTTGTTTCCGGGGAGTGCCGTTTTCCTGAGCGAAGAGCGGCAGACTGCACACAAAGCAGTAAAACAGTAGATAAATATATTTCTTCATGTTGTCGATATGTTAAACGGTTCTTGAAAAAAAGGCGGTGAATACGGTAATGCCCCATAGAAGAAGCAGGGTAATGCCGAAAGAAACGGTCAGCGGACGGATTTCTTTAAAGGCTCGTCCGTTCCGGCGTGATACGTAGATCCGATAGCCGAAAAAGACCGCTGACAGCGCAAGCAGGTAATTGAGAATGTCTATCATAATTTGTCTATCAATGTTTGAAGGGGATGATTTTTCTTGTTCGTTTTCTCTTGTTCCATTTGCTCATAGAGCTTCTGTAACTCCGCTTGCACGGCTTGCCTACGCAACTTCGATTCCTGACTCTCTTCTTGGATATACATTTCGTAGTTGGACTTGAGATGTACCTTCACTTGTGAGAGGCTCATGTTCAAGATTTGCTTGGCTACCTGGGTGGTGGCGTTGACTACGCTGGTCACTTCGCTGGCCATCGTGCCGATGGAAGAGAGCGGCATGTCAATGTTCTGTACAAGACCTTGTTCCATACGCTTGGCTGCACTGGCTTTCAGGTTATTGGGCAGGTTCAAACCTTCCATGGCATCATTGTCGAAGACAACCACCGATACGGGATTGAGGTTGTCTCCTACCTTCAGGTTGCTGACTACCACATCGAGGCGGTTGGCTCCCAAAGTGGCGATACCGTAAAACAGCGTGTTGGCCGGTATCTTCATGCCGGATAGGGTTACGTCCTGAAGCAACCGCATCCGTACCGTACTGCCCGTGACTACGGTCTGGTCGCCGTGGATGCAAGCCCTGAAGAGGTTGCTGTTTCCCGGTGCGGAGGTCGGTTGGCGGCGTACCCGCTTGCCGTTTTCGGCATGGTAGATCGGGCCTTTTTTGCATCAGGCTGTCGGCGGATGGATGGCCGGAAGGGTTGGCAGCGGCTTTCTCCGTTTTTCCCTCTTGGTCATAATTGACAATCCGTTCATACATGCGCTTGCGGTATTTGTCGGATTCTTCCAGTTCCTTGCGGATGCGTGAGTTCTTCTTGGCTTCCCGGATAATCTCGTTGAGCGCCTGCTCGTCCTCCAGTCCGTCCAGTTGGCTTTCCAGCTGATGAGAGAAGCGTCCGTTCCGGCCACCTCCGTATTCTGCCATGACTTCGCTGTACGGATCGTTCTGCATACGGCGGATGCGCTCCAGTGTGGCACGGTCATACCGCTCCTGCTGGTTTTGCAGCTCGAAGTAAAAATCAGATCCTTTGACCTGAGACTCTTTCAGGATGCGTGCCTTCTCCTGCTCTTCCAGTTTGTCCTGCTTATAGGCTTCCATCTTGTCGTTCACCTTGTCGGCCATTTCCGACTGTGGTTCCAAAAAGGCTTGCGAGGCGGCCTGTCTGTCACTCCCTGACGGCACGTTCCCGTCCTCACGGATGAAGAATACATAAAGGAAGAGGATGCCCAGGATTACCGGGATGGCCATCAACAGCTTGTTCTTGTCTTTGATAAGTTTATTCGGTTCCATGGTCGGTTGGTTTAGAGGTTTCTGACTGGTTTTCATTCTTGCCCGGAGAAGCTGCCTGCGATGTGTTGGTGCCGTTGCTTTCCACGGGTTCGGAATAGCGGACAATCCAATCTTCTATCTTGGCTCCGTGCGCATTTTCCTCGCTGCGGGACAGCATATCATAGATGGTGAACTCCGCTTCGATATTACGTGAGATGCTTCCCCGTGCCCGGTACCCGGTCTGCGTGAAGATTATCTTTCCGGAAACGGGTATCGTTTGTGTGTTAATCTCTACATCCTTGATGCGTACCCCGTAACGGATATTCTTTTGTATGAGTGAGTTCAGCATATTCACATCGTTGTACTCGTTCAACAGCTCCTTCCCCTTGTTGCCTATGAGGTTGAGCGCAAGCGAAATGTTCTTCTCGTAGCTGCTCTCGTCAAAGGCATACCAGTGGGTTACGAAGGTCTTTACATGGTTCATGTATTCGTATTGCCGCATATCGCTGGCAGACAGGCTGCTTGCCTCATAGACTTCTCCCTGCCTGTCGATGACGAGAGCCTGGCCGTATGCTTTTTCTATTTTGTTGATAAGGAAGATGATACTGCTGGCAAAAGCGATAGTCAGAATGATGCAGTACCCGGCTGAAAGCCGGATAGTCAGCTTGACCGCATCATCTGCTCCTTTGAATTTCATCAGATTCATAGTTCTATTTTTTATTGTTGTCGTTTATGAAACTTGCCCCGATAGAGGCGGCACCGCCTACGTTGGTCAGCTTGCCGCCTGCCGCTGCGCCTCCCATCAGGGCGATGGTGGCCGCCGTGGTGACGATTGACACGGTTTTCGAAATGATTTTCCCGGCATCGCTGTGTCCTACGATTTTGGAGGATAGCCAGAAACAGCTGCAATAAGCACCAATCAGGGCGAGATCCATTCCTAAATATTGTATCTGCTGCGTAGCTGCGTCCACCATGTCGGCACTTTCCGTATAGATGGCCTTGAAGGTCTGCCATATGATTTGGTTCAGAATATTGATGACGGTGAATACCATACAGGCGGAGCAGAGCGTACCGAACCAGATACTCAACTGTTTCTGAAAGACCGGCAACATGCTTACGGCAAAGACAAACGGGCCGAGAATGACCAGTAGCTTGACAATGACCACGCCGATACCCAAGATGACTACTTGTATGATCCTACCAATAGGGCGGAAATGCCATGAAGCACAAGGGTGGCGAGGTTGGCGGGGTTGAGCAGCTGCACAATCTTCTCCACGCTGGAGCGTACACCGGTCATTTCGTCCTCTTCCATCTTTTTATCCAGTTCGTGCTGCATGGCGCCGGTGCTGTCTTCTCCGGCTGCTACCTCCGACTGGAGGCTGTGTTTGTCGTATTCGGCAATCATCTCTCCTTGTTCGATGGCTGATTGTGCCATGAACTGGGCAAATTCCTGCGCACGCTCGGAGGTCAGCGAGGTGGCTTCGTTGATTACTTCCATCGTGCCTACGATGGTTTGGGCGATGGGGGTGTATATGCTTAGGCAGAAGAACAGTACCAGGCAACGGGCGATTTCCATCATGTCGGGAAATTTGTCCTCATTCGGGCTTAACAGCTGGCTGGCTCCGTGATAGAGATAGTTGTATGCTAGGTTGCAGATAAAGCAGATGACACCAACACCGAAGGCGATGACTGTCATTTGCGAAACGAGTTCCATCGTCAGACCGTCCGTGATCTGAAGTCCCCAGAGAAAATTATCTTGATTCATAACGCTTTATTGGTGTGTCGTGTGAAAGCGGCCAACCGTCCCTGGTAATAGGTCTTCCGGTTATGCCCCTTCATGGATTTGTAAATGACCGTGGAACGCACGGATTCGTTAAACTCACGCATCTCTTCGGCGGCTTTTTCCACCGATTCCTTCACCTGCTCGATAAAGGACATGCGCCCTTCCGAGTTCATCGAGAAGTAACTGGTCACGGTGGCCACCTTGAACAGCAGGTCGGTACTCAGGCTCAGATTGACGGTCACACGCTGAAAGTTGAGAAATTTCAGGCAGTGGTAATTCGATCCTACGTTCAGGTAAAAGCTGTAGTCGCTGCTCAGGCAGGCTACGTCGTCCAGCAGGTCGGCAAGCTCTTTCAATGATTTGAGTTCCTTCAACTGGTCGATCTTTTGCAGGCCGAGCCGCAGTTCCTGGGCATCGATCATTTCATTGATTTGTGTAACCCATTTCTTGACATTGGCGATCCATTCCGTTGAGTTCAGCAGGGTGTGGCCGGGATCATGCACGACGAACTGGGCATGAACACTGCCGGTTCCCATCAGCCCTATCGAGGCGGCAAGTCCGAGTATGAGAATGATTCTTTTCATGACGGTTATTGTTGGTGATGAATAATAGGGTGAATATGACACATACCAGCCAGGCTGTCAGATAGCTCTTGGCATTTTCCTTTTTCGTGGCGAGTGCCCATACCACGAAAATGAGCGCAACGCCCAAAAGTGCGGCGGCAATGCTTCCGGCAAGATTGTATGCGCTGCCGTTGAAGTCGGTTGACCAGCCTAGAAGGGCGGTCAGCCCTTGGGTGGCGTCATCCATACTTTTTCCTCCTTTCCTCCAGATAGCGGTTGATGGCCGTATAGGTCGAGCCGCTTTCGTTGAACAACTGCTTCAGTCGTACTACTGTCGCCTGGCGCGAATCGAAGGCTACGGCGGCGAAGTCGGACACCTCGTTGCGGAAGATGAAGGCATCGTTCGACATCTTGATGAAAAACTCTCTCCAGCGTTCCGTGCGCTGCAACGACTCGATCATATAGGCCTCTTCGTCCGTGATGGAAAGCACGGCTTTCACTTCCGGCAGGTTCTGCCGGTGTTCTGAATGGTCGAGGATAATCTTGGTCGCGCAGTTGATGATGATGGAGTCCTTGATACTGGACGGCATGTTTTTCAAAAACAGGATGTTCTGTGCGGCCAGCGTGATGCTTCCCTCCTTTTTACGGAAGGTTCGGTACAGGTAGGCGATGAAGTCTCCGAATTTCTCGTCTTGCAGGAAGTCGAGTGCTTCGTCGATGATTAGCTCTTTGGCAAACCCCTGGCGTTTCTTGATTTTATCCACGATCATTTGCAGGGTGATGATGGCAACGAGTGGAAAGTACTCTTTCTTAGAGGCATCTTCCATATCGAAGGCTATCAGCCGGTCATGCACGATATCCACGTTCTCGGTAGCGTTCAGCAGGAATGACAGCTCTCCGTCCGTATAGGGTTCCAGTAAAAGCAACAGCTCCTCTATCTCGAATTTCTGTTTCTCAAACTCGGTCATCCGTTTGCTGAACACTTCCTTCAGATAAGCCCGGTAAGTTATCAGCGTCGGGAAGATACGCTCATGCTTCTCTCCTATTGAAGAATTGTTCACATAGTCGTAAAATCCGATGACGGATTTCCTGAGAATGGCGTTTTCGGCAGGCAGCATGGGTTCACGTACCTTCCAAATGTAGCTGATAATGGCGACGATGGTCTTTATCTGGTCATCGGCAGACTCGGCATCCGTGGTGTCGATGTACAGGTATTTGCCGTTCTTGTCACGGTCACACAAGAAGGGGTTGAACGCAAATTTCTTCTGCTCGGTAGAGTCGAAGTATTTGCCCCGGTTCAAGGCTATCATCGAGCGGTAAGAGCCGCCGATGTCAATGATCATCACATCCCGGCCCAGCTCATAGCTTTGCAGGATGTAATTGTTCAGCCAGAAAGATTTACCGGAACCGGACGGGCCGATAACGATGCGGTTCTTGTTGTTCAGCGCCGGATAATCCCAGAGGTTTATCTTGGCGGGAGTACCGAAACGGTCATGGTAGATATGCCCTTTCTCGTCCGAAAGGTACATCCCCTCTTTTTGCAGATAGCAGATGGCCTGCTTGGTCGTGTTGACGAAGCCCCGGTAATTGGCCCTGGCATTGCCGGGTATGTTGCAGAAGAACAGGTTGCACAGCTCGGCGTTCTCCACATAGCACGAACTTTGGTTCATAAAGCTGAAGCCTTGCTGTACCAGTGCGGTTTTCCGCATGAGCGAGGTGCGGTCTGTATCGTTCAGCACGACATTGAAGGCGGTATAGGCGGTCTGGTAGTCGAACTGGGTAATCTCATCGCAGAAGGCTGCCTGCTCGCGTTGCTTCTCTGCCGCCGGAGGGTAGAAGTTGGTGATGTAGTTCAGCGCGTCTTTCTCCGCACCGATGGCCGTTACGGTGGCATCTGGATCGGTTATCTCTATCACGATGTTTACGATGTGGTTGAACGGCAGGCCAAGTCCTACGGGGTACAGCATCGAGCATTTGCTCCGTATGCTGTCCGGTATCTCTATGTTTCCCCCGTATGCCTTCGACTTGCCGGTGTGCGGCACGGCCAGTTCCTGAAGATGCTCGCCTTCGTTGGTCAGCGAAAGGATGGAAACGTGCTGCTGCCCTATTTTCATGCTTCCGCTTTCACTGACAGCCATAGGGTTGACGCTCTTCTGCGTGGCATCGTTTTCCGGTGTCTCGTAAGAGAGGTTGACGTAGTCGTAGATGGCGTTGTTCAGTTCCGTATCATCCATCTTGCGTATCTCAAACTGCTGGATGGACGACAAACCGTTCTCAAAGTTCATCAGAAAGGCTTCCATTTCTGTCAGCCGTTGCTGATATTCCTTATAAGGTTGCTTGAACGGGTAGTGCAGCTTTCGCATCAGCGAGGTGCCCGATGCGCTTTTGCGTATCTTACCGTTTCGGCTGCCGTTCGTGAACGTCACATACAGGTTGGTGTAACTGTTCAGTATCTCCTTGCCGTTGAAATGACGGTTGTTCTCCGCTATCAGGGCATTGGAAGAGTATTCTGCATGATGGTATCGCCCCGTATAGTAGAAATTCTGCTGATGGATGACCGTGCCTGCCGGAAGCAGCTTCAAAAGAGCCTCCAACCGCTCATGGATGTATTGCGCCTCGCTTTCCGACAAGGTGAACACTTCGGGCAGAAGCAGCCGGTAGCCGACGGTGATGTCACCGTTCCCGTTGATGACGGCGTTCTCCGTGATGGTCTGGATAGGCAAGACACTTTCCAGATCCACGGATTTGTCCTTCACCTCTATCTCTGTCTGCCGGATATACAGCAGAGCAATCAGCAGGCACAGCGCACAGATTAGCAGGGATATGAGTATGATGATTCCTATCATGGTTGCTGTTTTAGGATGAATTTGAAAATCTGCCGTTTGTCCGTTATCTGCCGGGGGGTGGCGTTCTTGATCCGGAGGCCGGTCAGGTAGTCCGGGTTACCGGCCTTGTGTTCCTTTTTCAAGGTTTGGAACAGCAGACCGGATAGAAACAGAATGGCGGAAATGATTCCGATGATGAGTATCGGGTGCAGCTGCTTGAATATGCTCACGATGATGATGATGGCCGTCAGCAGCATGAAGATGGCGAACTGTCCCGATGACAGACCGAAGAACTTGATCGGCTTGTTGATTTTACGCATGGTTCTCATGGCTCTTCGTTTTTAGATAATCAGGAAGGCTACCATGATGACTACCACGGCGATGATCCAGCCGAGCAGGTATTCCTTGGCATGGGGATTGTTCGTGGCAAGCGAATAGATGACAAAGACCAGAGCGATGCCGAGTACCGCCGCCAAAATGTATTTGGCTACGTCCAGAATGGTGTCCGCACCCTCTTTGGCTTTGTCTGTCACTTCGGATAGGCTGTTAATCTTCAGGCCGCTTTGTGCCTCCGCCACTTGTGCCGTTCCCAACAGCGTGAAGAATATGAGAAAGGTGAAGATAACCTTTCCATAGCGGTTAATGACTTGGTTCGCTTTTTCTCTTACATTTTCGATTGCTTTCATTTTGTTCCTATTTTTTAATTAAACATGAATCGTTTTCAGTCTCTCCCATTGCACATCCTTATACTTGATGGATATGGGCTCTTCTTTCGGCTGTTCCGGCAGTGGTTTGCCTGAGTAGTAGTAGGCTCTTCCATGCAGGTACATATCGGCTATCTCGGCAGCCAATTCCTCTTCTTCCAGCTCAGGCTGAAATACCACGCAGATGACCGGACAGGCTCTCTCCTGCCCTTCCTTGCGCACCGCCTCCCTTATCGGCTTCTCTTTCTCCTTTCCGGAAGAAAGTGCTTTCTTCTTTTTCCGAAAGTAAAAGTGAAGCGTGACACAGGCGAGTATGGCAACCAGTATCAAATCCACTACGTTCATAAGAGTTGCCAGATAATGAGCCAAGTGACCAATGCCGTGATATAGGTGATGATGGCCTCTTTGGTGCGCTCGTGGTTGCTTATCAGCTTTTTAAGTACCGCTAGTCCGGCACATAGAAAGCCTACCCCTATCAGCATGGCGCCTATTTCACGGTATAAGGAGATCAGGCCGGATACATTTGTATCGGCTAACAATATGATAATAAGCATGGTGATATGATTTGTCGGTTAGTAGAGCAGTATCTTTATTCCTACGTTCCAGACAGTGTTCCACTTGTCAATGGATAGGGGATTCCAATGTTGTTGTATGCGGGCAAGCAATGCCGTTCGGGGCAGGATGAATACTTCCAGTTCCGTTTCCAGTTTCGGGCCGATGATGAAGTTGTATTCCTTATCGGGGTGGCGGACGTATTCTGTACCGATGAATCCTCCCAGGCCGATGCCCCAGTAAACGGATTTCAGGTTGCAGGCCAGGGTTCTGTAATAACCGCCGTCCACAAAAAAGTCCTTACCCTTGTCATGTATCGTTTCGGGAATCGTTTCTTCCGGGTTCAAGGTAGAGACTTGCGGTAGGTTGGCTGTATATTCGTAAGGTTTCTCAAAATAGCTAAACCCGGCTTTCCAATAGCTTGTCCGGTTGATGTATCTGGAAAAGGACAGGTTGTAATAGTTGCCTGCATTGCCGAACAGGTTAGTGCCGTAGTTCAATTCAAGTGCCGGGATGTTCTCATAATGGCGTTGCGCAAAAGCGCTTACGGTGCATAACAGCAGGCTAAGGCTGATAGCAGTCAGTCTGATGTGTTCCATGGGAATTACTCTTTAGGTTATTAATGTTATATATTTTTCTATTTGTCTCATACGGTGTTTCCAATTTACGCGGATTCCTGTCTGCAGAACCGAATCAAGGTGCTTATCGCGTTGTTTTCGCTCCAAACATATAGATTATATACGGGAGGACAAATTTTATGAAGGGCTTTTAAAGGGCCTTTCGTGTTTATTTAATGTGCATTAAAAAATACATGTGCCGTAAACCGGCAGGTGTGGAATAATTCTACAGAAAAAAGCCGGATAGGATTAGTTGTGTAAAACTGTCCTGCCCGGCTTATAGGGTTTGGTTTATATGCGCTTTCGGATGTTGCTCAATGCTTGTGGCGTGATGCCGATATAACTTGCTATGTCTTTTAAGGGTATTGAACGTAACAGCCATTTTTCATTGGCCAAAAGCGCTTTGTAACGCGCTTCGGCATCCAGTGTGTAAAACTCCTCTTCCCTTATTATTTTGCGGTTGATGGATCTTACCAAATGTATTCTGGCCAGCTTGTTGAAATTGATGGATAACTCATATAGCTGATGAAGATCTTTTTTGGGCAATCTCCAGATCTTGCATGGCTCCAATGCCTTGATATTGTAGTGGGCATGGTGTTCTTCATGTGAAAGGAAAAAATTGATGAACTCTTTGGCTTGGATAAACCGTGCTGAAATCTCTCTATTCTCTTTGTCCGGAAACCATAACCGGACGATGCCGGATTCCAGATAATAGAGGTAGCATACTTCCTCGCCCCTGGTGACGAGGTGTTCTCCCTTTTTGATATGGATAAGCTCGAAATGAGCATCAAGATACGCCTTTTCTTCGTCTGTCATCCGCACGTGAAGATGGGCGCCCATTACCATGAGCGTCTCATCTATCAGGGTGGCAATTGTTTGAACCATTGAATTTGTTTTATGTTTATATAAGGGTACGGAAACGTACCCTCTAACATGGACGTGGCGTTCCAACAACAAAGGCACGCCCCGTACCAGTTTCATACTGGTACAGGCATGCGCCTGTTGTTGTTAATTCCTTAACGATAGATGCCACTCTTTTGTTAGACAGACGGACGTATGTAAAAAGCGGGCTGCCAATTTTCTGACAATCCGCTGCAAAGATACTATTTTATGGTTTTTGTTCCAACTTTTAGGGATTTAAGTTGACGGCAAGGTCTTCTGGACGAATGCCTACTACCTTTATATAGATATCCCGGTAGATGTTCTCCTTAATCTCCTTGTCCTCTTCAGAATAAAGCCATGCGGTAAATTCATGATAATATTCGCCGGTTCCCAATTTAAAGAAATCCTTATATTGATAATGTCTGCTCACGGGAATGCCTTTCTTGTTTAACAAGAAGCATGATTTAAGCGCATCGTGATATTGCGAGGTCAGTATCGCCTTTATCTTTTCGTCGAAATATTCCAATGTTTCCTGGTCAAAGAAAAACTGTACGGTGTAGGGCCACTTCTCCCCTTTTCCTTTGATGTACTGGTATTGGAATTTGGTTCTCTCCAGCTTTTTGTTGATACCGTTTAAGATGCTGGTCACCTTCTTCTTCCGGTCATGGTTGTCCTTTACCGTTACATCAAATTCCTTGGCAAGTTGGTCAACCGTAACGGTGAAATAAGGTGCTTGTCCTTGGTCAATCTTATACTTGATCAGGTAAATCATTTTCGCCAGGTTCAGATAAAACTTGCGGTAGCCTTTGCGGTTGGGCAGGTTACGGTAGTCTTTCAGTTCCAGCAGATTGTATTCGGTAAGCAAAGTATTCATCAGATCTTTGCTCAGATGCACGTTGTAATTCCGCTTGGTGCGCTTTTTCGTGCCGAAGTTATCCTTTATCTCAAAGCGGTCCAGTATTTGAATGAACTTATATTGCGTCTTGCCGTTCATGGCGTATGCTACACTGAGGTTGGATGTCCCTAAACGGTATAACGCCGCTTCAAAGGTGTTCTCTATCGGATGCTCTATCTTTTGGCCGTTCTGTTCGGTGATATATACCGGACGTTGGTTGCTGAACAGGAAATCAAGCTGCTTCTCGGTCAGTTTTCGTTGCAACTTGGTTCGTTCATACCCCATGACCTCACAAAAATCGTTGATGGAGAACCAGCAGTCGCCGAACAGATCTTTCATTTGTGAAGATGCCACGTAAATGATAATGTCAGACATGACAGTGCCGCCTGCATCAAATAGAACTTCCAATACTTTCGTGTTGGAAGACTCGCTGAGAGTCCTGGGGACTCTGCTCAACTCTTTTTGTGTATTACTTTCCTTCATAGGCGGACACTTGTTGTTTACTGATGCAAAGATACGTTTTTTTACGGAGATAGTGAATCTAACTCCCTATAAATGAAGATTCCAAAGCATTTTTTTCGTGCTGTTTCTTGATTTAGTTGTGTAAAAGTGTCCCGACTACGGCTGTTTCCGATCCCCCAGTTGTGTAAAAGTGTCCCGAATGGCCGGTTTAGTTGTGCAGAAGTGTCCCGGATTCCTGATTTAGTTGTGTAAAAGTGTCCCGAATGCAGATTCTAGTTGTGTAAAAGTATCCCGACTTTCCTGTTCAGTTGTGCAGAAGTGTCCCGAATAGTCGGTTAGTTGTGCAGAAGTGTCCCGGTTACGAGAAGATGCCAGTAAGTGCTAACTTGCAATAATATAGTTGATTATACGGAAAACCTCCCTTATTAGTTGTGTAAAAGTGTCCCACAAATACTTAAATCCCTAAAAACCTAAATAAAACGAAGAAATGATTTTGTTACCGTATTCTTACTTTCGGAAAAAAAAAATTTTGAGGTGGAAACAAGTAGAGGTTTGAATTCTTTAACATATTGTCCAGGATAATAGGCAAAGGGATTTTTCCGCAGTTGTGTAAAAGTGTCCCGGTTCAATGCCGGCCTTCACTAAAACGGTGTGCAAAAATAACGCCTGCCCGACGGATGCAGTCGAACAGGCGTATATATTTTTCCGAAAGTAGAATCAGATGCTCATATACTTCTTCAGTATCGCTTGAATCTCCTTGTTATGGCTGGTCAATATGTCTTCAAGAATGTTGTTTGCGATGTTGTGCATTCCTAATCCAGTGGCCATAGCAATCTGCTTCAGCTTTCTGTGGGTTTCGCTGGATATCCGGATTACTTCGGTGTTCTTTAATTTTCGCTCTTCCAGATATTCCGAGAATTTTTTTCCGCAGACTTTGCTTTCTTCTGTTTTTGGAGAAGACTGCACGGAAGGTTTGGATTCCGGCTTTTCCATTTGTTCCGGCTGAGGTTCTTGGACGGTTTCTTTGACTGGAGCCGATTCTTTCACCTCTTCATGGATGGGGTGCTCAATCGCAGGTTGGGGGATAGTGCTTTCCGCAACACTTCCGATCTGCTGGATTTCCTGCTCTTTCTTACTGGCGCTTTGCAGCAAGAGTTTTCTCATGGCGGCTGATGATGTCCTTTCTTTGTTGGTTGCCATAGCTTTATTCTCCTATATGGTTACAGATTAATTCCAATACCTCTTCACAGAAAGCATCACAGGATGATGGTACGCTTTACTCAGCGTACTTAAATTGCGTTGATAGTCAACCCTTGAATCCTTGATGTAGTTTTGCATCAACTCGAAAGGCAAGGTTTTTTTATTTTTCAAAATTTCTTTGAACTCCAGCACATTCGGAAGAACACGGTTCATAACACCACGCACGGTAGTCTTTTTACCAATCTTTCGACGGCTTTCGATAATCCCTTCATAGATGTTATAGTAAAAGGTCAATGTAGGTCTTAAATCGGTCTGGTTCGGTTCGAAGGGAATGATGATCACGTCAACGAAGTGCAGCGTTTCAACTACACCGTTTTGTTTCAGGTTACCCGGAAAATCGACAAGTATAATGTCGTAATTGTCCTGAAGGAAATCCAGTTGGTTGATGAACTCTGAGGAAGAGATATTGATAACCTCATATTCTTCTTCCTTTTTCATGATTCCGTCCTCGGCTTCGTCCTCACGTAATTTTCCGATAGTGTTCTGCATGTCGTCGATATCCACCACGGCAATGGATAAGCCCCCCTCTTCGTTTGACTGCGAATGAATATAACCTGCAAACAAAGCTGTCAGCGTAGACTTCCCTACCCCGCCCTTGGGATTCTCAAAAGCTACGACTACTCCTGGTAATATTTGTCCCATAATGTACGTTTTTAAGTATGTGCGCAAATATATAAATAATAAATTAAATAATTGCATACTTTTATAATTAATTTATTATACACTTTTTTACTTAATTGTATAAGTAATTACATATATAAAT
>ENA-OQAJ01000128-OQAJ01000128.1-human-gut-metagenome-genome-assembly--contig:-NODE-128-length-23182-cov-2.709347_pt1 | contig 23182 bp, 28 predicted proteins | sample MGYA00242736_ERZ504529 | MGnify/ENA primary metagenome ERZ504529 (study PRJEB26092, sample SAMD00036275) | human gut metagenome | host: Homo sapiens | study: EMG produced TPA metagenomics assembly of...
GATTCAAATCCGAAAACTCAGTCATTATTTTCTCGGTAACTTTCTTAAATGGTGCTGTAAGATAATGCGGAAGAACATAGAAATCAATCAAATCAAGCCCTGCATCATCTTCTTGTGAGTAGTCCTCTGGCTTTTCATCCATTTGCTCGATATATTGGATGCTTGGAGCGCATATAATTGCGCCTGCCGACTCGCCGATCATCAATTTTCCATTTGCCAATTCCTTTTTCAGTAGCCCATCAGCTCCCGTTTTACGGAGCTGGTCCATAAGAAAGAAAGAATTTCCGCCGGTAAAATATATCACATCTGCTTCTTCAAAAACAGACTGTATCGTTGAATAAGCCTCCGTTGAAATATCAATTTCAGTTACGATTGCTCCCAACTTTTTGAATAATTTTCGAGCCGAGCCGACATAACCGGTGTAGCCTTCACGCAGTGAGCTGTTGGAATAAATGCGACTTTCTTATTTTCAATTTCTTCCTTTATCAGACTTCCTACACTTGAAAAGTGCGAACATAAAAATAATTTCATCAATATTCTCCTTTATAAATTTCGATTTTTCAATTCAAATGACTTTGAGTTGCCTGTCATAAAATATTTGAAAGGAATTCTTCTATCAAACTATTTATCATCTCCGGTTTATCTGTATTAGAATTATGGCCGGCTCCTTCAATCCATTTTAAAGGAATTTTTCGTTTTTTGATGCCATGCTCTATTATACCTTATACATGAGCCAGCATGATCCTTTGTGCCACATATTAACAAGGAAGGACATTTGATTTCATATGGCAGATCCTTTTCCATTGCCTCTGCCAGAATACGAAATCCATTCCCGGCAATTTGTGCATAACGATGCTGATTACCATCATAGACCAGCATCATTTCCCACATCAGGTTTCTGCCATAACTGGAAGTTGCAACTCCCTCAGTTCCGGATTTCAAAAGCAACTTCCATGGATAATGTGCATATATTGGTTCCATTCTTTTTAGAAGCCAGATTTCCACTGCAGTCACATAGTTTCTCTGCAATGGTGCAGAATCAATGGAAATAAAACCTGCCAGCTGATCGGGATACAATTGTGCATAAGCCTGTCCTACATATCCTCCCATTGATTGACCTATTATAATTGGTTTTATGATTTCTTCTTTTTCAAGAATCCCATTCAGCCATTTTGCCTTATCAAACAGGTCAAAATCAAACCGGAACGGCCAGGAGGATGCATGAGCCGGTGCATCCCATACAATAATATTATATTTTCCTTCGAAGTACTCAACCTGCTTATCAAACAATCTATGATCAGCAGTCAGCCCTGGAAGAAATATAAGCGTCGTTGTATCCAAACTCAGAATACTTGACCAATAATGAATCTTTCCACAAGGTGTTTGATATGTACTTTCCTTCAACAAATACACCTCCGCTCATTTTTCTCAGCTACACAAACTGAAAAACTTTAACTATTTTCATATTGATTTTTTATATTAAAATATCTTTTGCCATTCAAATCATATCACACTATCAGCCCTATTTCCATTTTAATTTACTTAGTCAAGTCACTTCAAACTTACTACACCTGATACAAGCAAGTCCCCACCCACTGCTTATTGCTTTTCGCAACCTCCGCAGGGGACTTACCTGCTTCGCTTAAAGTGTATTTGAAAGAGCCAACCACCAGCATAGAAAAATAATTTATTTCATGTGCATTTGCAGGATATTTAGATATTCTTAGCTGGTCAAAATCTGCGTTATGAGAAAAATGACACACTGTCTGAGCGAAGCGAGTTTGTGGCATTTTTTCTCATGCCTTTAGCAGATTTTTAGCAGCTTAGAATATCTTAATGTCCGAAACCGCACATGAAATTAATTATTTTCTATGCGTCCCTTTTCTATGCGTCCCTCCTTCAAATCCCTCCCTCAAATTCTTCCCACTATCATCCCCCCCAAAAACATATCACAAACAAAAAAGACCGACAGTCTCCCCTCCCGGATTTCCTGTCAGTCTTTCAATAACTCCTATTTTCTCAACTCTTCACACTCAAACGCACCAACGCCCTCTGCAGCTTAGCCTCCACAATCTTATAATCATGATCAGTCAAACCACCTTTTGCGATCATCTCCTCCGCTCTTTTCTTAGCTTCCTGTGCACGCTGCTCATCAATATCCTCTTTCCACTCCCAGGTAGTTGCAAGGACACGGCACTTTCCGTTCATAACAGAAAGCATTCCGCCAATACAGGCTGCGGTCCGTCTGCTGCCGTCTTCCATTACCACACTTGCTTCGCCCATTCCAAGGGCAGTACAGTAATTACAGTGTCTGGCAAGGATAGCCAGATCACCGCTGACAGTTCTGCAGATCACACGCTCCACATTACCTTCAAAGAGCAGTCCGTCCGGTGTTCCGATTCTCAACGGGAAAGTACTCATAGGACATTTCCCCCTTTACTGATTCTTGGCTTTTTCAAACACTTCATCGATGGTTCCCACAAACAGGAAATAACTCTCAGGAATGTCATCACACTCACCGTTCAGGATCATCCTGAATCCTCTCAGTGTCTCCTTCAGCGGAACATATTTGCCAGGCATACCTGTAAACTGTTCTGCTACAGAGAAACTCTGTGACAGGAATCTCTGAACCTTACGTGCACGGCTTACAGTACGTTTATCTTCCTCTGACAACTCATCCATACCCATGATGGCAATGATGTCCTGAAGCTCTTTATAACGCTGAAGAACTCTCTGCACTGATCTGGCAATCTCATAATGCTCTGTTCCTACGATCTCAGGGGAAAGGATACGGCTTGTGGAATCCAGAGGATCAACGGCCGGATAAATACCCTGGCTGGAGATTTCACGGGAAAGTACAGTTGTTGCATCCAGATGTGAGAATGTAGTTGCAGGAGCCGGGTCAGTCAGGTCATCGGCAGGCACATATACAGCCTGTACAGATGTGATGGAACCCTTTCTTGTAGAAGTAATTCGTTCCTGCAGGTTACCCATTTCAGTTGCCAGTGTAGGCTGATAACCTACGGCTGAAGGCATACGTCCCAGAAGCGCAGACACCTCGGAACCTGCCTGTGTAAAACGGAAAATATTGTCAATAAAGAGAAGCACATCCTGGTTCTTTTCATCACGGAAGTATTCCGCCATGGTAAGTCCGGAAAGTCCAACTCTCATACGTGCTCCGGGCGGCTCATTCATCTGACCGTAAACCAGAGCAGTCTTGTCGATAACTCCACTTTCTTTCATTTCATTGTAAAGGTCATTTCCCTCACGTGTACGCTCTCCTACACCTGTAAATACGGAAAGTCCACCATGTGCAGTTGCTACGTTGTGGATCAGTTCCATGATAAGAACTGTTTTTCCTACACCTGCACCACCGAAAAGACCAATCTTACCACCCTTTGCATAAGGACAGATCAGGTCAACGACCTTAATTCCTGTCTCCAGGATCTCTGTTGCAGGCATCTGTTCTTCATAAGAAGGAGCCTGACGATGGATAGACCAGCGTTCCTTTGCCTCCGGTGCCGGAAGATTATCTACCGGGTCACCCAGAAGGTTAAATACTCGTCCCAGGCATTCCTCACCTACAGGAACGGAAATGGGACCGCCTGTATCCAGAGCTTTGGCACCACGCACCAGACCGTCAGTAGAATTCATGGCAATACATCTTACCACATCATCGCCAACCTGCTGTGCAACCTCGGCAACCAGCTTTGCGCCATCATTATCAATCTCTATGGCATTAAGAAGAGGAGGCAGTTCATCGTGCGCAAAGCGGATATCCAGTACCGGACCGATAACCTGCACTACCTCGCCAATGTGTTTTTCACTCATGTTAGTAATCTCCTATCTGTTGGAAATTATATTAAAGACCTTCTGCACCTGCAACAATCTCCGTGATTTCCTGCGTGATGCTTGCCTGACGTGCCTGTTGTAATACAGATTGAGCTGATCAATCATCTCTTCCGCATTACTTGTGGCTGCGTCCATAGCCATACGTCTGGCTGCCAGTTCACTTGCGGTGCTTTCGCAGATACCGCCATAAACCAGACCTGCCAGATATTCCGGAACAATGGCATCAAATACTGTCTCTCCGTCCGGTTCATAGAGGATCAGATTCTTCGTCTCTATCTTACCGCCGCTTTCCTCTCTGATATCAGTCATAGGAAGCATGGAAAATACCTCCGGCTGCTGGGAAAGCATAGAATTAAAGACAGTATAACATAATTCAATATGGCCAAAGGTTCCTTTGCGAAATTCTGTACAGAGCATATTTGCCATCTCAAAACAATCCGCTACAGAAATACTTCCTGCCTCTGCAAACTGTTCTGTCAGAGCTTCAATCTCTCTCTGGCGGAAATATTCTACTGCTTTCTTTCCAACCGGCAGAACCATGTAGTCCTTACCTTCAGCAGAAGCCTCCAGACATTTAAAAAGATTGGTGTTATATCCGCCTGCCAGTCCTCTGTCACCTGCGATCACTACATAGCAGGTTTTATTGTTGGAAGACTCTTTCGCATAAACGGATGAGAAATCTGTATTCTCCCTTGCAATCTCTTTCAATGTCTCATGAAGTTCTGTAAAGTACGGACGGCATACCTCTGCACGTTCCTTTGCCTTACGCAGTTTGGAGGATGCTACAAGCTCCATGGCCTTGGTAATCTGCATGGTACTCTGTACACTCTTGATACGCAGCTTTACCGCTTTCATATTCGAAGCCATACGATACCCTCCTAATCACTTTATTTCTCAGGTCTTGTATTCAGGAAGTTCTCTGTATACGCATCCAGTACGCTGCGAAGCTTCTGTTCTGTTTCCTGCTCCAGCTTACCTGTTGAGCGGATCTCCTGCATAACCTCTACGCCTGCTGCATCTGTATCCAGATAGGTATATAATCCTGATTCATATACATTTACGTCTTCAACTTTTACTGATTCCAGAACACCCTTTGTAACCGCATAAAGGATCGCAACCTGTTTCTCTACAGGAACCGGTGCATTCTGGTTCTGTTTCAGAACTTCCACAATACGTGCTCCCTGTTCCAGACGTGCCTTTGTATCAGCATCCAGATCAGAACCAAACTGTGCGAAGCTCTGCAGCTCACGTACTGGGAATAAATCAGTTTCAGTGTTCCTGCTACCTTCTTCATTGCCTTGATCTGCGCATCACCACCAACTCGTGATACGGAGATACCTGGGTTTACAGCAGGCATGATCCTGAATGGAATAACTCTGTCTCCAGGAAAATCTGTCCATCTGTAATAGAAATAACGTTAGTAGGAATATAGGCAGATACGTCACCTGCCTGTGTTTCAATAATCGGCAGTGCTGTCATGGAACCGCCGCCATGTTCATCGTCCAGCTTCGCTGCACGTTCCAGAAGTCTGGAATGCAGATAGAAAACATCACCCGGGTAAGCTTCACGTCCAGGTGGACGACGGATCAGCAGGGAAAGTGCACGATATGCAACCGCATGCTTACTTAAATCATCATAGATGATCAGCACATCTTTTCCCTTATTCATAAAGTACTCGCCCATTGCACATCCGGAATAGGGTGCGATATACTGCAGCGGGCTTGACTCAGATGCTGTAGCGGCTACGACGATGGTGTAATCCATCGCGCCATTTTCTTGTCAAGTTCTCTACTAATGTAGCTACTGTGGAAACGTTTTCTGTCCGATGGCTACATAAATACAGATCACATCTTTTCCCTTCTGGTTAATGATGGTATCTGTAGCAATTGTAGTTTTACCAGTCTGGCGGTCACCAATGATCAGTTCTCGCTGTCCACGTCCGATAGGATCATGGAGTCGATGGCTTTGATACCGGTCTGGAGAGGCTGATATACAGATCTTCTCTCACAGATTCCAGGTGCCTTGCTCTCAATCGGCCGGAATTCTTTTGTATCAATCGGGCCTGCTCCGTCAATTGGCTGTCCCAGTGCATTTACAACACGCCCAACCATGGCGTCGCCTACAGGTACAGACACGACCTTGCCTGTACGCTTTACGGTCTGACCCTCACCAATGTTCTCATCTGAACCAAAGATTACGATAGAGACACTGTTCTCCTCCAGGTTCTGTGCCATACCGAAGCTTCCGTCCTCAAATTCCAGAAGCTCTCCTGACATACAGTTTACCAGTCCGCTGGCTCTGGCAATACCGTCACCAACCATAAGGATCGTACCTGTCTCGTTCTGTTGAATGGCATTTTCGTAATATTTTATCTGGCTTCGGATGACCTTGGATATTTCCTCAGGTTTTAATTGCATGTTTCCATTCCATCCTTTTATATTCTATTATTTTGCGCTGTCTGAATTCAGAAATTTAAAGATTTTTCATATCCATATGTCAAATACCCATACAGTACGATTCTCAAATCCGGAATCCAGTTCCTTATACTACCAATTCATTCAGTTTCTTCGAAATACCGGAAATACGGCTCTGTACTGTACCGTCGAGCTGTACGCCCTCCAGTTCTACGCGAAGTCCGCCAAGAACGGATGCATCTGTTTTCTGAACCAGATACACTTTCTTTCCGCTTAGCTTCTCAAGCTTCGCTTTCAGAGCTTCCATCTGAGTCTCACTGAGCTTCACTGCACTTGTTACCACTGCCTCCGCAATTCCATGTGCACTGTTGTAGCGTCTGATAAACTCTTCGCAGCATCCGGCAAACTCTCTCAGAATCTTGCGTTCACACAATAATTTCAGGAAATTCACCAGATATCTCTCTGCCTGCCCTCCGAAAGCCTCTTCAATCATCTTAAGTCTCTCGTCTTCAGGAATCGCTGGTTCTCCCAGCAATTTCAGATATCCCGGATTTTCTCGAAAAATCTGTCTGATCGCGATCATCTGCTCCATGATCTGTCCATCCAGCTTTTCTTCAGCGGCAAGGTCATACAGACTTCCGCCGTAAACTCTGGCAGTTTTTGTATGATGCCTCACCTACATTCTCAATAAACTCATCAATCAGTTTGCATGATCCTCTTCACTATTTTCGCGCTCGATCACTTTTCCGGCAATCTCAACAGCCATACCGCCGATTTCTCCCTTGATCTCATTGACTGCCTTACGTTTCTCCTGTGCAATGTCTTTCTCTGCCTTCTCTTTCATGGCAGTTACCTGACTGGAAGCCTCCTTAAGCATCTCTTCACTCTGGATAGCGGCTGTTTTCTGAGCTGTCATCACAATGTCATTTGCCTTATTCTTGGCTTCCTGCATATTCTTTTCATATTCTGCTTTCATTGCCTGGGCTTCTTCCTTTGCCTTCACTGCATCCTGGATCTGGGCATCCGCTTTTGCTTTGCGCTTTTCCAGCATCTCATTGATGGGCTTGAAGAGGAAACGTTTAATCAGATATACCTGAATAAAAAGGTTGCAAATCGTCGCTATAAAATTCCACGGCACAATTCCAACTAATTCCTGTACCTGCATGTTTGTAACCTCCTGTCTATACTTATGCGGATCATTCTCCGGCTGCTGCCGGAATTATCCACAGGTTCCGTATCAGATGCCGCTTAATCTGTGATATACGGCATCTCAGCTGTTTTTATCAGCTCAGGAGTTCATGAACATACCAGGTGCAACGAAAATAAGTAACAGACCGGTTACGAAACCGTAGATACCTGTTGTCTCTGCGATGGCACATCCAAGAAGCATGGTAGAAGTAACATCACCCTTGCACTCAGGCTGACGTCCGATTGCTTCCAGTGCCTTTGCTACTGCGTTACCTTCACCAATACCAGGTCCGATACCTGCGATCAGCGCACATCCTGCTCCAATTGCACATCCTGCTAATGCGATACCTTTTGCCAATAACTGAAAATCCATATTAAAACCCTCCTGTTAAATAATAATCTGCAGCTTTTCCCCTTTGCTGCGGTATTAATTTTTCTGCTGTATTTCAGCATTCTTTGCGGTTACCACCGCTGCCGTTTTGCTCCGGCAAATCATGTTTCTGCTACTCTTCTGCTGCATTTGCAATATACATTACAGTCAGCATACAGAAGATAAACGCCTGCATAACTCCTGAGAACCAGTCAAAATAGACCGACGTTATCGCAGGTACACCGACATCAAGAATCGGTATCTTTGACAGTACATCTCCCAGTGCACCCGGGATCAGGCCCAGAAGCGCGGAACTTGCGACTGCCAGTGCCCCATAGATCAGGCCATTGATTACCACACCGGAAAGGATATTTCCGAAATGACGACACGCCATACTGACAGGTGTAGCCAGCTCGGAAAGAATATTAAACGGTGTCATAACTGCGATCGGAGTTGTAAATCCTTTCAGATAGCCGCCAAATCCGCTGGTCTTTATCTTCTGTGCTGTGATCATAATGAAAACCACAACTGCCCAGGCAGCCTCAGTAGAAAGGTCTGCTGTAGGGCTTCGAAGTCCGATCAGACTGATCAGGTTGGAAACCACACTGGTCGCAAAAAGTGCTGCAACAAATGGTATCAGGTATCTGAATTTCTCACCCATATTTCCGATTACAAAGCTGTTGGCCTTCTCTACAATGAGCTCTGCCACAGCCTGACGTTTGGAAATGTTCTCTTCTTTCAGATCATGTGTCAGCCAGATACACAAACCTGTTATGAGTATCATAACAATCCAGCTTACCACCATTGTCTCACTGATCCTTAATGGTCCGAGAACAGGCACATCAATGGGTAATGTAAAGAATATCCTTGCCCCGCTGATATCCAATTCCATACTCTTTATTCACCTCCTGTCTCTCCCGGTACTGTTCCGGTTTGATATAGAAATACCTATTTGTTAGTATGAAAAATTCCTGCAATTTTAATTCCTGTTCCGGGAAATAAAAGAGGAACGATTCCTGCCACAAAATGAAAACAGGGTGCCACGATTGCCAAGATCACCCACAACATCTGGATCAGCATTCTCTGGGAGTAACTTGCTTGATCCTCATTCTCGCTGTGTCCTCATCTGTTGCTGCAGCTGCTTTCTGCACTGCAAGTCCCATAAAAAAGAAATTAAGGACTGCCACACATCCTCCCACTGCCCCTCCAAGAAACACCGTATAATCAAACGGTACCTTCTGTGGCATGAAAGCATGCAGCACTCCAAACACGATCCACATCAAAATCAGCCCGATTCCGGTGATGGCGGCTACCTTCCCGGTTTCCTTCTTTACGGCAGGCTGAACATTATCCATAATACTCATATAAATCTCCCTTTCGTTTCTGTATCATTACAGGTGTCTGTTAAACGATACTTTATTTTTCTTCTTTTTGTTCTCTTTCTTCTGCTGTCTGTTAATAGAAAGATAAAATTTTATATGCCACTGTCCCGGAACCTCCAAAACCAAAAGAAAAAAACCGGGGATATATACCCATCCGCCAGCTCCGGTCTTAGAAACAATCAGCCAGCATACTGCCAGACATATCAGGACAGGGGTTATGAGAGACAGTCCAAGCTGCGACAACATGGTGACATTTCTGATAATCTCTGACCATTGTTTCATTCTCTTCTCCTTTTTGCCTAATTTTTGTATATATTTTTAAGAATTTATAGTTAAATTTTATCATATATTCTTTAAAATTACAATCTTATTAAACAATTTTATCAAATATTTTTTGTCCATCCAATATTTTTTTGTTATTTTTATATCGTGCATGTGATTATATCATCAATATAAATCTTTTTTATACAGTCAAAGCTTCTGATTGGTTTATATTTTTATTTCAAAGAAGAAGAGATATAAATAAGGAGCCTGCCCGGAGAGCTTTTTTGTGTCATAGAACATTACGGAGTAATATTCTATAACACAAAAAAAGCACGAAAACAACTCATCACTGTTTTCATGCTTCCTCTTTCGTATATAATCCTGTTTTATATATAAGTTCGGTATTACCGGTCTGTCTCAGCTGACACATTCTCCCATAGAAAGTCCTCTTAATTAATGCATTTGAGACCCTGAGTATCTCCCCGGAGCGTTTATCTTTAATCCTTATTCTGTATATAAATACCCACTGTAGTCCGGATCATCCAGGCAGTCTGCATCAATCCATGCCGGATTACTCAGTACATTTTTATCGATCACAACAGATTTCTTCGGTGCCGTTGTTTCAACTGCTGCCCAGATCGTCTGGTATCCCATAGCATAAGGTTGCTGAGAAACACAGCCAATCTCTTCTCCATTACGGATTGCTTCCTGCTGCTTAGTAGTTGCATCAACCCCTACCAGAGCCGGTGCATCATGCTCATCACTCTTCTCCAGATTCAGATACATCTCTGTAATATCTGCATTGGTGCAGAATACACCATCCAGTGTGGGATATTTTTCCAGAACTTCCTTCATGGAAGCCTCCATATCATCTACCTGATCAGAATAAATAGTTTCCACAACTTCAATGTCTCCGTACTTCCCGATATTATTCATGAATCCTTCTACACGATCCTGAACACTCTTTGTCTTCTGCTGTGCGGAAAAACCGCAACCTTTCCCATCTTTCCGAGTGCACTGCCAAGCTGATAAGCAGCCATCTTTCCTACCTGCACATTATCGGTTCCCCGATATGCCTTCACCAGTTTTTTTCTCGGCTACATTAGAATCAAATGCTATAACCGGAATTCCATTCTCCTTTGCAGCTTCAAGCTGTGCCTCACAGGAATCCATGTCACTTGCCGAAATACAAAGAACATCCGGATTCTCTGCGATAACAGCATCTATTGTATTGATCTGAGTCTCTACATCCTCTTCATTATCAGGACCTTCAACGTCATGGTAATCTGGTCATCTTTTTTATAACCATATGCTTTATTAATTTCCTTTACCGCATCTTCCATGCCTTTCTTAACCATCTTCCAGTATTCGCCCTTGACACATTTGCTTACCACTGCGATCCTTGAACCGGCATGGATTTTTTATATCTGTATCAATCTCCGGAATCAGCGGACTCTCATCCTCTTCCTTCACTGCTTCTGCCTCTGAATCGGATTCTTCGATAGCGTCTGCCACCAACGGCTGGATTGTCTCTTCCACCTCCGCTCTGCTGCATCCTGTCAGCATTGCCAGTCCTGTCATTAAACTTATCGCTGCTGCCGCCGCTCTTTTCATTTTAATTTCCTCTTCCTTTCAGTGCTATACTGCACATTACAGCAATTTCATAAAATAAATGTATAATTTCTGTCAACTAAAAATCGATATCTGCTCAGTACTCTCACAGAATAATTAACATCGAACAATTACCTGTAGCGATCCTCTTAAATACATTATTTACGAGAATTGCTATAAACCTTATAACTGCATATTACTTTCTACATTATACACACTTTACGAAATTCGTCCAGAGATTTTACACATTTTTCACTTTTATACATCAAAAATTGCGCTATATCAATGTCTTTTGAATGCCATACCTGCAGGCTGCACCTGAAACTCCAACTGTTTCTTTGTCACCGGATGCTGAAATCCCAGTTTTGCAGAACAGAGAGCCAGCGGTTCCTGACTATTCTGACCGGGATTATACTTTCTGTCACCAACCAAAGGCATTCCGGCATGCGCCATCTGCACACGAATCTGATGATGCCTGCCTGTATCCAGATCAATCCGAATCAGATTTCTTTCGCCACAATCCTGTACATCTTCCTTATTTTCCAGGTTTCCAGAACTTCATAAGACAATATCGCCTTTTTTGCTCCGGAAGTCCCTCCCTCAACCACTGCAGAGCTGTTGGTCCTGCCATCCTTCTTCAGCCAGTCCACCAGTTTTGCACTCTTCACTTTCACTGTTCCTTCTGTAACTGCAAGATAAGTCTTCTTTATTTTTCCCGCTGTCATCTGTCTGCTGAGATCTGCTGCTGCCTTCGGATTCAGGGCAAATACAAGAACCCCCTCCACCGGCTGATCCAGGCGATGGATAATACCCAGATACGGCATCTTACCCGGCACCTTCTGAGCAATATAATTCTTCAAGAGGCTCTCCATATCCATACTGCCAACCCGCGCATTCTGAACTGCAAGCCCTGCCGGTTTGTGACAGACCAGAATATCTTTATCTTCATATAAAATATAATCTCTGATATCTTTTATCCACATAAAAAACTCTCCTTTTCATGGAGAGTATATCCTAAAATTCCATTTCACGCAATAAACGAATATATATGAATACAATTTGAAAACGGTCATCACTTTTTACTTTTCCTGATTTCAAAAATGATGACCGCTTCAATGTTCTTCGTTATTCAATTTATTTTCCTCTTAGTATTCTTTCTATAATAAAATAATATGTTATTTACAAACTACTTTATAAGTTCACTATTAAATTTTTCTATGTTTATTTAAAATTCCTATTCTGTTTCCTGCTCATAATCCATATGTACTGTTTATAATCTGATTCATTCCTGCTTTTATGCTTTTATGATATCAGTTATTCAGTTCATCGGAACTTACTTAGAAAGTTTTATTAGATTTTAAATTATAATTTCACGTATTTATAATTTATTTTTCATTTTATGAAATATCGGATACACTTTTTCATTATTTTTTCGTGCTAAGCAATCATAAACCTAACTTCTTAAATTCACAACTGTTTAATTTCCTTATGTGCTTTTCATATTTATCGAACATTAATGGCAGATGTTCTGAATTATGTAAAGTATCACTGAAAAAGTACCTTAATATTTCTCTCAATATCCTGTAATTTTATATACCGGATATTCTTCTGATGCAGGATTCAAACCATATACTTAAACTTCTATATGCCTCTCAAAACATCGTTCTTACCTTCAGTTTATCTGTTACCTGAACCTCTGCTTTCAGGCTAACTACTGAGATAAGGGTTATGCTCTTCCGGTAAATATTTCTTTACACATTTTACCAAAAATCCCTGTATCAGGTCTGCAACAGATATTCAATATAAGTTATCGCTTCTATAATACCTTTGATACATTCCTTCCTTATTAATCAGGCTGTGCGTATGCTCTTATATTATATAAGGAAAATACTTTTTTATAATCTCCGTATCAGGTCTTTCTTGCAGGAAATGCGATACCCGTCACTCTTATATTGATGAAGTTATAAATTCTTTCCCAATGGAATCACCCGAACCTTTCTTTTATTTTCATCCTTTTCATTGGAACATTTATATATGCTATGAATTGAATGAATTTCTTTGATTGTTTAATTTCGTTTTCTTGTTTCTTTTGATGGTGTTATAATAACACTCTCGTTATATTTGTCAATACATTTTTTACATTTTTATTTTTAATATTTTCTGTTTATCTTTGTATTATTTGCACTAATTTTACAATATTTTTATTTATTTGATAATTTTCAGACTATTTATCTTTCTCCGCCGCAGTACATTCTGCCCGGAGGGCTCTATTATATCTATAGCAATCCTCGTAAATAATGCATTTTAAGACAGTTCAGCAGAGTGCGAAAGACAAGGAAGATATCTGCAGGCGTGCTGACGCACGGCAAAGATATCTGACGCAGGATTTCACACTCTGATGGGCTGGATTAAGATGCATTATTTCAGAGGATTGCTATAAATTGGGACATAATACAGCATTTATTGGTAAGGTTGGTAATGATTTTTTTGGAGATCAGTTGAGAGCAGACATGATGCTGAATAAAACTGAGATTTCCGAGGATATTCTCAAGGAAACAGAAATGCTAAATTTTGCCAATGTAGCAGCTTCTATCATTACTACAAGAAAAGGTGCGCTGCGAGTAATGCCCGAACAAGAAGAAATCCAACAGTATTTAAATACTATCAGAAATGCAAATAAGTAAAAAACTTTAAATTTGTAATTCTTGCCAAAAAGCAAGGAAATCGCAAGACTTTGGTCATGTGAATTTCCTTGCTTTTTTTTCTCAAAGTGTCAGGTAAGGCTCTTGTTTATGGAAGAAATCAGCTCTGCCAGTTGTTTCCTTTTGGTGCGTGTATCACCGTTGATCATCAACTTGGAATAAATCTGGTTGACATATTGTTTCACAGTGCCTTCAGAGAGAAATAACCTCTCTGCGATTTCGCGGTTGCTCAGACGGTCGGTGATCAAAGCTGCGATTTCTGCTTCTCTGCTGTTCAGCATATTTAGGATCTCAGGCCTGTAATTACGGCTGGACAGGCGGAGGCAGTGTTGTTCATAAACAGAACCAAGGGAAAGGATCCGGTCTGTGAAAGGCTCTGGTGTTATGGAATTAATACTGCCCAGCACGTCCTTGATATAGGTATAATTTTCTACAAACGGAATCAGAAAGCCATCCGGCATGGCGTGTCCTAAGGCTTTCAGCAGAAGCTGTCGTGCATCATGATGTTTGCCCAGCATTGCGTAAGCAGAAGCAGTCTGGATCTGAACGTGGAGAGACACAAGTTCATAGTGCATTTTCTCACAGACAGGCAGAAGCGTTTCGCTTCTGCCTATAACTTTTGCGTACATTTTCTGTGAAAGAAAGACCTGGTTCTCGATCATTTCCATCATAGGTCTGCAGGGAGAGAGAAAGCTGACAGTGGATAACATATGGTCTTTAAATAATGCAGGAATCTTTTCCGGCATTCCGGTCAATGCATAGTAATAAGCATAAGTACTGTCAAAAATATTCAGCCACATCATATTGTGGAGAGACAGAAGCTCCTTACGCTTTACTTCAGGATTCTTCACAAAGGTGACACTCTCCTGAAAAAGGGAAAGCCTTGCAGCAAGGAAGTCACAGCAGAGCGAAATATTGTGCTGTCCGTTTGATGCAATGGTGGAATAAGTCTGCTCCAGCAGAATCTGTGCATCTGAAAAATTTCCCTGCATAAATGCTGCCTCTGCATTCATGAGCAATTCCGCACCCTGTCCATGTCCCTGGGTAATCCTGTAATAGTGGGGCATACATTCATTCATAGCTGTCAGTTCTGCATCCAGGGTTCCGGATCTGCGGTGAAACATCATCAGAACAGAAGGAGAACCGAAGGTCCAGCTTCCTGTTTTGCGGATACTGATGGCAGGTCTGGTCATTTTGGAACTGGCCTGACGGTGCAGAACGCTCATACCGGTGATATCGTTATACATCAGAAAACTCATAATAAGATCACATTCTCCGGAGAGGTTCTTTCTCTCATCTTCGGACAAAGTGTTATCTTCAGCTATGGTATCTGTCAGAAGCTGCTTCAGTTCCATCATTTTGGGAATCTGATGCCAGGTAAACATACGGCGCATTAATACGAGAAGGGCCAGAGGCCTGTTCTTCAGGATTTCTGTTGGACAGACATCAAGAAATGCGAGAACCTTTTCCGGCGAAAGAGAAGCCAGGAGGATTCCTGCATCCTTTTGGATAACAGCAAGTGCTGCATCATAGTTAAGAGCCTTGTTATAGGCAGCAAGTGCCTGCAGGAACTGTCCCCGGGATTCATACCATTGTCCGTAACGATTCCGGAAATCTGTCTGTTTTTCATGGGAAAGCATGGCAAAGGCACGCTGTGTACATTCCTTCATCATATGGTGAAAACGGAGCTGACTCCATCGGGCAAAGGAGTGATAAAAGCATTCTGACTGGTCATAAGGGAAAGAATCTGTCCGGCTTTCGGATTCCCTGTAATAAAAAGTGCCATTTCAACGGTAAATTCATCTGCAAGTCCCATAACAGTGAGAAATTTCTGCTGCGCATCAGAAAGGGGTGCGATCATGGCAGAGGAAAACATATCATAGATATTAGAAGTATGGTCGGGAAAGTGTCCGTTTTCAAAAAAGGTACAGAGATTCAGATAGACTGCAGAGAACCATCCCTCACTGGAATAGAGAAGCGTGTTCAGCTGATCTTCGTTCAGGCTGGCACCGCAGCGATGGGTATAGACAGAAAGCTCCTGCCGATTCAGACACAGATCCCTGGTATGGATCTGATATAACTTTTGCCAAGACGGAGAATTCTCTTTTCCGGACAGAAAAGCATTTCTGCCGGATACGATCAGGTGGATTATTTTCAGGCAGTCTGGTTGGCAAGCATACAAAAAAAAAATCTGCAACATGAGGTTCACCCAGCAGATGAAAATCATCAATAAAAATGTAGTAAGAGGTCTGACCGCTCAGGGAATAACAAAGCTCATCAGCAAGCATCCCGGCACTGGCAGCATCTGAAGGGCAGCTATAATTATCCAGAAAATCAAGCCCTGCAAAGGCAAAGGCCTTCTGAACGCTCTGCCAGAAAACAGACAGATTATCAAAATAAATACTGATCCGGATCACACAGGAATTTCCGTTTTTGCTCTGTTTGTCCAGATACCAGTTGATAGCAGTTGTTTTCCATATCCCATGGGAGCAGTCACAGCAGTGAATGCAGATTGTGAAATCGGTTTCAGATTCTCCTGCAGACGCTCAGAGATGTAAATTGTATTCAGACTATATTTCTTTTTAGACATCTGTAAAAACCCCTCACTTGATACGATATGTTTCATTTTAACATATAAAGTATCAAAATGAAACTTTTTCCAGGTGGTTTTTCAGATAACAAAGGTTTTGGATATCAGAAAATGGAAGAAAATACGGCACAGTTTTTCTTTTGTTTTGCTGTGTACAGTGCCTTATCTGCTGTTTTTATAATTTCTTCATAGTCAATTTTATCATCAGGAATAAAAGTATATCCCACACTCTTTTCACAGAATAAGGGGGAATGGTACATTCCATAAAATGGTTTATAGTTTCCTCTAATAGCTCTTTCTGTGAAAAAGGGCAAAGCACCATAAATTCATCTCCGCCAAAACGTCCGATCAGTGACGGTCTTGGGAAAAATTCCCTCAGCTGTTTTACTGTCTCCAAAAAGAACCTTATCCCCTGTCTCATGTCCAAAGTTGTCATTGATTGCCTTGAAATCATCCAGATCGATCATGATAAAAGTGTAGGATGGTCTGGGGTTTTTGTCCAGAAATTTTTGCATAATTCTTTAAACCCATTTTTGTTATAGCATTCGGTAAAGGTGTCTTTCATGTTTTTCTCTTTTTCCTTCAAAATAAGATCATAAAGATTGCTTACATCAGACACAACACCAATTAAATATAATTTGTCTTCCCGCATATAGGGAGTAGCGCATACACGGCACCAGTGTACTTGCCTGTTCCACATTTCATCCGTGCATCGTAGACAGCCTGCTGTCCGTTCAAAACTTTTCCAAAAGCATCGGCTACAGTCCCGTGATCATCCGGATGGACAAAATAATCTGATACAGCTTTCATATATGCGTCCGGTGTCAGGGATGAAAACTCTTCCAAATCAGACAAAACCTTCTCTCCGGATACCTGATATATGGCTTCTGCATTTTCAAAGCGAACGTATCGCTGCTTTTCAACATCCACCTCAAACAGGCATAATCCGGCACCCTTTAAAACTAATTCAGATAGTCTTTATAATTAAACTGAATGCACATTATCACCTCCGCTTTTTGCTTTTTATTTTACCATAATCCGGAAAGTGAAGCAAACGATGAATCTGCGAAGCTGACAGATAATTTGGAAATGTCTAGAGCTATGATCATACTTTGGGGAATACTTTAACCGAATCAAGTAAGTCCCCTGTTTCGATTGCGAATATCCGCTTGACCTGATTCAGGATCAGAGAACGGAAGAAATTTTGATCATACAGGGGGGCACTTTTTTGGTGCCGAAAAAGTGCATTATCAAATGAGAGAAAATCAGTTATAATTATAGGTAACAGAAACCTGACCGGACTGTGAAATGACATTGCGTTCAGGAGTATGCGGAAACAGCGGATGTACATATTCGCCAGATCAGGATCAGAAGGAGGGATTTCAATGAAGAAAAGGTTATTATCAGGAATACTTGCACTTACAATGTGCTTCTCCATGACACCATCATAGCATGGGGCAGTGGAATGACGGAATTCTCGGATGGGGGGGGGGCATCCGGGGAGTCAGAAAAGAAAGAAGAATTTACAGATGAGCCGGAGATAGAGGAGGAGAAAGAACAGCCGGCAACTACTGCAGGAGTACCGGAGGTGGAAAATGGCTTCAGTGACGGAATACTGGATGCAGCACAGGACACTTCTGCTACAACGAAAACATACAGTGAAAATTGATACCAGTCCCAGTTATAAAATAGGTACGGATACAATTTATGATGTGATAAATAATCATGATGGGACATTGACTGTGGGGGAAGATCCGGAAATTATAGCATCTTCGGGCGAGTTAAGCAAAGGATATAGTATTAAATATAAGAGCCAAAACAATATCATGCCTTATGCGCAATATCATAGTAAGAATCCAGAATCAAACGATGAACGATATTATGGGATTAATAAGCTAAATGATATTCCTAAGGAAAGGAAAATTAATATTACGAATATTTATACTTTATTTTGTGTAGTTTCCGGTCACCTTGGAGGTGATATATTGGCTAATTATCAGGGGGTAGAAAACCCAATAAGAGTTAATTATGGTTTACAGGGTGGATCAGGTGGGCCAAATAGAGATTGGGTATGGAATGGTGATGGACAATGGAATACAGACCATAATATTGAGCCAACTAAAGCAGGCTATAAATTTGCTGGATGGTATACTCAAGCAAATGGAAATGGAAGCAAGATAGAGGGAGTTTCGCAGGCTGTTAATGCGGCGGTTGCAGGTTCCAATAACTATAAAGAAATAACATTATATGCAAAGTGGGTTCATAAGCATGCCTGGAACTATAGTTTAAGTGGCGATACTCTTAAGGCATATTGCTCAAACACAACGTCACAATGTGATTATTATGGAACAGGTTTTGACAATGCAAAGGCAACAGTTTCACTTAAGCTTAATGGATTTGATAACAATAACTGTGCTGAATATGGCAATTCTTATTCTGTAACATGTGCTAATAGTCTTCCGTCAGAAATAGGGGCAACAATAGGATCAATCATATATGCAGGCCGTGACGGGACCACTTTTTCGGAAAGTGAAACACTTCCCACCTCTCCAGGAAAATATAAAGCGAAAGTAAATATTACACTGCCTGGAGAGCAGTACTCAGGAGAGATATCTACTGATTTTGAAATTAAAAAGGCACCGGTTACCCTAACGGTTTTCCTGGATGATTTCACATATGGAGAGCAGCCAGCTATACAGATATGGGCAGCACCATCTGACAGTAAGGTAGTTTATCAATACAAAGTTAAGGATGAGGATGACAGTACTTATGCTGGTATAACGGAAGAAGGCCTGAAAAAACTTTCTGCCGGAGAATATACCTTAAAGGCAGTGGTGGAAGAAACAGCGAATTATGAGGGAGATTCTGATACCTGTATTTTTAAGGTTAAAAAAGCAAGTACTACGAATTCCGATTCCAAAGTCAGCATCAGTGGTTGGACATATGGTGGATATAATGGAGTAGAAAATACACCGTCAATAGATTCGAGCCTGAACCCGGAAAATCAGACAGTCCAGTACACTTACTATACAGATGGGGCATGTAGCACACAGACTTCAACTAAAAAACGGAGCAGAAACAGAAGGCGGGGTACCAAAGAATGCAGGCACCTATTATGTAAAAGCCCAGATACCGGAATCTGCCAATTATAATGCCGGAACAGCAACCGGTACATTTGAAATAAAACCACTCCCGGCGCAGCTTGACTGGAGCAGTTCAGACCTGACTTACAATGGAAAGGACCAGACAGTCACTGCAAGGGTGAGAAATGCCCTGCCCGGTGATACCTTTACACTGACATATGAAACTAACGAAACTTACACAAACACCGGAAAGAATGCCCGGAAGTACACGGCAAAGGTTACAGCTCTCGGAAATGCCAATTACAGCCTCAGCCAAGAAGAGAGCATCCATCCATGGGTTATCAATCCAAAAGCAGTAACAGTGAAACCGGATGATTTACACAAGCATATCGGCGGGGAGGAACCTCAGCTTACTTATACCACAGACGGCATCGTTGAAGGTGAAACACTATCTGGGATCACATTGCAGAGAGTATCAGGTGAGGATGCCAGAAAATATGAAATTACAGCCACAGAAACAGCAGGTGCAAATCCGAATTATACTGTCACACGAGAGAAAGGCACCTTTACAATTGAGGACCATAACTGGCCAAAAGACGGAAAGATATTAAGCCCTGCAACTTCATGGTCAGAAGGAATGCAGGAGCGAACCTGTACAGCACCAGGCTGTGGTCAGAAAAGATATGATTCCATCCCGAAACAGGATGGAAAACCGGCGGATCCCTATGCAGATAAAATAGATAAATATATCCAGATATTTGGCTCAGAAATCACAGCAGCAGCTCTGGACAATGAAGAAACAATCCTTTTTGGACTTTTCCCGGGAAGTGATAAAACCAGAATTGATAATGGATCAGGAGCTAAAGTATGGCTTGAAATCAATCATGTTAATAATCTTGATCCTGCATGGCAGAATTTAATCAACATGGAAATAGAAAAGACAGTGGGAAAAAATGCAGACCAGATTTTATTCGACATAGATTTATACAGACAGCTTGCGGGTGAGAACAGGGTACTTATTACAAATCCGGGTATCAATATGAATATCAGGATTAAAATCCCGGATAAAATGATTAATAATCAGCCTTATACCATCCGGGATTATAAAATTCTCAGACTGCATAAGGACAGTGCAACGAATCAGGCAACTGTTGATATATTAGATTCTGTCTTTAACAGCAGTACTAACGAGCTTACCTTTAAGTCAGATAAATTCTCCATTTATGTACTGACTTACAAAGACACCTACTATTCCCCAAGCTACCCGGTAACAGGCATTAAGGTATCTCCGGATACTCTTACCTTAACAAAGAAAGATGAAACCGCCCAACTTACCGCAGAGGTGACACCGTCTTATGCAGACAATAAGCGTGTAACCTGGCAATCCAGCGATGAGAAAGTAGCAACTGTAGATGAAAACGGCAAGGTAACAGCAGTTGGAAACGGAACTGCCACCATTACCGCAACATCTGTAAGCGGCAGTTATACAGCGACAGTTTCCGTAACAGTGAAAATCCCTGTGGAAATCCAGAAGCTCACCATAGAAGCAGAGAAAAGAAAACCCTGACAAAGATTGGTGAATCCACAGAACTGAAAGTAAAGATCGAGCCTGAAAATGCAGATTTACAGAAACTGATCTGGAAACCGATAACGAAAAAAGTTGCCACTACAGATGAAAACGGCAAGGTAACAGCAGTGGGAAATGGAACTGCAGAGATCACAGTTACAACAGAGGATGGAAAAATTACAGCTTCCATTATGATCACAGTGAAAGTCCCGGATGAACCCACGATCAATAAGACCACAGGCTTCAGAAGGTTAAGAGCCCGTTCTGTAAAACAGACAAAAACTTCTGTGACATTGCAGTGGAACATCATTAAGGATGCAGATGGATATTTCATATACGGCAACCGCTGTAATACAGGTACAAAGTCTTACAAGTACAGGAAGCTTGCCACTATCACCGGTGGAGATATCAGCACATGGACCCAGAAGGACCTGAAAAAAGGTACTTACTATAAATATGTGGTAAAAGCCTACAGACTGGTAAATGGCAAAAAGGTAGTGACAGACACATCCATATCTGTACATGCAGTCACCGGAGGCGGTAAATACGGAAATGCAAAAGCTGTTTCCGTAACCCAGATTGGAAATAAGAGGAATGTTTCAAAGATCACCCTGAAAATGGGAAAAACCGCACAGATAAAAGCAAAAGAAGTAAAGAAAGATAAGAAGATCGAACGCCACAGAAAACTCTGCTACGAAAGCAGCAATACAAAAGTAGCCACCGTTACCCCGGATGGCCTTATCAGGGCAACAGGCAAAGGAACCTGCACAATATGGGTATATGCACAGAATGGCATATACAAAGCTCTGAAAATCACTGTAAAATAATCCTGATGGAAGTTTTCAATGTGAAATAAACAAATACCGGATTGAGCCAAACAGGCCTGATCCGGTATTTGTTATGTTATAGGAAATTACTCCGTAATGTTCCTATAACATAACAAAACCTTCGGGCAGGATCGCACTGCGGCGAGAATTTATAAGTGTTATAGAAAAAACAGGAAAAAGGTGGTAATATAAAAAATACAGAGAGAAAGGACGTGGCAGAGCGGACATATGACGGAAAATACAGTATTACCACTGATAAATACAGCATTTGAGCCAGGAAATGCAAGAAAAGCAGCAGAGAGTTTTGCAGACAGAGATTTCCGGGAGATCGCTATTGCAGAATTTTATTATTTCACAGGGCAGGCGCAGAAATGCAGTGATCTGGTGGAGATTTATATTATGAGTTCCCGGCTGGAACTGAAGCTGTCTGCATGTATGCTCTATGTGTACTCTAATCTTACGCTGGGAAATGCGAAGGCATCCGAACGTGGCCTTGAGATCATCCGGGAATGTCTGAGAAAAGAGATGGCAGCTCCCACTTCTGAGAGAAATACAGCATATTGTGTATTTGCAGGATATATGGGAACCGTTCTTTTACACCTCTCTACAGAGGAACTGCCGGATATGAAGAAATATATGAGCAGTCTGCCTCAGGGACTGAGAATTTTTGCTGCCAATGTAATTTCCCATGACCTTTATCTGAAAGGTGAATACAGCAGAGCGCTGGGAATCTGTGATGCGGCACTGTTTTCCTGTAAAGAAATTTATCCTGTTGGGATGATATATCTTTACTGTGTGACTGCTATGTGTGAAATCAGTCTGAAGAATCAGGCAGAAGCAGAAAAAGCCATACTCACTGCCTGGAAACTGGCAGAGAAGGATGAGCTTATCGAGCCGTTTATCGAACTCCACGGACTTCTCCAGGGACTTCTGGAGTCCTGCATCCGCAAAGAAAATCCGGAGATGTACAGAAAAATATCGGATGCAGTTATTACCTTCAGCCGTGGATGGATGGCGGTTCACAATCCTGCATCAGACAACCCTGTGACAGACGCTCTGACTACCATGGAATTTTCCATTGCCATGCTGGCCTGCCGGGACTGGAGCAACCGGGAGATCGCAGAACACATGGGGGTATCCCTAAACACAGTGAAGCATTATCTTACAGATATCTTTAACAAGCTTCATGTCAAAAAGAGGGATGAATTAAAGAATTTCGTATTAAAATAATCAGGAAATCCACGAAGATACGATATTTGCCCTGCGTAACCATCCGCTGATGCCGCAGGATATGAAAATACATAGTAATAATGCCTAAAAACAGAGGATACA
>ENA-OQAJ01000129-OQAJ01000129.1-human-gut-metagenome-genome-assembly--contig:-NODE-129-length-23100-cov-3.553868_pt1 | contig 23100 bp, 23 predicted proteins | sample MGYA00242736_ERZ504529 | MGnify/ENA primary metagenome ERZ504529 (study PRJEB26092, sample SAMD00036275) | human gut metagenome | host: Homo sapiens | study: EMG produced TPA metagenomics assembly of...
TTTGCACCTACAGAAGTAAAAACATACATACTGCCCGCCAGTAGTTCGAAACAGACCCTCCGGTCATCATCCCATACTGAAGCATGATCGACCAGCGCCAGCAGGCCTGCCGGCAGATACCCAGACCGATTTTTTCAGCAGATTATACAGTCCCATTCCAAGAAGACTGATATGAAGCCCCGAAATCGCCAAGATATGGATAATCCCTGCCATCTGATAACGCATTTTCAACTCCGGATCCAGATTTGTTTTATCTCCCAGCACAATTGCTTCAAACGCTCCAGCTTCCATTCCACAGGTCTTCTCCAGAATACCTGCAAATTCTGCTGCACATCGATCAGGAACTGCCCATATGCAGAATGACTCTGTGACTGTTTCTTTTATCTTTCCTTTTTTCATCACATAGTAGATCCTCTGGCAGCCATAGTATGCTTTACTGTCAAACTCTCCCGGATTCGTGGGGGCTTTGCACCTCTTCCAGTTTTCCGGACACCAGAACAAGACTTCCTGCCAGAAGTTTATCAACATCACTGTTACCGCTATGATTCTTTTTTTGTTTTAAATAAACCTTTATATTATCAATGGAAACTTTTTCAGAATTGTAAATAAGATAAGTATTTCTAAGATATACAGATTGAAAATCTTCATTCTCCCGGCACCTGACCACCTCCCCGCAGATGGTGGATTCCGGATGCTTTCTGATCCATGTCTGCACAGACTGTGGCAGTGGATTCCCCCTTATCAGGGAAAATCCCAGCCAGTCTGTCACACACAGAAAAACAACCAGAAGCATGCACAGGATACACACAGGGCGTCTCCTCACTTTTGTGCCTCCTCTTCGTTTATGAATATCACTCTTTTTCCTTGACTACCAGCTTATCATTTCTTTCATAAAAATGATACAGCTCCATCTTCTTACCAAAGGTATCCAGCCTGTCCTTCCCGCCGACCGTAATCTGCACTTTGTCTGCATCCAGCGCATCCAGCAGCGAATTTACCACAGAATATACCGGTATTTTCTCCGATACATCCAGCGCATAGGAAGAAAATACTCCGTCAAATGCCACATAGCAGATCCTGTCTGCTATGGTCACATTCAGAACCTCCGTATTCTCCGGAATTGTGGGGTAATGCCCTTTTTCCAGCGGTCCCTTCATTAACTGTTCCAGAACGATCCTCTCTTTGGGGATACTGCGTTTATACCGCACAGTACGCTGTTCTTTTACCAGCTTCTGACCACTCTTATCAGTAAAATAAAGCGTAAAGGTATTGCTGCAATAGGCATCCGGTTCAGTTCCTGTGAACTCGGCAAAGGTATCTGCAGTCATATTTCCCACAGCCTGTCCCCTGGAATCTGTCAGATCTTCATTTTCTATTGTAAAACGCACAGAATTAATCCCCGGAACCTGAAGGAAAGTCTTCACAACACCTGCCCGCACAAGTAATTCCCTGGCGCGGCTCATGCTGCTGTACTGACTGTTAAAGTTGACCACCAGCACGTCCTCTTCTACACTGTAATTCATCTGTACTCCTTCAGGAAGCAGACTGACCCGGTTCTGCGAATCTGTCTGCTGGCTGTTCATCCGCTGCATCATATCCTTAAGCATATAGTCTGCAGTTGTCTCCTCCGGAGAGTAGCTTTCCTTCTGAAGCTGAGTTTCATCAGAGCTGATATCGTACAGATAATATTTGGCATCCTGCTTACCCGAATCTTCATGTATCTCCACAGAACACCCGGCCGCAAGGATGCTTAGTATTAACGCTGTTATAATGATTGAAAGTTTCTTTTTCACAATGGCACCTCCTATGACGGTATATAAGACAGAGGAATACGCACAGAGAATGTAGTTCCCTCTCCTTCTTTACTGAATACTTTGATCGTTCCATGGTGCATTGCAATAGAACTCTTGGTGATCGCCAGTCCCAGACCGGTTCCCCCGATTTCCTTGGAATGGGACTTGTCCACACGATAGAAAACGCTCAAAGATTCTCTCTATACTGTCCTCAGGGATTCCCATACCGGAATCCGCCACTGTTATATAGAAATATTTATGGTCTGCATCCAGAGACACACGCACCCATCCATCATCCACATTATATTTAATGCCATTCTCCACCAGATTGCTGACAGCAAGAGTAAACTTCACCTCATCCACATCTGCATCCACAGGTCGGAAGCAATCCAGGATCAGATCGATATTGCGCTTGTCCGCAATGGGACGCAAGCGCTTGAGGATATCCTCCAGAAGCTGATTGATATCCATATGTGTAATGTTCACATCTGCTGCTTTCTTATCCATCTTTACCAGCGAGAGCAGATCTGTAATGATCTTATTCTCTCTGTCGATCTCAGCAGTAATATCACTCATAAACTCCTGATACAGTTCCTCCGGGACTCCCTGCTGTCCAACCAGAGAATCTGCCAGAACCTTCATGGAAGTCAGGGGTGTCTTCAGTTCATGGGACACATTGGATACAAACTCCTGCCTGGATTCATCAAGAATTTTCATGCGGTTGACCATCTTGTTGAATGCATCTGTGATCAGCTCTGTCTCCGTATAGTCAGGAACACTGATCTCTTCATCCAGCATGCCATCTGTCAGGTCTTCAATGGCCTTCGTCACTCTTGCAAGTGGTTTTACAAGTATTGTAGAGAGCAGCCATGCCAGAAATACTGAAAGAACAACAATACTTCCGATCAGCATCACGCCTCTCTGTTCCATCTCTGCCAGTGTTTCCGCAATATCAACAGCCGAAACACTTACCAGCATCACGCCCTGAAGCTGCTGCACATCCGGACTCTGTACAGGAACTGCAAGCTCCAGTACTTTACTTCTGGCGTCATAATTGCTTGTCTCTTCTCCTTTCAGACAGGCTACAGCCAGTGAACTGAGAAGCGTCTTTCCCTCCTCTGTGTGGAAGGTATCACTCACTATCTTAAAATCTCTGTCAGCCAGCAGGATACGTCCGTTATACACATTGGAAAACAGTTCCAGCTTGCTGTTTACAACCTCTGAATCTGTATCATTGAGATAATTCTCCCTGATGATCAGATTACATAAAATATCGCACTGATCACCCACTGTCTCTGTAAGCATTGCAACCGCCCGGTTCTGATAGTTATGAAGCATCGTATATGTTACAATAACCCCCGGCACGATTCCCCAGAATGATCAGGATGATCAGAATACGAAAACGCAGACTTCTGAAAAAAATTTTTTCTTTTTTTCACCTTTTCAACTCCGTTCTCTTCTGTCATGCAGTTTGATGCATGCTTTCTGTCTGTTCGTAAAACAGTCATTGTTTATCGAATCCTTATCATCTTATCACAGAAAAATGGGCTTTTTCTACATCTTAGCGAAAAGTTAATTTTATTTTTTCAATGACATTGCTGTAGTTTTGGATTTTTGAATTACATTTCAGAATCATTGATATTGAAAAAAATACCAGGCCGCAGCCTGGCTTTCGTAGCATTCGTATCCATTTTTCCGCAGAAAAGCAAAGACTGCGCCTTTCCGCTCTGTGATTTCTTCAAGCATGGCATCTGCCAGGTCTGTACAGTATACTCCCATAAGAGGTTCCTCATGCCCGCTGTGGCTCAGTATCACTGCTTTTGCATCTGAATGCAGAGATTGGCGAATCAGTGCAGTCAGTTCCTCTGCCGGAACCAGAGGAACATCTACACCAAGTACCAGGCAATATGGATTCTTTGCTTTACGAAAACAGGCTTCCAGCCCTCCCAACGGACCTTTTCCCGGGAAACGGTCTGGTATAATGGGATATTTATATTTATTTTCACCATGATAGCCAGACAGAAGGATATCACTGATTCCAAGCTTTTCCCCCTTTTCTATCTGCATCTCAAGAAATGTCTTCCCATCTATCGTCAGATCTGATTTGTCCCGTCCCATGCGGCTGCTGGCACCGCCAGCAAGAATAATCATAGAAATTTCTTTCTTTCGCATTATCAGTTTTCCTTTTTGTTTATATAAATCATCAATAAAAGCATTGATTTTTTCTTCATATTTAAAAACTACAGACAGAAATGTCTGCATAACGGTTAGGGTGTCTTACATATCTCACCCGCCAATCTGTGACATTCCTCTGATTTCATCCTGCTCTGTCTTCGCTTCATAAAAATTATGGCTCACCGGTTTATTCCAGATCACCTGATAAATTGCTTTTTTTCAGTTCCGAATCTGTGCAGCCGCCGCGCATAAGCCCCCGCAGGTCTGTACCTTTCTGATACTGGAGGCATCCTTTCATGAATCCTTCGGATGTAAGACGTACTCGGTTGCACTGACTGCAGAATTTGTGAGTCATGGCACTGATAATCCGATTTTCCCTTAATCCTGCGATTTCATAGTAATGGCATGGGCCGTTTCCGTAGCGTTCATTGACTGCATGCATCGGACCGTAGGCTTCTTCCAGTACTGCTTTGATAGATTCTTCATCCTGGAATGGGAACTGTTTTCCGAATCCGATTGGCATCATCTCGATAAAACGCACATGGATTGGATATTTCTGCGCCAGTCCTGCAATCCCGATGAAGTTTTCTTTTTCCTTGATCACCGGACGCTGTTGATCTTCAGGGAAAGTCCCGGATGTGCAAGTGCTGCTTTGATTCCCTCAAATACCTTTTCCAGTCCGTCACGTCTCGCTACTTTTTTGAACAGTTCCGGATCCAAAGTATCCAGACTGATATTAATGGCGTCAATTCCTGCATCCAGTAATGCATCCAGCTGCTCGGCGAGCAGGATTCCATTTGTTGTTAATGTCACTTTATCAATTCCCGGGATCGCCTTGATCTGTTTTTGCAAGACTTGCACAGCCCTTACGAACAAGAGGCTCACCGCCTGTCAGTTTAATCTTACGGATTCCCAGATCTGCTGCGCACCTGCAGATGCGGAGAATCTCATCGTATGTGAGGATTTCTGCATGAGAAAGGGATTTTACGCCTTCTTCCGGCATACAGTAAATGCATCTCAGATTACATCTGTCTGTCAGGGAAATCCTTAAATAATCTATTTCTCTTCCATATTTGTCTATCATCGGCTCTACCTGCCTTTTACTTTCTAATAATTGATTTTTCTGTTACCGGATACGGGTGAACCGCAACCTTTGTAACCTTTTCTTCTGTTATTCGCCGTCAAAATCACAGGCAATATTTTCTCTCATAATCGTTTGACACTCCATACTCCGCAGTCTATACTTAATGTATCAAGATTATTAAAATCCTTACCGGACGAAAGGAACTGTCCTATGAAAATCAACGAACAATACCACAACCTGAATCTGCTCGAGAATGTTACCTATGAGTTTCTGGGTCGTGACGGGGAAACTCATGAAGAAACGGAACCCATTCTTGTGGAACACATGATGGATGTATATGTAAATGAACGCCTGACCATGAAACTGGTCTGTATCCCACAACATCTGACAGAACTGGTTCTCGGCCGCCTCTTTACGGAAGGTATCATCTCATCTGCCGAGGATGTGGAGCAGATCTACATCTGTGAATTCGGCAAACGTGCCCGCGTGATCCTGAGTAAAAATAAATCCGGGCAGTCTCATGAGGAAAATGAAGATTATGTTGCTCTTACTCCGACCTGCTGCACCGGAAATCGTGTTCTTAATGATTATTTTATCACAGATCAGCCAATGACGCCAGTTACACCTGTCCCATGGAAAAAACAGTGGATCTTTGATCTTGCAGACTGTTTCGCCAATGGTACCCCGCTTCACAGCCAGACCTGGGCAACTCACAGCTGTTTTCTTGCCTGTGACGGAGAACTGCTCTTTCAGTGCGAAGATATCGGACGTCATAATGCTCTGGATAAGGCCATCGGTTATGCCCTGCGCCATAATATTGACCTGAAGAAATGCGTGGTTTATTCCAGTGGACGTATCCCTACAGATATGGCGATCAAGGCAATCCGCGCCGGAATACCGGTTCTGGCAAGCAAGGCATCCCCTTCCGCCGAGGCAGTTGCCATGGCCAAAGAATACCACCTTACCCTTATCTGTGCCGCGCGACGTGACCGTATGAAACTCTTTACCGGAAATAATCCGACAGAATAAATTCTGCAATACACTCTGCATTGTCCAGTTCAAAGAATGGAACATTTTCCAGTACAGACAGTGCATCTCTTTCCTCTGCATCCAGGTTTGTGGCGATCGCCATCAGTTTCTTTGGATTGCAGACACTTTCTGCCGAATTTCCCTTACGGATAATTTCAATTTTCGGATAAGTACTGTATTTAAATCCTTCCAGTAAGATCAGATCTGCCTCCGGAAAAATTCTGCCAGCTCTTTTTCGGAAATCTGCGGCTGCTGTTTTACCAGCATATATTTGCCTGCTGAAAAAACTGCTGTGCCGTAGGCTCCGGACTGAAGCTGACAGTATGTATCCGTTCCCGGTACGTCCGGCACGAAATCATGTCCGTCATGCTTCAGCACCGCCACTTTAAGGCCCTTGTCTTTAAAAATCTCCAAAAGCCTGCAGATCAGAGTTGTTTTCCCTGAATTCTTTACACCGCTGATTGCAAATATTCTTTTTCTTTCCACCTGTTTGCTGCTCCTCTCAAAGCAAAATCGCGCCCACTTTATCCCCTGCGTTCAGGCTTCTGCTTTCCTGATTTTCCATGGTTTTTGTATCAATCAGGCAATTGCAGCCGGCCATGGAACTGAGGACTCCGTTAGAGTGAAGACCATTGGGAAGATGAAATTTTCCATTTTCCAGATATGCCCGGATAAAGCGGCGGCCCTTGATTCCTTTTTCAAAGTTATCAGCCATAATGCCATTTACTTCTTTCAGACCGATTGATGGATCCTGCATCATTTTTTCCAATGCAGGACGAATCAAAAGTTCTATGCTGACTGCAACACCAAAAGGATTTCCGGAGAGACTGATGATCGGAATCTCTCTTTCTGAAGCGCAATGATCTGTTGCAGTTATATCGGAAGTTTTTTTATATGCAGAAAACAGTGTAGGCATTCCTGGTTTCATCTTTACCCTCCAGAAAATCCGCTCTGCCCCCATCAGTCTCAGGGACTCATGCATAATGTCCTTCTTGCCTACAGATACACCTCCCGTAGTGATGATCATATCTGCCGCTTTTGCTGCTTCTTTTAATTTCTCAGACATAACCGTCGGATCATCTTTGACTGCTTCCATATGGAAAGATTCGATTCCCAGTTCACGCAGTCTGGCAGACAGCATTGTCATATTGCTGTTGTAAATTTTTCCTTCCGGCAATGGAATTCCCAGTTCTACCACCTCATCTCCTGTAGTCAGAAGCACGATTCTCGGCTGACGGTAAACCGGCACTTTCGCCACTCCCATTCCGGCCAGAATTGCTGCCTCCACAATATCCGATATGTGTTCCTTTTTTCAGAAGTGTTAGTTCCCTTTTTAAAATACCTCTCCTGCGAAGCAATAATTACTCCATCGCTTCTGTTCGCTGTAAACTTCTACCGTATCTTCGCCATAATCGGTATCCTCCTGATAAATACAGCAATTGCAGCCATTGGGTATTGCAGCACCTGTCATAATGCGCACTGCCTGTCCCTGCTGGATTTCTCTTTCCGAATACTGTCCTGCATCAATCTCTTCCATGACTTTCAGCCTCACCGGATGCTCTTTAGCGGCACCTGCAAGGTCCTCTGCCTTACACGCATAGCCATCTACCGGAGAGCGGTCAAAAGGAGGATTGTCAAACCCTGCCACCATATCCTGCGCCAGGATTCTTCCCCCTGCTTTATTCAGTTCTGTTTCTTCTGTCTCGTTTATTACAGGCGTATGCTGCAGAATCTGTTCCACTGCCTGTTCTACACTGATTCCCTCCACGCACTAATTCCTCCTCTTGTATATTACATTTTTATAGTCTTTTCAATGCCTTTATAACCACCGGGTCAATTGACGGATATATTAGTTTTACCTTTTGAACTCTATAGCAATTTCAGAGAATAATATCACTAAGATACTCCATTAGAGCCTTATTTTTCATAAACCAGATTGTCTTCAGTATTTCGGAAATTGCTATAACATCATAATATTCAGCCCACTGCTGAAGAATTACATATTTTTCATCTCTGTTGGAGAATGATTTCTCCTTCTCTCAGCCTCCCTGCCTCCAGAATCTGACAGAATACAAACCAGGGTTCCATGGGCGTGCATACCTTTTCTCCCTTATAAGCATCTGATGCAGGACCGCCAGCACCGATCCTGACTGCTTCCAGAAGTACATCTCCACAACGAAATCTGTTCCCCTCCGCAATACTGTTCCAGTCAATCCCTTCCACAAGGAGATTTTCTCCAAACCGGCCATATCTGAATTCTTCTTCGGACTGTTCGAAATATTCTTTTACCTTCTCATAAGGAAGAAGACTGACCTGCTTTCTTCCGCCCATTCCATAATGCACATCTCCCACAAGTCCCTGCAGATCAGCTTCGCATTCATGAATATTCTGCGAGCAGGTCTTGCGTTCCTTACTGATGCATACACATAATATCTTCGCCATTTTCTGTCTCATCCTTCCTGATGTCTCTTTATAAAACCATGTACTGTTGTTTTTTCCTGCTTTCTCAGATCGCCCAGAATGCAATATTCACATTCTTTCCTGCATTCTGCAGATGCTCCACAAGTTCTTCTGCTGCCTGTTCTTTCCTTTTTTCTGTGATTCCCAGTTCCACGTTACTCTTATTGATAGCACCACCGAAGTAGAAATTAATATCCGTTGCCTGCTCAAACAGCATCACACCAAGCAATGCTGCCGCATCTTTTTTTTCGTTTCAGCCTGTTAAAGGACAGCCTGTCCTCCATCCATTCTTCACAATATTCAAGCAAATGCTCAATCGTAAGAAATCCCTCTGTCACCAGCTCTGTACCTTCCAGCTTATAATAGGCAGGAACGTCTCCGCAGGCAGTTTCACTAAGAGAGATCAGCTCTTTATCCAGATATCTGGCAGCACACTGTGCAGTAGTTCCGCCGCAGATTACATGATATCCCTCTGAATCGAAAAAGGACTTCAGATATCGCTCATCATGCTCCTCCTTACTTGGCGGGCCGATCATAAGGTTTACCACCTGTTTATGCCGCATCCGCAGGACAATGGCTGTAATATCATCATCCGTTTCATTCAGATTCAGATCCAGGCTGGCCTCTGCCAGATAGCCTGCCATCTCCTGTGCGCTCATCCCTTTATGGTACTTTGCCCTGCAGAAAGCCATTACATCATCTCTTCCCCAGCCGCCGTTGGTAGTTTTTCCCATTCCTGCATTGGTGACACCGTCGGACATAACGATCAGCATATCCTCATCTTTCAGTTCAAAACAGCTTTTATGGATTTCCTTCTCTTCGATCATACTTGTCTCCACCGGATAATCAAAGAGCTTGCCATCCCGGATCAGAATTGCATCCGGATTATCAAACTGATAAAGGCTTACCTGTTTCCCCTGAAAATTCAGCACTGTAAAGGTGGCATATGCCAGATTTCTCACACTGCACACAGGAAGCGTTTTTGCCACTGCACGCACTGCCTCATCCAGTTCCACCTGATTAATGATCATGGTACTGAGCATGGTCGCAGTCAGCGTGGAAAGGATATTCGCCTTTACTCCGCTCCCAAGTCCGTCAGAAAGCACCAGAACATGGTCTTTATCATTTTCTTCAATCTTATAGCAGTCCCCACAGAGAAATTCTTTCTTTTTATTCAGGCTCACATGACCAAAATCCATGCATAAGCCGTCAAATTCCACATTCAGTCCATGATGCTTATTTCTTTTCATTCTCTTCTTCACTCTCCAGAAGTATGGTATTTTTCAGTTTTTCTACTGCCACTTTGGTGTCTGCAGCAGTTTCTCCAAGAAGTCCGGCGATCTGCTGCACGATCTTCAGCTGTTCTTCTACCAGCTTATCTGCCATACGCGCAGCTTCAATCTGGGCATTATGAATCTGATCTTTATGCTTCCGCTCCTTTGTAATATCCTTCATAATGCAGAGAATCATTTTATTTTCTTTATCATTCGTCATTACGCGATCCAGATAACATTTCTGATCCTCCAGATAAATCTCATCCTGCATCAGATTCCGTTCAAAAGCCAGTATACTCGCCAGACTGTAATCATCCATGATCTCCGATACCGGTTTCCCGATCAGGCGCCGCTTTTTCGGCATATTGAACAATTTGGACGCCGCCTCATTCATCTGAATGATCTTCAGATTATAATCCACAGTTACCAGAAGTCCGGGCATGGCATTAAAGACTTTATTGGAGTAACTTTCCTGTTTTGCCCGCATATATGGAATGCACATGGCAACCTCAGCTTTTATTCTGGATAATGGCAATTGCCTTTTCCCTGCATGTGTTGTACCCGCAGGCACCGCAGTTTAATTCATCCTTTGGAGAAAATTTTCCCATTTCCGCCAGAGCATCCCTGATTTCTTCCTCTGAGACCTCTTCCTGTTCCTGTGCAGAACAGTAACCGAAATTCTTTCTCAGCTCAAATCCCGGAAGTTCATAGTCTCCCTGCTCTCTGTGAAAATCTTTTCCAAAGGCTGCATTCTTCACTGCCAGAACATCTGCCAGATAATGTCCCTTCTTCATCTGGAAAGAAGGACCTGCCACACAGCCGCCGCTGCATGCATACATCTCAAGAAAGCAATTTTCAAAATCCTCCGGATGAAGTTCTTCCAGAACCTCCCTGCACTGCTCCATCCCACTTACAGAAAGCCTGCGGATTCCCTTTACAGCCCCAAGCAGGTCTGTTAAACCATCCGCAATGGCGATTTCTCTGGAACGGTAGGCAATCTGCTCAGGTTCTTTCTCAGTTATGGAAATCCCTTCTTTTTTTCATCCATTGCACCAGCTCTTCCAATGTGATCACATAATCCACTTCATTTCCTGAGTCTCTCAACTCTGACATAGCTGAAATACAGGGACTTACATAGACAATCTCTGCCTTCGGATATTTTTTTCAGATAACTGGCATGAAACTGCATCATAGAGGCAGACTGTACCAGATTTCCCAGAAGATGCGGATAGTGTTTCTTGACAAGCTGTACGATTACAGGGCAGGCAGAAGAGATCATTATTCCCGGTTCTTTCTGTTCCGCAAAAAGTGCTCTGTACTGCGAAATCATCAGGCTTGCACCTTCTGCTGCATCCGCTGCATCTGCAAATCCCAGCTTCTTCATCGCTTCCCTTATTCCATTGATACCGGTTACCCCAAAAACGTGCCAGATATGCCGGATGAAGAGAGGCTATAACCTGCGTCTTATTCTCCATTGCATTGCAGATTGCAGGAATCATATTCTGCTCTTCCTTGGCATCCTGCGGGCAGACAAGGATACACTTCTCGCAGTAAATACACTGGCTTTCTATGATCCTGGCCTGATGATCATGAACACGTATCGCCTTGACCGGGGCAGTTCCGGACACATTTGTAACAATTTTTACAACTGACTTTTTTAAACTGAAGGATTGACTGAAATCTCTGCATGCCTCGTACTCCTTATTATGTAACACTATATTTTTCACAAAAAATTATCTGTAACCGTTCCGTACTTTCACAGAATGATGTACTGCCGAATGATTATTTTTGCCTTTCCATAAAGGAATATGGAGCTGCCGCAAGGACAGCAGATCCATGTGCGACAGCCCCATATAATATTTACGATATCAGATCCGGAACTTTTGTCTCCGATATTGTTTTATGCTTTCTCAATCTTAATTGCGCATACCTTATATTCAGGAATTCTTGCGTATTTGTCAAGTGCGGCGTTGGTCAGCCAGTTTGCATTTCCATCCGGGAAGTGGAATGGCATCCAGCTCTCACCCGGTGAGGTCTTTGTACCTACACGAGCGGTAGATTCAATGGATCCTCGTCTGGAAGAAACTCTGACTTTATCACCGTTTTTGATACCCAGCTTATCGGCATCTACGATGTTCATTTCGATAAATGACTTACCTTCGATCTCCATAAGCTCAGGTGTCTTTCCTGTCATGGCTCTTGTTGTGTAATGATACAGAATACGTCCTGTCATAAGGATGATCGGATATTCCTCATCCGGAAGCTCTGCTGACGGCACATATTTTGCAGGGTAGAACCAGCCAAGACCGCGGGAGAATTTACCAACATGCATGATCGGTGTTCCCGGATGATCCTTGGAGGTACATGGCCACTGAAGTCCCTGTCCATGAACTTCTTCACTGTCAAGACGTTCATGGCTGATACCTGCGAAGCTCGGTGTCAGGGATGCGATCTCATCCATGATCTGAGCAGAAGTCAGATGTGGCTGCGGATATCCCATGCGGTTCATCAGATCAATAATAATATCTGTATCCAGTCTCATCTCTCCAGGTACTGTGACAGCCTTGCGTACTCTCTGTACGCGACGCTCTGTATTGGTAAATGTACCCTCTTTCTCTGCATAGCTTACACCAGGAAGGATAACATCTGCATACTGAGCTGTCTCTGTCATGAAAAGTTCCTGAAGTACAAAGAAATCAAGACTCTTTAATGCTTTGATAATGTGTGTGGTATCCGGATCAGTAACTACCGGGTCCTCACCATAGATATACAGACCTTTGATCTCGCCTGTGATTGCTTTCGGGAATACATCAGTTGCATGAGTTCCGATATTCGGATCAAGTTTTACACCCCATGCTTTCTCGAATTTCTCACGAACTGCAGGATCAGTAACCTTCTGATATCCGGGATATACATTCGGCTGAGCGCCCATATCGCAGGCACCCTGTACGTTATTCTGTCCACGAAGCGGGTTAACACCACAGCCTTCACGTCCAAGCTTGCCAACCATCATTGCCATATTGGACATGGACATAACGCCCTCTGTACCTGTGGAATGTTCGGTTACACCAAGCAGTAGATGATTGGAGCGCGGTCTGCTTTTGCATACATGATCGCTGCTTTTCTCAGATCGTCTGCGTCAATGTGGCAGATTTCAGCTACCTTCTCAGGTGTGTAATCTTTTACGATTTCCTTTAATTCTTCAAAACCTTCGGTACGCTCTGCAATGAACTTGTCATCCTGAAGACCTTCAGAAAGGATCACATTCATGATGCCGTTTGCAAAAGCAACATTTGTACCAGGTTTCAGTTTCAGATGGATATCTGCTTTCTTAGCCAGACCAATATCACGAGGATCAACTACGATCAGCTTGCAGCCTCTCTTGATAGCCTGACGGATCTGCATGCCGACTACAGGATGTGCTTCCTCAGGGTTGGAACCAACCAGCATGATCAGATCTGCATTCTTTGTGATATCCTCAATTGGGTTTGTCATGGCACCTGAGCCAAGAGTCATCGCAAGACCTGATACAGATGCAGAATGACATACACGTGCACAGTTGTCTGTATTGTTGGTGCCGAAGCAGCAGCGAACCATCTTCTGTACCATGTAAATATCTTCATTCGGTGATCTGGAGCATGCAAAACCTGCAAGAGAATCAGAGCCGTACTGTTTCCTGATCTCCATAAATTTGGAAGCAACAAGATCCAGCGCCTCATCCCATGTTGCACGTTCGAATTCACCTGTTTCTTTATTCTTGATCAGCGGATATTTAATACGCTCCGGTGACTGTACGAAATCGAAGCATCCGCTGCGGCCCTTAACACAGAGCAATCCTTTGTTGGATGGTCCGTTTACAGCTTCTGTATCTACGATCTTTCCGTCTTTTACAAGGAGATAATACTGGCAGCCTGTTGCACAGTGAGGACAGGTAGTCAGAACCTTCTTGTCAATCTGGTACGGCCGGTATTTCTTTCTGCGCTTCATGGTCAGTGCACCTGTCGGACAGGCCTGTACACAGTTACCGCAGGATTCACAGATACCTTCGTTCCATTTATGTTTGTAATGTGCACCGATCACTGACTGGAAACCACGATCCATAGTGTCGATGGCACCTCTTCCCACAATCTCCTTACATGTATTCACGCAGCGATGGCAGAGAATACACAGGCTTGGATCATAGGTAAAGAATTTATTGGTATCATCTATCGGCATATCCTTCATTTCACCGGGATAGCTTGTCTCAGTCACACCATATTCAAAACAGTAGTCCTGTAATTTACAGTCACCGTTTGCCTCACAGGAGAAGCAGTGTACACGATGGTCAGAAAGAAGGAGGTCAAGGGTATCTTTACGATATGCAACTACTTTCTCTGACATTGTCTGTACTTCATCACCCTCTGAGCAGCGAAGTGTACATGCCGTATCAAATTTGGTTCTTCCATTGTTTGTTACTTCTACCACGCACAAACGACAGGAACCATCCGGCAATACATCTTCCAGATAGCAGAGTGTAGGAATCTCCACTCCGATCTGTCTGGCAGCCTGCAGAATGGTCGTACCTTTTTCCACTTCTACAGGAATTCCATCTATTGTCAAATGAATCATCTTTTCACCCTCCTTAATTCACAGAAATTGCGCCGAATACACAATTTTCCAGACATGTTCCGCACTTAATACACTTGGAGGTATCAATGCTGTGAGGCTCTTTCTTATTGCCTGTGATCGCACCAACCGGACAGTTTCTCGCACACTTGGTACATCCTTTACATTTCTCAGGATCGATCACATAAGAACGCATTGCCTTACATACATGAGCCGCGCACTTTTTTATCAACAATATGCTCTACATATTCATCTCTGAAGTTTCTTAATGTGGAAAGTACAGGAAGCGGTGCACTCTTTCCAAGTCCGCAGAGTGAACGGTCCTTGATAAAGTTTCCAAGATGCTCCAGTTTATCCAGATCCTCTACTTCACCCTTTCCGTCTACGATCCTCTCAAGGATTTCAAGCATACGCTTGGTGCCAATACGGCAGGGACCACATTTACCGCAGGATTCTCTCTGGGTGAAGCCCATAAAAGAAACGTGCAACCTCTACCATACAGGTATGTTCATCCATAACTACCAGACCACCGGAACCAACGATCGCACCATATTTCTTAACAGAGTCGAAATCAAGAGGTACATCCAAATGTTCTTCTGTCAGACATCCACCGGATGGTCCACCGATCTGAACAGCCTTAAACGCAGCACCGGATTTCAGTCCTCCGCCGATATCAAAAATGATTTCCCTTAAAGTTGTTCCCATCGGAACCTCGATCAGACCTGTATTCTCAATGGATCCTGTCAGTGAGAAGGTCTTTGTTCCAGGTGATCCCTCTGTACCGATACTTCTATACCAGTCAGCTCCTTTGAGAATGATCTCCGGAATATTTGCATAAGTTTCTACGTTATTCAGAACAGTAGGTTTCGCCCATAATCCCTGTTCAACTGTACGGGGCGGTTTTACACGGGGCATACCTCTGCTTCCTTCGATAGATGCAGTCAGGGCAGAACCTTCACCACATACGAAAGCACCTGCACCACGGTTGATATGCATATGGAAGGAGAATCCTGTTCCAAGGATGTCATCACCTAACAGTCCCACTTCTTCCAGAACTGCGATAGCGTGTTTCAGTCGTGCTACAGACTGAGGATACTCCGCACGTACATAAATATAACCATGCTGTGCTCTTACTGCGTAAGCTGCAAGCATCATACCCTCGATCAGACGGTAAGGATCACCTTCCATTACAGAACCATCCATAAATGCTCCCGGGTCACCCTCATCACCGTTACAAACCACATAATGAACAGGATCAGCCTGGCGTGCTACCTGAATCCATTTCTTACCTGCCGGGAAGCCGCCGCCACCACGTCCGCGGATACCGGATTTATCAACCTGATCAATAACCAGATCCGGATCCATCTCAAACATTGCTTTCTCCAGAGCCTGGAAACCGCCGCTTGCTATGTACTCATTCAGAGATTCTGCATCAAACTTACCACAGTTCTTCAAAACAATACGGGTCTGTTTCGCGATAAACGGAATATCTTCCGGTCCGCGGCTTACTTTACCGCCTTTCTGATAAAGCAGTCTCTCGATAGTCTCATTACCCTGAACACTCTTCTCAAAAATCTCCTGGCAGTCTTCGATCTGAACCTTCGTATACTGGATCACATCGTCGCCTTTCTGGATACGAACAAGTGGTCCAAGTTCACAGACACCCTGACATCCTGTTTTCTTTATACCTACATGTGCATCTTTGTCATGAGGTCCAAACTCAATGGTAACTCCCGGAGCATCTTTGGCAATCTCCATGAATTTCTCATAGATTTTCTGAGAACCGGTTGCCACACATCCGGTACCTGAACAGACAAGAATACGACAGTCATAAGAATTAAGTTCTTTCACAGCTTCTTCTCTGATCTGCTCCAATACTTCCTTATTCTGGATCATCCCTGTTCGCCCCCTCTCAGTTTATCAATCAGCTCATCTGCCTTCTCCGGAGTCATTCTCGGATATACCTCTTCATTGACCATCATAGTCGGTGCAAGTCCGCAGGCACCAAGACAGGAAACTGTTTCCACAGTAAACATCATATCGTCTGTCGTCTTCTTTGTCTTTGACAGCCCCAGTTTCTTATAAAGTTCCTCCAGAACCGGTATTGATTTTCTTACATGACAGGCTGTTCCGTCACAGACCTTGATCACATATTTACCTTTCGCATCAAATGAGAAATTCTCATAGAATGTGGCAACACTGAACGCTTTCGCTTCTGTCACACCGATCTGCTCCGCAACATATGTAAGCAATTCTTCCGGGAGATACTCTGTACACCCCCTGAATATCCTGCATGATCGGAATCAGTGATGCCGGCTTTTTACCATAGAAAGCAATGATCTCATCCGCTTTCTGATAAAATGACTGATCTAGCATTTCGCACCCTCCTTATACCTGTTTTTTCTCTTTTTATTGCACTCTTTACATATTGTAACGTTAATTATATGCCTTTTTCGTCATTTTCACAAGCGCATTTATAGAAATTTTTCTAATTTTTTATCATTTTCCTCTATAGATGTTTGTTTTGTTTGTCTAATTTTTATCAGCTTTGTTCAATACTAAACCATCTCAGATGTAAACCAAACTAAACTAAATCAAACTGAACTGCCATTCTTTCTCTAGAGCGTGTCTGAAAAAGGCTTTCTGCAAGATGTGCATCACAATCAGTCCTAACAAAAAACAGACCGCATTTTATGATCTTTGTTTCATAAAATGCGATCTGTCTGTTTCACACGTTCTTTTTATTGAGCCTGGAAATAATATCCGACACCCCATTTGGTGTGTACATATTTCGGTTCACTTGGATTGGTTTCAATCTTCTCACGGAGACGGCGGATATGTACATCCACAGTACGTACATCACCCGGATACTCATATCCCCACACAATGTTCAGCAGGTTCTCACGACTGTAAACCTTATTCGGATTAAATACCAGAAGCTCCAGTACATCAAATTCCTTTGCTGTCAGATTAATCTCTCTACCTGCAATAAATACACGTCTGCCTTCACAGTCCATACGAAGATCGCCCACCTGAATGCTCTTTGCCTTTTCTTTCTCCTCGTGGTCGCTTCCCGCACGGCGCATGATCGCTTTGATACGTGCCTTAACTTCCAGGATATTGAACGGTTTGGTGATATAATCATCCGCACCATATTCAAGACCAAGGATCTTATCCATATCCTCGCCCTTAGCTGTCAGCATCACGATCGGCACATTGGAAAATTCGCGGATCTGCTGGCATACTTCCAGCCCGTCCATCTTCGGCAGCATCAGATCCAGAAGGATAATATCATATTTTTTATCTTTTGCTTTCTCTACTGCCTCTTCTCCATCATAAGCGCAGTCTACCTCCATACCATCCTGTTCCAGACTAAAACGGATTCCTTTTACGATCAGTTTCTCATCATCTACTACCAAAACTTTCCTGCTCATTCGGTTCTCCTTATCCTACTACTATCTCATCTTTTATCTTTGCAAAAGTACCTTCTTTGATACCCTGTACATTCATAATATCCTCTATCGCAGCAAATGGCCCGTTCTCTTCTCTGTAGGCAATAATCGCCTGCGCACGTGTTGCACCGATCCCCGTCAGCGTAGTAAGCTGAGCTTCATCTGCTGTATTTATGTTGATCCTGTTATCCTGCTGACCTGAGCGGTCATCCCCGTGTTCTGCCCTGTCCCGGCACTTCCATTCATCTGTCCATCTGATGCCCCGGACATCTCTGCCGGATCCAGTCCCTGCCGCTCCATCTCTTCCTGTGTGAGAATATAAAGCTGTTGTCCGTCTGTCAGAACTCCTGCACGGTTTACACAGGTTAGAGCTGCCTCGGGAAGATATCCTCCCGCCGCCTCAATCGCCTGAAACACCCGCTCCCGGCTGCCAGCTGAAAAACTCCCGGATTCGCAACTGCTCCGCAGACATCAACATAGATCATCGCCTGCTGCATTTCCTTATCAGAAACTGCTTCTGACCCATTATCTATATCAGCATCTGAAGTATGTTTCCCGGAATCACTTCCTGTCCCATTACCTGCATCTGAACCATCTGATTCTGCCTGTTTTTCCGGAACTCTGCAGAATTGCCACCATCATTCTGTCGGTCTTCTGTATCAGCTTTCTTCTCATCTGTATCTTTCTTCGACTTCTTTCCTGATGTTTTCTCTTCTGATGACTCCGCATCCACCTCTGCTTTCGCTTCCTGCAATCCATCTATCAGAAACTGTGCCTCTCTGCTCTTACATCCTGTCAGTCCTGTAAGAAACAAAGTTCCACACAATATCAGCGTCACAGTATAACAACATCTGTTTTTTATTTTTATCATAAGGGTCCTCCTCTTATTTCTCAGAGTAAGAGTCCCCTGTCCATAATGCCACCCTTATTGTAACGAAATCTTAATGATTTTACAATAGTAAACTCTTATTTTTGCCACTTAAATATAACAATTCCGGAAATCGCGATCAGCAATCCAAGGATTTTGCGCCATTCAAAGGGTTCTTTATCTACCCCAAACAATCCAAATAATTCAATTACATAAGCAACTGCCAGCTGCGAAATAACGATCAGCATTGCTGCCCTGGCAGGTCCAAGGGCTCCCATACTCTGGATTACTGTAATGGTAATAAACGCTCCGATCACTCCGCCAAGAAGTGTATATTTATTGTCCACCTGCCAGAGTGCAGCCACACTTTCCCGTCCTGTAAAAAGCCAGGCAAGAACGCAGACTGCAAAAGCCGACAGCTGTACCCATCCGGTTGATACCCAGAGGCTGGTCTGCTTTGTCACCTCCGTATTAAAGACACCCTGAATGCTCATCAGTGCCCCTGAAATCAATGCCACTATAAATCCCCACATAAATCTGCCCTCCTGGATAATATGATCATTCTGCTTACTTCGGTAATCATTTCTGTACCGAAAAGAGGTACTGCCGTTTAGCAGCACCTCTTGTTTTCTTTAGTATCAGTCTATTCAGTTACGAAAAAATCATACAGCAAATTTCTTCATTGTGGAATATGGACTGTAAACTCTGGACTTGTTCTTGGAGGTTCTATTCCAGGAACGTACTGTCACATACCAGGTACCTTTCTTTACGTTTGTAAAGGTTACAGTTACGGTATTTTTGCCTTCTGTACGTTTCACATATTTCTTAATCGGATACTTCTCTCCTGCGGAGATCTTGTATTTGGTTCCGAGCAGAATCTCATAACCTGTGGCATTTTTGCATTTTGTGTAAGTAACAGTCACAGTGTTTCCTTTTACAGTGATATCCCTGATCTTTGGCTGCTGTGGTGTGACAACTGTGATCTTGATCTTTTTAACCTTTGTCCAGGAACCATAGACCTTATTGCCCTGTGCATCCAGAACCCAGCTTCGGGCTGCCACATACCAGGTACCTTTTGCCAGATATCTGAAGGATGCCTGTGGCTTGCCGGTTGAGGAAACTGTTTTGCTGAATTTACCGGTCTTAAGCATATCTGATTTCCTGCTGATCACGAAGTCATAACCCTGAGCACCGGCACATCCTTTGGAAAGTCTGACAGTAAGCTTGTTTCTGTCAATGGAGTAGCTGGAAATCTTTGTGTCGGCAGGTCGCAGGTATGTACCGTTTTCATCTGTGATACTTCCGTCTGTGTGAATAACTCTGCCATTGAGGGATTCTGTACCAAATGCTATGAAATAATCCTGTCCTTTGGAAAGGGTAAAGTCAGCATATGGAATGCTATCCTCAAATGCACCGCCTACAGTTACAGTCTGGATACACTGCAGAACCCCATTCTCAACATCATACCAGAACAGATTTGCCATAAGTCCTGCACAGGAGGCATCTGCTTTTACAGAAAGCACAGCCGGAAAATCAAAAGTTCCGTTTCTTCCAAGATGGAAACCGAAATCATTCTGGTTTGTGGAAATCAGGCTGTATAATGCTGCCGGGATATATTCTGCTGTGTTTGTAACAGAAAGATCGGTATCTGTAGGTGTTTCTGCTGTAATGGAAGTACCGTTGACCTTCCAGATGAAACCATTCTCCATATCAAGGTTCAGGGAAATATCTTTGCCTTTTATCCCGGATAAAACGGAAGCAGGAAGTGTCCTGGCACCATTCATGATAATGGAGATGGTATCTTTTTCTTTGGATGTCTTGATCAGATCATTGACCGCATCCCAGCCTTTCTTCTGGAAACTTCCCTCAATGTAAGGTTCCCCGTCACCAAGTTTTCCGAGATTTTTTGTATCCTGATGTCTGCATCGTTTGCAGGTGTAAGTTATGATTCCGTCAGTTTCTGTAGTTGGTTCTGTAGTGATAACACCGTTGTCATAGTCATGACCGTATGCGGAAATGGTATAACCATAGGAAAGTGTTTCATTACAGTCTGTGCAGTAGGTATCTCCGCTATACCCGCTGGAAGTACAGGATGGAGAGGAATAATAACGTCCGGCGGTGTGTTCGTGCTGGCATTTACTTCTGGTAATTTTAAATTCAACGAATTTATTTAGATAATTGCCGGCATCTGCGCCATTATAAACTGCTGTAGCGGAAATTTCCACTCCTACAGGCAATTCTTTGGAAATATCGGAATCATTCCATTTCCAGTCATCCTCGAAACAGTTCTTAACATCTCCGACTTTCTTACATGACCATGAGACGGGTATTGTAGTAATGGTTGGTTTATTTGAAGGTGCTTGTGCTTTTGAAATGACAAATTCCCATTCTGGTGCAGATATACTATCGACTGAATTGTAGTAGTCACCTTCATTCACATCAATCTTAAAAGTATAAGTACCTGCATCTGTGGGGCTGTCTGCGAGTGGAGTTTTATCTCCTTTTTTAAAATACGTTACTTTAGTAATTTTACCATGACCGGTGACATCATCTTTCCATTTAATATATTTACTAATATCAACATGGGTATCTTTAGTATATGTAAAATTGGGCTGCGTATAATCAAATTGGTCAGCGGTAGGAGTTATTTGGATACGTACAATTGGTTTTTGCCTGATCGAAAGAATACTGCCTTTTTTCGGTTCCAACAGTTACATCATAAGCGTCATTATTTTCTTTTTCAGTTAACCAGACGTACAGATTACCGTCTTTTGTAGAATCAGGAAAAATATGATAACTTGGCTTCCAGGATTCACTATCTATCGTTACTGGTAAAAAATATTCATTTTTAATAATACAACAATAAACATTTGTTGAGTTGCCATTATGGGGGGTACAATTAATGCCTGGCATACGATCAGAATATGCCTTTACGGATCCACCACTAATGCCAATGTTGCTGCAGGTGCCACCGGCAGAACCAATTCCGGCACCATGAGTAGAAGTAGCAGTTACAGAACTACTTTAATGGTAATATCACTGACACTGCCAGCGCCGTAACCGCCGCCACCAATTCCGGCACCATCCGTAGAACTAGCAGTTACAGAACTATTATTAATGGTAATATCACTGCCAGCGTGTCCCTTGCTGCCACCAATTCCAGCACCATGCTTAGAACTAGCAATTACAGAACAACTATCAATAAAAATATTACTGCAAGAGCCGAAGCCGTGATAGCCGCCACCAATTCCGGCGCCATCCCCATCGATACTACGAGCATTTAAGATTCCTGCAGTAGCGTCTGAATTATTGGTTTTTATTATAAGCCGAGCTTCGTTATCTTTCTGTAAACCGGCATACCAGTTATCCTTTGTTATAAGACTATTTGTGCCTGTTAAATGGATAGTGACTGTAGCTTCAACATTAAGATTTATTTGCAGCGCCGGACCAACAGATGTATTGATATTTACATTATCAAGATAAATGTTGATGTTGTCTTGCTCTGAAATATTTGTTCCATCAACCACAATTCTATTTCCTGTTTCCTGGCTACATATGAATTTGTGATCTCCTGCCGAACTTATAGTATAAACTCCATTCACAACTTTATTGCTCGTAGTTAAATCAATTTCTCCAGCTTGTTCATTTTCCGCAGCAGCCATTGCCTCATCGGGGGCATCGTTAAATTCTGGAACCTCTTCTGAACTGAATACAGACAGTTCCTCATCTGTCTCTCCTGCCGCTTCCAGCTCCTCATTGGTAAAAATCTCCGGAGTTTCTTCCTCAGACACTACATCCTGATTTCCGGAAGTAAATTCTTCCGCAAATATGGTCTGGGGGGGCATATTTGTAGAACACAATGCAAGTGCCAGAATCCCGGCTAATAACTTTTTCCTCATGCTTTCCACCTTTCCTTTCTTTATACATGATCTTCTGCGTCTTGACTCTTTTGTCCTCTTTTTCTGAATTTGATACATAATGCGGTAATCACGACTGCCACATTAAAGGAAATGACAGCCACCAACACATAGCCGCCTGCGTCCTCATGCAGCAGAATTGTGCCGTACATTCCCGTGGCGTTTATTGGCCGGCTTTGCATGATCCCCATTGCCCCCACAAGGGACAGGAACAGCACAGGGCACACAGAACGGACAGACGGCAGACTGTGCGCCGCTCCTGGCGGCGGTGGTATTCATGCATTCGCTTTTTTTTACCAATTCGATACTCTTTTCTGTATCGTACATGCCTCCAACCTCCTTCCCCAAAACAGTGTTAAAAGTCTTTCACTTATATAGGTACAAAAAAGCGAAAAAACTCTTCACCCGAAAATCAAAATTTTTTCAAAAAAATTTTGAAGAGC
>ENA-OQAJ01000130-OQAJ01000130.1-human-gut-metagenome-genome-assembly--contig:-NODE-130-length-23071-cov-4.296374_pt1 | contig 23071 bp, 30 predicted proteins | sample MGYA00242736_ERZ504529 | MGnify/ENA primary metagenome ERZ504529 (study PRJEB26092, sample SAMD00036275) | human gut metagenome | host: Homo sapiens | study: EMG produced TPA metagenomics assembly of...
ATTTTACAAAAAGGTGCTTCATTGTTGTGAAAGTACGACTTTTATCGTCAAATCGCCGAATTTTGATTCTATTTTTCGTACATTTTTCACGAGAAAAATGCAAAAACGGCCTGATTTTCCTTTCATTCTGTTTCTTTCAAACTGTCCGCAGACATGGTACAATAATCAGGTAAGATACACCGCCGCTTTTTCGGCATTGGAAAATGGAGTGTTTGATTATGACTGAGTTCAAGCCCATTAAAGAAGGCAAGGTTCGTGAGATCTATGATAACGGTGACAGCCTCATCATGGTTGCTACCGACCGCATTTCCGCGTTTGATGTCATCCTGAAAACAAGGTCACCAAAAAGGGCACCGTTCTGACCCAGATGAGCAAATTCTGGTTCGATTACACCCGCGATCTGCTGCCCAACCATATGCTGAGCGTGGACGTGAAGGATATGCCGGAGTCTTCCAGCAGCCCCAGTTCGACGGCAACAGCATGATGTGCCGCAAGCTGACCATGCTGCCCATCGAGTGCATCGTGCGCGGCTACATCACCGGCAGCGGCTGGGCCAGCTACCAGAAGACCGGCAAGGTGTGCGGCATCCAGCTGCCCGAGGGCCTGAAGGAGTCCGACAAGCTGCCCGAGCCTATCTACACTCCCTCCACCAAGGCCGAGATCGGCGACCACGACGAGAACATCTCCTACGAAAAGAGCATCGAGGTGCTGGAAAAGCAGTTCCCCGGCCACGGCGAGGAGTACGCCACCAAGCTGCGCGACTACACCATTGCCCTGTATAAGAAGTGTGCTGAATATGCGCTCTCCCGCGGCATCATCATTGCCGACACCAAGTTTGAGTTTGGTCTGGATGAGAACGGCAACGTGGTGCTGGGCGACGAGATGCTCACCCCGGATTCCTCCCGCTTCTGGCCGCTGGAGGGCTACGAGCCGGGCCACAGCCAGCCCTCTTTTGATAAGCAGTTCGTTCGCGACTGGCTCAAGGCCAACCCCGACAGCAACTACGACCTGCCGCAGGACGTGATTGACAAGACCATTGCCAAGTATCTGGAGGCTTACGAGCTGCTCACTGGCAAAAAGCTGTAAATTTTACGATAAAACGAATCCCGCAGATGCTTGACAGCTCTGCCGGGATTCGCTATAATGTCTATAGAAAGGGCACTGCGACAAGCGGTTGGCCCCAGTTCAAGGTTTACAGTTTTTGAGAACCGTCACCGTGCCGGGTGGCGGTTCTTACTTTTCACGCGAATGGTGAATGTCAATCCAAACAAGTGGAATGTCAAAGTAATTGGCATGTACTCACCTCCTTTCGGAAGTGAGGGCCGAACCGCCTGCCGTTGTTTGCAGTGCCCCGCCGCCTTTCAGCAGCAGAGATAGCATAACATAGTTTCGGCTGATTTCAACAAAAAAATGCTTCCGTGCGCCGCACGGAAGCATTTTTTGTTTCACTCACTCAGCTCCGCGCTTTCCTCGGAAAAAGCTTCGGACTCTGCCGTTTCTTCGTTTTCTTCGTCCAGCAGATACTGCACCTCGGTCTGCTTTGCCATCTGCTCTGCTGTCCAGTCCAGCTGTGCGATGCCTTCCAGTTCCAGCGTGTACTGCTCCACATTCTGCAGGCTGCCGGAGGCAAGACTCTGGCCCGGGTCGTTCTCCGGCGACCATGTAATGCGCAGCTCATCCGGCTGTGCGCTGCACTGCTGCACGGCATCGGTCACGCTGCGGCAGTCCTGCGCAAAGGCCTGTACGCTGTCATAGCCGCCAAACAGCTCCACAGTCAGGCTCAGATAGCCGTTTCCGGCATTCACATCCCGCAGCGTTTTTCGCCTCACTGCTGTACAGGTAGGCGTTTCCGCTGATATGCTTCACACGGATATCCGGGGCTGTTTGTTTGATCTTGTCATAGGCTTCTGTCGTATATTCCTGCCCCAGCTTCATGCTTGCCTGATTCCGCTCCGGGCCGAGTTCATCCCACACCACCGGCAGCAGCGAAAGGCCAAAGCACCCGGCCATGAGCACAAGGCAGATCAGCACCGACCAGAAATCGTATTTCCAGCGGCCCGGGCGGGCGGCAAAGAACAGCACCTCGCCGCCCAGCAGGATCAGCCCTGCCGCCGGGGCGATCTTGAGCATCAGCTTCCAGTCACGCCCGGCACAAAATAGGCAAGCAGAAAGAAGATGCCCGCTGCGATCAGGCATACGCCCAGCGTAAAGCTGCCCACCCGGCGCAGCGGCTGCGGTTTTGCAGGCTGCGGTGCTTCACCGGTCAGCGGCGCATCATTTCTCGTCTCGTCCATCGTCGGCATCCTCCGTCTCATCGTCCGGGGTCACGGGCTTGCCCAGCAGAGCCGAGAGCTTGGGCATGGCAAAGCCTTTGCTTTCGGCTCCGCCTGCGCATCCTGTGCAGTATACTCGGTAAAATCTTCATCTTCGGCATCGTTCTGCGGCTTCTGCTTTCTGCCCTTGGGGCCGCGCACCAGCCACGCACCGCAGATGATCAGGGCCACGCACACCACCACCTCCGGCAGCTGATCCATCATCAGGTAAAGTGCGCGGAAGAAGGGGCTGCTCTGGCCCCAGCGCCACACGATATCCCCCAGCGTGTTCATAAGGATGTTCTGGTAGGCCACCAGCGCGCCCAGCGCGATCAGGCCCCAACCCAGCAGCTTGTGGCTGTCCAGCATGAACTGTTCCATGCGCTGGTCGTGCCAGTTGATGTGCACCAGATAATCGTCCTGCGGGGCGGTGCCTGCGCCGATCTGCGCCCGGAGATTGAAGGTGTCAAAGAAGCTGTACATCCACACAATGGGCATGGCTACATACAAAACTTCCAGCAGAGTGCCCGCACCAAAGGCCACGCAGAACATCGTAATGAGCGAAAGGCCGCGCTTCATGTAGCCCTGATACATCTGCCTGCGCCCGGGCAAAAGGCGAAGAGGAAGGTCAGGATTCCGTTTTCATCATAATCGATCTCCTTATTTCGTTTGATCTGCAAGTGGCGAATTTTTGTATTTTCTGCTGCAGGGCCGCCGGCTCCGAACAGCAGGTCATTGAGTGCTTTTGCCAGCGAAGCCTGCTGCTTCGGCTTGTCGTCGTCCATTGGCTTTCCCAGTATTTCCGGCTGGGCGGACGGTCGGCCATCTTCCACCGGCTTGCCCAGCTGCAAGGCTTCTTCGGTCTGGCTCTGGCTGGTCTCCGGTGTCCATGTGTGCAGCTCCTGCCGGAAATTCAGCAGCTGGTCTATGGTGCCGGAGCGCCACATGGTAAAGGCCAGCACCGCCGCCACACCGGCCACTGCGGCACGGCCCCATGTGTTCTGCATCAGCCGCACCCAGATGGCGGCCATCACAGCCTTGTGCGCGGAGTGCGGCGGCGTTTCCAGCGCATCTGCCGTCAGCAGGACCGTGTAACGATCCATGCATTTATCGCAGTAGGATAAATGCTCGGCGGTTTCCAGCCGGCCCAGCTCATCCAGCCCGCCTGCCTGCAGGGCCTGCAGGCCTTCGTCGGTCAGGCAGCCGTTTTTGTCAAACAGTTCCATGTACGCACTCCTTTCCATCGTTTTCACGCTGTAGTATCTGCTGTGCCAGCATCTTTTTGCCCGGTAGATCTGTGCTTCCACCGTCTTGGGCGGGCGGCCGCACAGCTGTGCCGCCTCGGCATGGTGTGCTGTTCCAGCAGCACCAGACGGCAAGGCGTTCTGTAGGGCTCCCGCAGGTCCAGGATCATGGCGGTGAGCTCTTCCTCGCCCAGAGCATCCAGCACCTGCTGTTCCGGCTGGGTGCCGGGCGGCGCACCTTCCAGCGCCAGCACATCGTCGCCGGGAATGTTCACCCTGCGCACCCATGCGCTGCGCAGATAGTCCTTTGACTTGTTGGCAGCGATGCGTGCCAGCCACTGTTTTTCAAACCCGGACGGGCAGCGGTCAATGGCCCGCCATGCCGCCAGAAAGGTCTCCTGCGTCAGGTCCTGCGCATCGCCGGCATCCGGCACCAGCTGGTGGCAGACCGTATATACGAGCGACTGGTATTTCTGCACCATCGCGCTGAATTCCAAGGTTGTCAACGGCCTGCCCACCTCCTTTCAGTTTCGTCCCGGTCCGACGAAGTGCAGCCCCTGCGCTGCCCTTCTGCACATTCATACGAAACAGCTGTTCAAAATCCTGCAAAAACTTTTATTTTTATGATACAATAGAAGTAGTATAGCACAAAAGGAGGCATTCGGCCATGGCTGTCAGTACCCGTCAGGCACTTTTGCAGGCACTTTCCGCTGCCGGGGGCAGCTACGTTTCCGGCCAGCAGCTGGCCGAGACCCTCGGCGTGAGCCGCGCTGCCGTGCACAAGGCCGCTGCGGCCCTCACGGCCCAAGGGTACGCGCTGGAAGCTGCGCCCCGCCGGGGCTACCGGCTGGCAGGCGGCGACCCGTTCTGCACCGAAGCCATCGGGGACTACCCTGCACCCATCTATTTATATGACACGCTGGAGAGCTCCAACCGCACGGCAAAGCTGCTGGCGCTGGATGGTGCACCCCATGGCACGCTGGTGCTCACCGCCCACCAGAGCGCCGGACGCGGCAGGCTGGGCCGGAGATTTGAAAGCCCGGCAGGCAAGGGCGTTTACTGCTCGGTGCTGCTGCGCCCGGAAATGCCCGCCGCCAATGCCCAGACCGCTACCATCAGCGCCGCGGTGGCGGTCTGCCGTGCCGTGAAAAACTCTGCGGGCTGGAGCTTGCCGTCAAGTGGGTCAACGACCTGTACTATCAGGGCAGAAAGGTCTGCGGCATCCTGACCGAAGCGGGGACCGACCTCGAGAGCGGACAGCTGGAATGGCTGGTGGTCGGCATCGGGCTGAACCTTACCTCCACCGCTGCCGACTGGCCGGAGGAGCTGGCCCGCAGAGCCGGGAGCCTGTACCCCGGCGGGCCTGCCCCGGTGAGCCGGGCCGCACTGGCCGGGGCCATTGCCCGGGAGCTGCTGGCCCTGTGCCCGGCGTTTGACTGTCTGGATGAGTACCGCGCCCGGTGCTTTGTGCCCGGCCACTGGGTGACGGTGTGTGCCGAGACCGAGACCTACGCCGCAAAGGCCCTTGCCATCGACGAGGAAGGGCGGCTGGTCATTCAGCGGGAGAACGGCCGACAGGAGGCTCTGCGCTGCGGCGAGGTGACCACACGGCCTGCACGGACCGAATAAGACGCAAAAAAGCACCCTTTCCTGCCCGGAAAGAGTGCTTTTTATGTTCTGCACTTATGTATCCAGATCCACGGCTTCCAGCACCGTGATGTCCTCTTTTTCAAAGGCGGTGCGGATCATCCCGGCAAGGCCGGGCATTTCGGCCTTGTTCTCGATGCACAGGGTGATGATGCCATTCAGGCTGGAGGCTTCCACACCCATGGAGCCGCCATCCGGCGGGACCCAGACGTTGAAGTCTTTGGTGTACTTCTGAAGCTCCTGCGTGGCCGGCAGCAGCGGATTGCCCAGATAGCTGAGCCAGAAATCCGCCGGGACACCGCTGATGTACTCACCCATCTGGAACACCCTCTGCTTGATGCGCAGGGGCGCTTTCTGCTGGTCTACCTTGTACACCCAGCTCATTTGCTGGATCATCTGGCGCAGCTTTGCCTCCGGCTGCAGGGTGCGGAGCACCTCGGCATCCATTTCCGGCACGATGTCCGCAAGGCGGGTGTCATCGTTCAGCTTCACGCCGCTCTGGAAGGAGCACACGCAGTTGTAAAGGGCATCCGGCACGCCCGCTTCCCTGCGGGTATCTGCCGAGTAGGAATACTGGATCTCGTCTTTGCCCAGATAGTTGCGCAGCGCAAGGCTCAGCAGACCGGCCAGCGCTGTAAAGGGCTTGACACCGTTCTCCACTGCCCGGTCCACAAGGCTCTGCTTGGTCAGCCGCACCCGGGTGCGGCGCATCCTGCCCTCCCATGTCTGCACCACATCCCTCTGCATCGTGCTCTCAGTAGCTGTAGGGGATGGGTATTTTTCCATCATGGCCTCGATGTCATAGGCCGGGCTGCACACGATGGGCGTGTTTGCAAACGCCGTGCCATAGCGCAGGTTGCAGTACTGTTCCAGAATGCGGGTGAGGAAGGGCGACACCCCGTGGCCGTCCATAAGGAAATGATACCAGTCAAAATAGACGGTGTCCCCCTCACAGCTCACGCTGAAAAGATAGCCGTTCGTTTCCTCCGGGATATCGCGCTGTGCACTGCCCGGATACACAAGGCAGGGGTTCGGGTTCGGCTCCAGAAAAAAGCTCCGCTTTTCCTGCACCAGCTGTACCCGATAGTACGGTGCGGCCGAAAGCGCCGCCTCCAGTGCGCGCTGCAAAAGAGCGGGTTCCACCGCATCCTGCAGCGCAAACTGGTACCGACACAGGATCTTCTCCCGACGAAGAAGTACATCGTTCCCTGAAAGATGTACTCCGTCGAGCGCTGCGACTCATTCATGAACTGTTACCCCGCGTTTGCCGCCAGATAATCCACCAGATCCCCTATGGTCACAAAGTTGCGCAGCTCCTTTTCAGGGATGCGCAGGCCGAAGGTCTCCTCGAGGTCTGCCACAATGGTCAGGATCTCCATTGAGGACAGATCCAGATCGTCCATCAGGACGCTGTTCTCATTCACATCTTCGGGAGAGACCTCGGCAACATCCTCCAGGATGGCCAGGATCTGGGAAATGATCTCTGCTCGTTCCATAGAAATTTTCTTCCTTTCCGTGACGGATGATAGGCACAATCTCCTATGCCTTTCCATAATAATACCCTGATTCTCTCCTGTGCGCAAGGGTTCCGGCAACAAAGCTTTGTTTTTTGTCGGAACTCCTGTTTTCAGTCTGCCGGTCTGCCGGCCCATTTATGCATCCGGGCATTCGATCGCATCTGTATCACTGGCGCAGCAGCTTGCCTGCACCGTTGCGCGGCAGCGGCTCGGTGCTGAACTCCACTGCGCTCATGCGCTTGTACAGCGGCAGGGTGCGGTTTGCTCGGTGATAAAATCCCGCACCTGCTGCTGTTTGTCCTCGTCACAATAGACCACCACGCCGATCTTCTTGCCCATTTCTTTTACTACACATTCCTTCACGGCTTCGCACTTGCCCACGATGCCTTCCAGCTCTTCGGGGCTGATGTTCTCGCCGCTGTCCAGAATGATGAGGTTCTTCTTGCGGCCGGTCAGGAAATAGTAGCCGTCCTCGTCCTTGCGGGCCAGATCGCCAGTGTGGAACCAGCCGTCCGCGTCAATGACCTCGGCGGTGGCCTCCGGGTCCTTGTAGTAGCCCAGCATGATGCTGTCGCCGCGCATGCACAGCTCGCCGTCCTCGGCGATCTTGTAGTCCAGATAATCGTTGCCCTGACCCACAGCGCCGATGTGCTTTGCGTCCTGTGCGTAGTTGATGATGCCGTCGCCGCAGGTCTCGGTGCTGCCGTAGGTCTGCACCACAAACATGCCGTGTTCCGCCATATCCAGCATCACCTGCGGGTCGAACATGGCAGAGGAGCAGATGGGCACCCACAGCTCACCCAGACGTTCCTTGCGGCCGCGCATCACATCGTGGTGGAGCGAGTTCATAATGACCGGCACCACCGCCATGGCCTGACTGGGCATCCGCTTTACCTCTTTATAGAAGTTGCGGATGTCGCTGCTGACGTTCAGCGCCCAGCCTGCATGGGCCCAGGAGAACAGGCAGATGAAAGCGCCCAGATGGAACATGGGCAGCACGGTGTACTGGCTCATGACGAGGTCCGGTTCGTGCTTATACGCCATCATGTGCTCACCGATCTGGGTGTGGGCACGCATCACCGAGAAGAAATTCTTCTCGCTCAGCATCACGCCCTTGCTGCGGCCCGTGGTACCGGAGGTGAACATCAGGACCATCAGGCTTCGTGGTCGATGCAGCGGGTCAGCTGCGCAGGCTCATAGCTCCGGAAGCCATCCATGGGGCGGAGGATATCGCCGTAGGCAGCCTTGAGCTGGTCGTTGAAGCCGTAGTCGTCGCCGTCGGTCAGGATGGCATCCGGCTCCACAAGGCCCAGCTCGTAGCTCAGCTCGTCCCAGCTCTTGCGCTGGTTCAGCAGCACCAGCACCGCACCGGCCGCCACCACGCCAAAGGTGTTCACGGCATACTCGTAGCTGTTCTTGGTGAGCAGGCAGATCTTTTTGCCCTTGATCTCCGGGATTGTGGACTGGAAGTAATTCACCGCCTTGCGGATATCCTGCACATAATCCTTATAGAGGATGGTGGTCACGGCATCGTTTGCGGTGTCGTAGAAGCGGAAGGCCACATTATCCTTGAAGCGGTCTTCCATGTTGATGGTGATAAGGTCGTAGACATTATCCAGCACTCTGATCTTACGCATTGTTCTGTTTCCTCCTGTGTTCAGCGCAGCAGTTTTCCCATGGCGTTGCGGGGCAGCGGCTGTGCGCTGAACTCCGTCACCATGCGCTTGTACAGCGGCAGGCCGCGGTTGACCCCAGTGACGAACTCCTTCACCGCATCCTGCTTTGCAGGGTCACAGTAGATGAGGGCACAGATCTTTTTGTCCTTTTCCTTCACGATGCACTCCTGAATGTCCGCACAGGGCACCAGCAGCTTTTCCAGCTCCTCGGGGTTCACGTTCTCGCCGCTGTCCAGAATGATCACGTTCTTCTTGCGGCCGGTCAGGTACATGTAGCCGTCCTCTTCCACCCGGGCAATGTCGCCAGTGTGGAACCAGCCGTCTGCATCGATGACTTCTGCAGTGCCTTCCGGGTCCTTGTAGTAGCCCAGCATGATGGGGTCGCCCCGCATGCACAGCTCGCCGTCGTCCAGCTTGTATTCACAGCTGAGGTCCACATGGCCCACGCTGGTCAGGTACTTTGCCTCCTGCGAGGAGTTCCATGCACCGTCGCCGCAGGTCTCGGTCAGGCCGTACATCTGGGCCACAAAGAAGCCCTTCTCCATCATATCACTCAGAATCTTGGGGTCGAACATGGCAGCGCCGCAGGTCAGCACGCACAGGCCGTTCAGGCGGTCGCGGCGTCCCTTCATCACATCGCTGTAGATGCTCTTCAGCAGCACCGGCACCACCGCCATCACCTCGCTGTGCATGGCACCCAGATCACGGTAGAAATACTTCAGGTTGTTGCACAGGTTGATGGAGTGGCCGGTGATGCTCCACGAAACAAGGCTGGTCATGGCGGAGATGTGGAACATGGGCAGGGCGGACAGGGACGAGAACTCGTCGGTGTTCCAGCCCGTGTACTTCTTCACATCGTCAAAGGGGTCCAGAAAAGCCGGCATGGCGCTGAACAGGTTCTTCTGGCTCAGCATAACGCCCTTGCTGCGGCCGGTGGTGCCGGAGGTGAACATGATAAAGGCCAGAGCAGAGAGGTCCTCCACCTCGGTCACGTCCTCGGCAGGCTCATAGGCCGCAAAGACATCCATGGGCTTCAGGATGCTGCCGTAGGTCTCAGCGAGGGCAGGCTCCCGCTCCGCGAACTCGCCATCCTGCAGGATGCACACCGGCTCGGTGAGGCCCAGCTCATAGGAGATGGCATCCCAGTCCTTGCCAAGGTTCAGCGGCACAGCCACGGCTCCGGCAATGACCGTGCCGTACATGCAGATGACATACTGGTAGCTGTTGCGGGCCAGGATCGCCACACGCTTGCCGCGCACATCGCCATACTCTGCACGCAGGAACGCCACGAACCGGCGCAGATCCTGGGCATACTGTGCGTAGTGCACCTCGGCCACGCCCTGCTTTTTTTCATCATACCAGCGCAGAGCCACACGGTCTGCAATGTTGGTTTCCATATTGCAAAGTGACTGATACAGCGATGTAATCATTTTTTCCTCCATTTTCATCATCCGATCCGGCGCTCCTGTGTAGGCCAACACAGATCCTTCCAATCATTTCCAACTGTGCCCAGTATACAATAAGGCCCGTGTCAATGCAAGAGTTTTGCAACATTTAATTCCAAACATTGACAATAAAATCTTGCATATCATGTCGTTTCCAGATGTAAATTCTGCCTTTCGTTGCGAAGCCGCCCTGCCTGTGCTATGCTTTATTGCAGGCTGCAATGTGTCCCCGCCCGCCGGACCGCAATTCAAAATTGACAGTCTGTGCAAAAAGCATTATACTGGGTTCATATCCATACAAAATTTTATCTTTTTCATTCAAAATCTACGCATTGTGCGGCGTCCGGCTCTGATGGAATGTCCCGCGCAAGGAAGGAACCTCCATGGAAGGAACCAAGCCCCGCACCGCCAGCTCCATCGGCATGTTCGACATGCTCAAGGGTGCCGGTATGCTGACCATCGTTTTTGCGCATACCGCCGAGCTTTATCCCATGCAGGCGGTCAGCGGCCTGTCCCTGACCGCGTTTTTCCCGTTCATCTACCGCGAAGCGCTGATGGCCGCCTTTTTTATTGCCAGCGGCTACGGCTTCCGCAAGCGCTCTATCCACAAGTGCATCCACCAGCAGCTCAAAAGCCTGCTCAAACCCTATGCTTACACGGCGCTGTTCACCTGCGTGCTGCACTTTATCATTCATTATAAGACGTTCCAGTACCTGCCCGGCACCATCGGCGAGTCTATCAAGGTCACCGGCGGCTTTCTGCTGGGCCTGCCCCACACGGCCGAGTATTTCGGGCAGGAGTTCTTCTCCTGCGGGCCGATGTGGTATCTGCTGGCACTGATGGTAGGCTGGGTGCTGCTGGATGTGATCCTGAACATCTTCCCGGAGCGCTATGTTCCATGGGCTGTGGCAGGCTGCGTCCTGCTGGGCTGGGGCGCGAGCCTTGTGTGGGAGCTGCCCTTCTGCCTGATCCAGGGTGCCGTGGTAGTGCCCTACCTCTATATCGGCTTCCTTGCCAAAAAGAAGCATCTGCTGGACGAGCCCCTGCCGCCCAAGGTCTTTGCCGGGCTGCTGGCCGCCACAGCACTCATTGCCGTAGGCGCTCTTGCTACCCGCACCACCGACTGCATCTCGCTGGCCGAGTGGTCGCTGGGGCCGCTGAGCATCTTTCTGGACGGTGCTGCAGGCCTGCTTTTCATCCGGCTGTTCATGCGGCTCAGCCGCGGCCATGGCCCCATCGTGCACTTTCTGGAAGCGGTGGGTCGCCGTTCGCTGAACATTTTCTGCGTACATACCGTGGAGATCATCGCTATTCCGTGGTATCTGATGGTAGCAAAGTTCTCTGCGCAGCCGGTGCTGGGCATGTGGCTGCAATATGCCATCTCTCTGGGCTCTATCTGGCTGGTGTGTGAGCTGCTGCGTGTACGCCGCGCACTCATCATCCGATTTTTCCCTGCACAGCGCAGAACGCCCGCCGTGCACTATACCTCCCGGCACTGACATGTTTTTCCGGCTGCTGCGGTGCAGCCATCATAAAAGTAAGAGGAGAATCCGGTTATGAACAACGATGTCCCCGAGACCCTTGCTGCGGCCCGCAGCCGCGCTGCTGACTTGGAACAGCAGCTCAAGCTCTCTGACGAAGGTGTATCCCGGCTGGCACAGCGGTGTCTGGAGCTGGAACAACAGGTGCTGAACTATCAGGCCGCACTGGCAAGGCACGGCAGCGACAACGAGCCTGCCGCCCTGACCCTGCCGCAGCTGTTCTACGATTCCGGCTCCGGCTATTCCCCGCGGGAATGCCTGACCGTTGCCGAGGATGCCTACGACGAACTGACCCACGAGGTCTCTGCGGTGTTCACCCTGCCCACGGATGCCCGTGCGTTGCGGCTGGACCCCGGTGAGCTGGCCTGCTGCGTGACTGACCTGAGCATCTCGGACGAGCGGCTGGAATGCCGCGCCATGAACGGCATCCGGCTGCAGGAAGACTGCCTGCTGTTTTTGGATGTGGACCCCAACCTGACCGTGTGCAGCACCGTGCCCTTTGCGGCCGGGATGAAGTTTGCCGTGACCTATCATTACTATCCGCTGGGCCGCTTCCAGCACGAGCAGCCCGGCAAGGCCCTGCTCAGCGCGTTGAATACCATCAAGCTGCAGGCTGAGGCCGAAAAGAACGATGTTCTGGAACAGCTGCAGGCCGCCCTTGCCGAGAATACCCGGCTGAACAATCAGCTGACGGAACTGCAGAGCAGCCGTGCTGCTTATGAAGATTCGCTGGAAAACCTGTACGAGAGCAGCAGCTGGCGGCTTACCGCACCGCTGCGTGCTTTGCGCCGCCTGCTGCGCGGCTGAATCGGATCGCTAAAGGAGTTGTCAACATGTACAGCAGTTACAGCACCCTGCAGCGTAAGCAGCTGACGAAGCAGGTTTATACCGATACCCAGAGCACCTATCTGCTGGTGTATGCACCGGGCCGTCATCAGGCGCTGGAGCACGCACTGGAAACCAGCTGCACCGCAAGTTCCGGCTGGTGACCGGAGCTGGCCCCCGCCCTGACCGACTCGGTGGAGGGCGTGCTGCTGGTCAGCGAAGATCTGGAATGCACCTCCACCGCCCTGACCTATTTTGCCGCCGCCCTACGCACCGGTGCCGATTTTGTGGTGTGTGATGCCGCCTTTGGCTTCGATGGCTCCACCGCCCTTTATCTGAGCACCCAGCACATCCCGTGCAGCCGCTGCGCCATGGTATCGCGGAAGCTTCTGGACCGGGTGCGCGCCGCTGCGCGCGGCAGGGACAGCGTGACCGAGCTGCTGCGCCTTGCCACCGCCATGGCGGAAAACTGCCACCGCATCCCGCAGTCTTTGCTGCACTTCCGGCGGGAGCTGTGTGCCGACGATGTGTTCTCTGCAGACGGAAAGCGTGCTTTGATCCTGAGCCACGAGCTGACCATGACCGGTGCGCCCATCGTGCTGACAAGTGCCGTGCCGGTGCTGCGCAGCATGGGCTTTGAAGTGGTGGTGCTTGGCCCTGCGGACGACGGCTCGCTGCCGCTGTTTCTGGATGCCGGTGCCGCCGTAGTGACCCGCAGCGACTGCGTGATGAACTCGTCGCTGTGGGGCCTTGCCACCAGTGCCGATTTTGTGCTGGCCAACACGTGGTAGAGGCTGCCGCCGTGAGCACCCTGAACGGCTCCTTCGTGCCGGTGCTGTGGTGGCTGCACGATGCCTTTGCAGGCTACCCATTCATTGCACACAAGATTCCCAAAACACTGGGCTCCAATGTGCATGTGTGCGCCGTAGTCCCACGCCACTGCCGCCATGCACTCGGTGCGGCCGGACTTCAGCATTGAACAGCTGATCTACGGTCTGCCGGACTATGCGCAGGAAAGCTTCCCGCCCTACGATATCAGCTATGCCGGCGGCAGGCCGCTGTTCGTGACCGTAGGTTCCTTTGAGCCGCGCAAGGGTCAGGATATTTTCTGCAACGCCATCCGCCTGCTAAAGCCCGAGGTGCGCCAGAAGGCTGCTTTCCTGTTCGTGGGCAAGGCGGCGGACAAGAGCCTGAAGAACGCCGTGGATGCACTGGTGGAGGACTACCCGGACACCGTTTTCTACCGCAAGCGTCTGGAACGGCCCGAGATTAAATCCCTGATGGATCAGTGCGCCTGCGTGGTATGCGCTTCCCGCGATGATCCCATGCCAACCTTCGTCACCGAGGGCCTGATCTTCGGCAAGCCCTCCATCGTGTCGGAGCACACCGGCACCGCCGGGCTGATCACCGAGGGCGTGGACGGCTTTGTGTACAAAGACGACGACCCGGATCAGCTGGCAAAGGTGCTGGAGTATGCTATCCTGCATCCGGAACAGCTGGCCGCCATGAAAGCTGACTGCCGGAAAATGTACGAGAAATATTATTCCAACGAAGCCTATGTTGCCACCCTGACACGGCTGGTGAACGAATCAACAGACTAAAAACAAGATAAAGGCAAGGGTCGATGCGTACATCTGCCCTTGCCTTTTTATCATTCCATCAAAATTGCACAAGAAAATTCCAGTTCCGTTCACAAAGACACAGGCCGCGTGTGTTATACTTTTATCAAATCATTCCGCCTGAAAGGAGCCTGTTCTCTCTATGAGCCAACCCGCCTCTGCCGCACCTTCCCGCAAAAAGACAGTGATCTCGCTGCTGGTGCTCGCCGCACTTACCGGCATCATCGTGCTGCTGTTCAAGGACAACTGGGCCGAGATCACCGAAGCGCTTTCGCAGCTGTCCGCATGGCAGGTGCTGGTGGTGCTGGCCATCGGCCTCAGCTATCCGCTGCTGGAGGGGTGCGTGGCGTGGGTCATCGTGCGCAGCCGCATCCCGGGCTTCAGGCTCTGGCAGGGCATCGATACCGCGTGGTGCGGCACCTTTGGCAATGTGGTCACGCTGGGCGCAGGTGCAGTGCCGGTGCAGACATGGTATCTGCACCGCTGCGGCCTGCCGGTTGGCCCGGGCGTGGGCCTGATGACCCTGCAGTACGTGTTCCACAAAACCACCGTGCTGCTGTATGCCACGGTGATGCTGCTGTTTCAGCACAGATGGCTTGCCGCCAACACCACCGGTGTGATGAATTATCTGCCCATGGCATACGCTGTAGTGGCGGCCATCATTGTGGTGCTGGTGCTGGTGTGCGTATCGCCGCTGGTGCAGAACCTTGCCCGCTGGCTGATGCGTCTGCTGCCCAAAACGGAAAAATGGCAGCAGCGCCGCGCCGACTGGCAGCAGCAGCTGGATGTTCTGGGCGAGGAGAGCCGCCGTCTGCTGGCGGATAAGCCCCGCTGCGCTGAAATTCTGGCATTGCAGGCGGTCAAGCTGTTCGGGCTGTTCTGCCTGCCCTACCTGTGCATCCGGTTCATGGGGCTTTCCCCTCTGAGCTTTTTGCAGGTGCAGCTGCTCACCAGCTTGATGCTGTTTTTGTCCAACGCCCTGCCCAATGTGGCCGGCATGGGCTCCATCGAGACGGCATTCCTGCTGGTGTTCGGCAGCTTTCTGGAGCGCGGCGAGGTGATGAGCGTGATGATGCTCTACCGCATCGCCAGCTATTATGTGGTGTTCGCCGCCAGCGCCGTGGGCTTCTTCATCGCTCAGCGGCATCTGGGCCAAATGGGAGCGGAGCCGCCAAAGGAGGCATGACTCTTATGAAGGAAAAAGGCATTCTGTCCCGGTTCGGCATTGTCATTTTAGTGCTGCTTGCACTGGTGCTGATCTTTCCTTCCGCAAAGATCGATCTTGCATCCAGCATCGAGGCCAGCACACAGGCCAGTGTCCGGGTGGAGCACATTCAGAACTTTGCCCGCTCCGCAGAGATGGATGTTCAGCTGCTTTCTGCCGACGAACCTGCCTATCAGCAGATCGCAAACGTGCTTTCCGGCCTTACCTGTGTCAAGCGGTTCAACCAGCAGTATTCCTCCTACAGCCACGAATACCCGGTGGATTCCGTCACTGTGAGCTACTACGATGATGCCGAGAACAATAATCTCCTGTTCACCGTCTACTCCGATGGCACCGCCATCGTGAACAGCCAGTTCGTAAAGGTCAAAGCGCCCAAAGGCGGCGCGGAGGAAGTGTATCAAAAGCTGGCGGAGATCGTGAAGTAAAACTCCTTCCGTCTGCTCGCTGCACTCGCATCCACCTCCCTCAGTGAGGGAGGCTTTGGCAAAACTATAAAGTTTTCCGCACTGCCAAGGGCTCCCTCTTTGAGGGAGCTGGCATGGTGTCAGCCATGACTGAAGGAGTTAAAAACAAAAATCGGGGCACGCAGGTGGTCAAGCTGCATGTCCCCGTTTTTGTTTCTTTTGCACACGGTGCGGTACCAATCACACCGAATGCCGCGCATCGAGCCGTGGGAGCAAACTAAAACCACAGCTCACTTGAAAAAGAGAATGGAATGGAGGAATTGGCGTTTGCGCAGCAATGAAAGCCCCAGTGGGGCTTTTAAGCCACAAAGCGGTCTTGCGTAAGCAAGATGGAGTGGCCTCGCCACGACAAACTTTGGGGATCACCTGACACAGCTCCTCAGCTCTGCCATGGCGGATCCGGTTTTCGCAGAAGCCCTTGCAGAAGCATCTGCTTTTCTGGTGCAACGTGGTTAGATCTGTCTAACCTCGTTGCGAGAACAGAATACTATAGCCGGTTAGTCTTGTCAACCCTTATTTTGCGATTTTTTCGCAAAAGAGGTGCACCGCCGGGATTTCGGCGCTTTTTCTACATTCTGCCCAAAGAAAGCCCCTTGCTTTGGCAGAAAACCCACTTGTTTTCTATTGCATTTTAAAGTGGTTCTTGCTATTATAATAACGCAAGATTTTGTGGGCAGGTTTTCATTTTTGTCTACACCTTGTAGTCGGGGCTGCCGCAGTCGGCAGTTCAAGACCGTTTTGCCCCCAGAAAGCCGCCATACAGAGCGGTTTTTCAAAGGCTCATTAGTTAGAAAACGCTAACTGCGTAATGGAGCAAGGAGGTTCCAATGATCAATTTTTGAACAGTGGGAAGCTTTGAGGGCCGCATCTGGAAAGAAGAAGTCAATGTGCGCGACTTCATCCAGAAGAACTACACCCCGTATGACGGCGACGAAAGCTTTCTGGCCGGCCCCACCGAGGCGACCGACAAGCTGTGGGGTGCCCTGCAGAAGCTGCAGAAGGCCGAGCGCGCCAAGGGCGGCGTGCTGGATATGGAGACCGAAGTGGTCAGCAGCCTGACCGCTTACGGCCCCGGCTATATCGATGAAAGCCTGAAGGATCTGGAGCAGATCGTGGGTCTGCAGACCGACAAGCCCCTCAAGCGCGCCTTCATGCCCTACGGCGGCATCAAGATGGCAGAGCAGGCCTGCACCACCTACGGCTACCAGCCCAGCGCCGAGCTGCACAAGATCTTTACCGATTATACCCGCACCCACAATCAGGCTGTGTTTGATGCCTACACTCCTGAGATGAAGGCGGCCCGCCACACCCACATCATCACCGGCCTGCCGGACACCTACGGCCGCGGCCGCATCGTGGGCGACTACCGCCGCGTGGCCCTGTACGGCATCGATGCACTGATCAAGTTCAAGCAGGAGGACTTTGCCAACTGCGGCGACGGCACCATGACCGACGACGTGATCCGCCTGCGCGAGGAGATCGCCCGCCAGATCAGCGCCCTGAAGGGCATGAAGAAGATGGCCGAGCCTACGGCTATGATATCTCTCAGCCTGCAAAGAACGCCAAGGAGGCCTGCCAGTGGCTGTATTTCGGGTATCTGGCCGCCATCAAGACCCAGAACGGCGCTGCCATGAGCGTGGGCCGCATCTCCACCTTCCTGGATATCTATATCCAGCGCGATCTGGACAACGGCACCCTGACCGAGACCCAGGCTCAGGAGCTGATCGACCACATGGTCATGAAGTTCCGCATGGTCAAGTTTGCCCGCATCCCCAGCTACAACCAGCTGTTCTCCGCGACCCCGTGTGGGCAACGCTGGAAGTGGGCGGCATCGGCATGGATGGCCGCAGCATGGTCACCAAGAACTGCTACCGCTTCCTGCACACGCTGGAAAACATGGGCCCCGCACCGGAGCCGAACCTGACCGTTCTGTACTCCTCCGCCCTGCCGGAGAGCTTCAAGAAATATGCCGCCAAGGTGTCCATCGATACCAGCTCTGTCCAGTACGAGAACGACGACGTGATGAAGCCCGTCTGGGGCGATGATTACTCCATCTGCTGCTGCGTGTCTGCCACCCAGACCGGCAAGGAGATGCAGTTCTTCGGTGCCCGCGCCAACCTTGCCAAGTGCCTGCTGTACGCCATCAACGGCGGTGTGGACGAGAAGAGCCACGAGCAGTGCGGCCCCAACTATGCCCCCATCACCAGCGAGTACCTGAACTACGACGAGGTGCTGCCCAAGTATGTCCAGATGCTGGACTGGCTGGCTGGCCTGTACGTCAATGTGCTGAACCTGATCCAGTATATGCACGACAAATACTACTATGAGGAAGCCGAGATGGCCCTTATCGACACCGACGTGCGCCGCACCTTTGCCACCGGCATTGCAGGCTTCTCCCACGTCATCGACTCCCTGAGCGCCATCAAGTACGCCAAGGTGAAGGTAGTGCGTGACGAGAGCGGCCTTGCCACCGGCTTTGAGACCGAGGGCGACTTCCCCAAGTACGGCAACGATGATGACCGCGCCGACGAGATCGGCGTGTGGCTGCTGCGCACCTTCCTGGAGATGATCAAGAAGCGCCACACCTACCGCAACTCTGAGGCTACCACCTCTATCCTGACCATCACCTCCAACGTGGTGTACGGCAAGTACACCGGCGCTCTGCCCGATGGCCGTGCCGCATTCACCCCGTTTGCTCCCGGTGCAAACCCCAGCTATGGCGCAGAGCAGAACGGCCTGCTGGCTTCCCTGAACTCGGTGGCAAAGCTGCCCTACCACTGGGCACTGGACGGCATCTCCAACACCCAGACCATCAACCCGGACGCTCTGGGCCACAGCGAAGGCGAGCGGGTGGAGAATCTGGTACAGGTCATGGACGGCTACTTCGATCAGGGCGCACACCACCTGAACGTGAACGTCTTTGGCAAGGAGAAGCTACTGGATGCCATGGAGCACCCCGAGAAGGAGGAGTACGCCAACTTCACCATCCGCGTCTCCGGCTACGCCGTCAAGTTCATCGACCTGACCCGCGAGCAGCAGATGGACGTTATCTCCCGCACCTGCCATGCAGCCCTGTAACCCCATCGGCTATGTCCACTCGCTGGAATCCTTCGGCTCTGTGGACGGCCCCGGTGTGCGCTTTGTGGTGTTTTTGCAGGGGTGTGCCCTGCGGTGCAAATACTGCCACAACCCGGAAACGTGGGCTGCGGAGGGCGGCGAGGAATGGACGGCAGAAAAGCTGTTCCAGCGGGTCTACCGCTACCGCAACTACTGGGGCAAAAAGGGCGGCATCACGGTCAGCGGCGGCGAGCCGCTGCGCCAGATGGAGTTCCTGACGGCATTCTTCGAGCTGGCCCGCTCCAAAGGCGTGCACACGGCTCTGGATACCGCCGGGCAGCCCTTCCGGCCCGATGACCCGGATTATCTGGCCGGTTTCGACCGGCTGATGAAGTCCACCAGTCTGGTCATTCTCGACCTGAAGGAGATCGACCCGGAACGCCACCGGCAGCTCACCGGCAAAGACAATGCCAACATCCTTGCGATGGCGCGGCATATTTCTGACCTCGGCATCCCGCTGTGGATCCGGCATGTGCTGGTGCCCGGCCTGACCGACGACGAGGAGGGCCTGCGCAGGACCGCAGACTTTATCCGCAGCCTGAAAACGGTGCAGCGGGTGGAGGTACTGCCCTACCACACGCTGGGCCTGTTCAAGTGGCAGAAGCTGGGCATCCCCTATCCGCTGCCGGACGCCGTGCCGCCCACCGCGGAGCAGGTGAAGCGTGCAGAAGAACTGCTGGAAGTGAGCAGGTATCCCGGCTAAGCTCCTGATTTGAAAAACGACCGTTTCCGGTGTGCAGAATGCGCCGGGAGCGGTCGTTTTTTCTTGACTTCCCTTCTGTACACCGTTATAATGAAAAAAGTAAAAAAGGAGAAACAGCCATGCAGATTTTCAATACGCTGACCCGCCAGAAAGAAGAATTCGTGCCGCAGGTGCCCGGTGAATACCGCATCTATGTCTGCGGCCCTACCGTTTATAACTATATCCACATCGGCACGCCGCCCGCTGATCGTGTTCGATACCCTGCGCCGCTACCTTGAGTACCGCGGCAACAAGGTGTTCTATGTTTCCAACATCACCGATATCGACGACAAGCTCATTAAGAAGGGACAGGAAGAGGGCACCTCCATGAAGGAGGTCGCTCAGCGCTTTGAGGCCGAGTACCTCAAGGATGCCGCCGGCCTCAACTGCAAAAAGCCCACCGTCCAGCCCCGGGCTACCGAGCACATCCAGCAGATCCTGGATATCGTGAAGGATCTGATCGACTCCGGCCACGCTTATGTTGCCAAGAACGGCGATGTGTACTTCCGGGTGAAGAGCGATCCCGAGTACGGCAAGCTGAGCCACCTGAAGCTGGACGATCTGGAGAGCGGCAACCGTGAGCTGCGCAGCCAGATGGACGACGACCTGAAGGAGGACCCCGCAGACTTTGCCGTGTGGAAGGCCGCAAAGCCCGGTGAACCTGCATGGGAAAGCCCCTACGGCATGGGCCGTCCGGGCTGGCATATCGAGTGCAGCGCCATGAGCCGCACCCATCTGGGCAAGACCATCGACCTGCACTGCGGCGGTCAGGATCTGATCTTCCCTCACCACGAGAATGAGATCGCACAGAGCGAGTGCGCCAACGGCTGCACCTTTGCCCGCTACTGGATGCACAATGGCTTCATCAACGTGGACAATCAGAAGATGTCCAAGAGCCTGCACAACTTCTTCACCGTGCGGGACGTGGCGGATGTCTACGGCTACGAACCCATCCGCTATTTCATGCTGACCGCAGGCTACCGGATGCCCCTGAACTACACCGTGGACCTCATTGAAAGCTGCAAGAACAGCCTGGAGCGCCTGTACACCTGCCGCGAGAATCTGGATTTTGCCCTGACCAAGGACACCTTTGGCACCGACGAGCCCCTGAAGGAAAAGGCTGCCGAGGCCCGCACCAAGTTCTGCACCGCCATGGACGATGACCTGAACACCCCGGATGCACTGGCTGCCGTGTTCGATCTGGTCAAGGAGATCAACACGCTGTCGGCTGTTTCCTCCAAGGATGCCCTGCAGACCGCCGCCGCTGCGTTCGACGAGATCACCGGCGTACTGGGCCTGCTGTACAACCGCAAGAAGGACGAGGTGCCCGCCGAGGTGACTGAGCTGGTAGAGAAGCGTGCCGCCGCCAAGAAGGCCAAGGACTGGGCCACTGCCGATGCCATCCGTGCACAGCTGACCGAACTGGGCTGGGCGGTCAAGGATACCGCACAGGGCCCGCAGCTGAGCAAGCTCTAAATTAAAGTAAAGCTATTCGCGGCATGTTGCGGATGGCTTTACTTTTTTGCACGCATTTGCCATAATAAGGAAGAAGATCAGCTTTGCGGAGGGAACAGCAATGAAGGTCATGGTTTTTGACGTAGGAGGCACCGAGATCAAATATTCGGTCATGGACGAGCAGATGAACCGTTTCGATGCCGGTTCCGTGCCCACGCCGCAGGATACGCAGGAGCATTTTCTCGACACAATATACGCTCTGTATGCACCGCATAAGGATGAAGTGGCCGGTATCGCCATGGCGCTGCCCGGCTTTGTGGATGCCAACACCGGCTATGTCTCCAACGGCGGGGCACTTCTGTACAACACCGGCACGCAGGTGGGGCAGCTGGTGCGCGAAAGATGCGGCTGCCGTGTCACGCTGGAAAAACGACGGCAAGGCTGCAGCCATTGCAGAGCTGCGGGCCGGTGCCTTGCAGGGCTGCTGCAATGCGGCAGTGTTTATCATCGGCACCGGCGTGGGCGGCGGCATCATTGCCAATGGCCAGCTGGTGCGCGGCGTGCACTTTACCGCCGGAGAGTACAGCTTTGTGAACACCAACGCCGACGAGTGGGAGAATACCGAAAAAACCATGGCCTGCCAGTGCAGCACCAAATACCTGCTCAAGTGGTATCGCGCCCGCAAGGGCCTGCCTGCCGATGCCCCCATGAACGGTAAACTCTTTTTTGATGCCGCCAATGCCGCCGAGCCGGAAGCGCTGGAAGTGCTGGAACGGTTCTGCAAGATGGTGGCCGTGCAGATCTACAACCTGACCGTATTGCTGGATGTGGAAAAGGTAGCCATCGGCGGCGGCATCAGCAAGCAGCCGCTGCTGCTGGACAGTCTGCGCCGGGTATATGCCGGGCTGTTTGCTTCCCGTGGGGAATCACCTTACATGATCGGTCTGCCCCGCTGCGAGATCGTGCCCTGCCATTTCAGCAGCGAAGCCAATCAGGTGGGAGCATTGTATACCTATCTGCAGGCGGAAAGCAAAACCATTTAATGGCTTCCGCTTCGCTCTAGCCATATTCAGCGGAACAATTATTTTTATAGAGCAAACTCCGGCAGACTGCAGTCTGCCGGAGTTTGCTTTTTCACAGGATAGGGCCGTATTGGAAAACGGCATCCTCCCTTAGATTTACTTATTGGTCAGCCGGTTGAAGTGCGGCTTTTCGTCTTCTTCCTTCTTCGGTTCCGGCTTTTCCGCCGGGGTCAGGCGCACCTCGGTCACGCGGCGCTTGGCCGTGCGGGTAACGACACCGTCGTACTCGCCCAGCGTGAACCGGTCGCCCACCTTGGGCAGATGGCAGGTTTTTTCCTGCACCAGACCGTTCACCGTATTGGAATCGATATCCTCATCCTCCGGCAGGCCCAGCCTCTCATACAGGTCGTCCACACCGGCACTGCCCAGCACGATCCAGCTGCCATCCGACTGCCTACGGAAGTCCTCGGTCGCTTCGTCGTGCTCGTCCCAGATCTCGCCCACCAGCTCTTCCAGAATGTCTTCCAGCGTGATGATGCCCTCGGTACCGCCGTACTCGTCCACCACCACCGCCATGTGATGGTGCTGCTCACGCAGGGTGCGCAGCAGCTGGGAGATCTGGGTGGAGCCAGTGGTATAAAGGGTGGGCTTCACAAGGTCTTCCAGCGTGGTATCCTTGCGCAGACGGCCAAGGTAAAAGTCCTTTTCATGTACCACACCGATGATGTTATCAATGGTGCCGTGGTAAACGGGCAGACGGGAATATCCCGATTCCGCAAAGGTATCGGCCACCTCATCCAGCGAGAGATCGTCCTCCACCGCGATCACATCCACGCGGGGCGTGAGGATCTCCTCCACCTCCACATCGTCGAACTCAATGGCGCTGCGGATGAGCTGGCTTTCCCGGTCGGTCAGCTCGCCGTCGTTCTCGGCCTCGCTGACATGGTCATCAGCTCACCCTCAGTGATGGTGTCCTCCTCGGTGCTGCGGATGAAATGCCCCAGCAGGCGCTTCCACTGGGTGAACAGCCAGGTCAGCGGGGTAAACAGGATCATGAGCAGGTTCAAAAAGGGCGAAAACCGCCGTGGCAACCGTCTCCGGCATCTCCTTTGCAAGGCTCTTGGGGGGTCACCTCGCCAAAGATCAGAACCACAATGGTCAGCACGAAGGTGGACACCGTCGCGCCCCGCTCCGGGTCCAGCAGGCGGGTGAACAGCACT
>ENA-OQAJ01000131-OQAJ01000131.1-human-gut-metagenome-genome-assembly--contig:-NODE-131-length-23055-cov-7.595822_pt1 | contig 23055 bp, 28 predicted proteins | sample MGYA00242736_ERZ504529 | MGnify/ENA primary metagenome ERZ504529 (study PRJEB26092, sample SAMD00036275) | human gut metagenome | host: Homo sapiens | study: EMG produced TPA metagenomics assembly of...
ATTGACCTTTCGCGCTTTTTCTACGCTGACAGCCGAGTAGTCAATGCCCTGCACCTTGCCGTTGGGGCACAGCTTCAACAGCGTTTTAATGTTCGCCCCACCGCCGCAGCCGCAGTCCAGCACCATGCATCCGGGGCAGGCTGCAAAAAGTGCAGCCCCCATTCTGCCATTGCGCTGTGTCCAAAGTTCATCATAACAACCATGATCTTCCCGCCAAGGCCTGCAGGCTTGCGGGTGTTTTCAAAAAAGGACACAACTCCACCCTCTTTCTGTTTACCGTTCACAATGCAATGCTTTTTACCAGATGCGCCCACTGTTCCGGGTGGCAGGCCAGCAGCTCCTCGTGCTGCAAGTTCTGCTCATGAAGAACCGGATGTACAAAATGCTGCTGATACCGGGCACGGTATTTTTTGCCCATCTTCAAAGCGTAGAAGATATGGATCTCGGTGCCGGGTATATGGATTTTATCCGGCAGCGGGGTGATAAGATCGGAATAGAACTGATTTTACAGCTCTGCATGGTCACATAAGGGCGGGCATCGCCGAACATTTTCAGAAAAGCTTTGACATAATCCCCCGACTCTTTGGCATGTTTTTCCAGCTGCTTTTGGAGAAATTTTGCCTTAAACTTTCCGTCCCGAACCACAGGGTAGATCAACGGCAGCAGAAGATTTGTCTGCAAGCTTGCCACCAGCGGCGATGCCTGATCCAGGTCGGAGCTGCCCAGAATGCCGTAGTCCATGTGGATGTTCTGCCGTGCCGCCAGCAGCCCCACGAAGGAGCCGCCCAGAGAGCAGCCGTAGGCTGCCCGGATGTGACCACCGCAGTGGTTCTTGAGGTAGGCTTCGATCTTTTTGGTTTCCTCCAGCATGGTGGGAAATTCGGTCTGTTCGGTTTCGTCAAAGCCATCGTAGCTGACACACAGCACCCGGAAGCTGTCTGCCAGAAGCGGAATCACTGCACCGAAATTGCTTTTCCAATGGCAGCAGGTACCCGGTAGCAGCAACAGCACCGGGGCATCCTCTGCACCAAATGTGTAGATTTTCATCGTGATACGTTCCTTCTGTTTTTTCTGCCCGCAAATGGAAGAGACGTGCTTCTTCGTGCAGAGCAGAGCTACAAGTTAGATAAAGCTAACTTTTAACCTCGTAAAAAACCGCTACGCAGCGGTCCTTCTGCAAAAATAATACGCCCTGCTGTTACCTCTGTCAAGAAGTTTAGGCATTTTCGGAGATTCCGAAATAGATTTCGCTTTCGGCCCCCAAATCGTCACCCCAGCGCCACATCCAGCACCATCATCACGCTGAAGCCTACCGCAAAAAACATCGTGCCAACGTTTGAGTGCTGTCCCTGCGACATTTCGGGGATCAGTTCCTCCACCACCACATACAGCATGGCTCCGGCAGCAAAGCTGAGCAGATAGGGCAAAGCAGGCACCACGATGCCTGCTGCCAGAATCGTCAGCACTGCCCCAATGGGCTCTACGATGCCAGATAGTACTCCGTCCCAGACGGCCGGCGTTTTGGCATTCCTTCTGCCCGCAGGGGCATGGAGATGATGGCCCCCTCTGGGAAGTTCTGGATGGCGATCCCAAGGGAAAGTGCCAACGCTCCGGCTGCAGTGATCTGAGCAGTCCCGGCAAGATAGCCAGCATAGACCACCCCCACCGCCATGCCCTCCGGGATGTTGTGCAGCGTCACTGCCAGAACCATCATCGTGGTGCGTTGGAGTTGGCTTTTTGGCCCTTCGGCCTGCAAACTATTCTGGTGCAGATGCGGAATAAGATGATCCAGCAGCAGCAAAAACAGGATGCCCAGCCAGAAGCCCACCGCTGCAGGGAAAAACGCCAGCCTGCCCAGATCTGCAGCCTGCTCCATGGCCGGGATCAGCAGACTCCATACCGATGCCGCCACCATCACTCCGGCTGCAAAGCCGGTGAGGGCACGCTGGATGCCATCGCTCAAAGACTTTTTTCAAAAAGAACACACAGCCCGCCCCAAGACTTGTGCCCAGAAAAGGAATCAAGATTCCCCAGAACGCATCTTGCATGATATAGTACCCCCTGTGGTTAAGTATAACTAACCACATAAAAAGTATACTGCTCTCCGGCAAAAAGGTCAAGTGCTTTGCGGCATACGATTCAGCCGGAAGATGTTGATGCTGTTCACCAACAACGTATTGCCTTGCGGCCAATCATCGCCATCGAACGAGAACGGACGCTATACCGCGAAAGCCGTGTTGATGATACGGCAATCTCGCTTGCGGAAAAAATCGTAGATACAGAAATCGAGAATGTTTACAGCCCCCTAAACAGCAGAACATTTCCCAAAGCCATAACGAAAAATTCCGATAAAAGGCCAGCGGCGGCTTTCTTTGCGAAAGCCGCCGCTGTTGTCAGAATGAGTACTCTTAGGGCAACACCGCATAATTCTAAGTGCCGATACGGCGAGCGAGGTGCGGCAGCTGCTAAGCCAAAAGCGCAGATAATACTGGATGTCTTATCGAGCATTTTGGCAACGCAGATGCGTGCCGCAGCCGCCGAAGCGGTGCTTAAGCCGCAAGGCGGGAATTGTGCGGTGTTGCCTTAGAATTTTCCGCCGGAACTGCCGCCGAAGCCGTCGCTGTCGGTACTCGAGCCGCTCGAGCTGCTCGAGCTGTCGTTCTTGACGGGGTCGTATTTTTCGGTCTCGGTGGTGTGGGTGTAGGTGTCCTCCACCACGGACAGCGCCAAGCCTTCGGCGGGCATGTAGGCGTTGGCATGGGTCTGCTCGTTGGCAGTTTTCATCTGCGCATAGAAGATGCCGCAGACAATACACGCTACAGCCAGCGGAATGACAAACACAAACACCCACTTGATCCAACCCTTGGCGGGGTCGTTGCCGCTGTCCAGCGGTGCACCCTTTTCGGCATAGAAATCAAGCGTGTCCGCGCACATTTCTATGTAGGTTTCGGAGGCCTTGTAATACGTTCCGTCCGAGAGCATCGGCACGATCTTATCTTCGATCTGCGCGATGCGGTAGTCGGTAAAGGCCGTGACACCGCCGCCGTAGGTGATGGTAACATAATCGCGGGAATCCAGCGCAATCAGGAACAGGATACCGCTTTTGCCCTCGCCGTAGCCAAGGTCATAGTCGCGGTACCAATCCTTGGCAAACTCGCGCACGTTCTGCCCGCCGATGTCAGACACCGTCAGCAGGTAGACGTTGACACCGTGTCCGGCACTGGCGTCCTGCGCCTTTTGTTCCAATTCAGCGGTCGCTTCGGGTTTGAACAGCTCGTAGGTGTCCATCACCAACGGCATTTCGGCAAACGCCGGTACGGCGCAGAGCAAGCACAGCACCAGTGCCGTAAGCAGAGAAAACAGTTTCTTTTTCATACTCTGTTTCCCCCCTTTCAAAGCAGGATGGCAAGCAGGATCATCAGCGGAACACTGATGCCTGCAAACCAGGCGGCCACCTTTCGATTATCAACCGGCAGATCGCCCACCAGCTTGCCGGTCTGCCCGTTCATGGCGAACAGATAATCCTTGCCCTGCCATTTGGTGTGCAGCATCCACACCGGCAGCAGCGCGTAGTGCTTGGCGGTGTAATCAATATGGATGTTCTCGCTCAGGGTGCTTACGCTGTTGTAGCCGGTAATGCTGGCCGAAAGCTCGCTGCTGACCGAATTCTGCATCCGGCTGTGGGCGCGGGCCTGGCAGGTGTCGGCGTCCTCGTCGTATTTGTCTGCCATATAGCCCGGCAGGTACGCGGTCGAGAAGGGCTGGAAGGCGCGGTAGTCATAAGGCTCAATGGCATCCATATGCCCGTTGGGCATCTTGGTCGAGCCGTCCACCGGCACGCCCATGAACTGCGTGGTACCGGCGCGGCGGACATCGTAGTGGCGGGTCGTGGTGATGACATAATCGCCGTTGCGGTGGCTGGAGCTGGTCGTGGCTTCATATTGGCCCGAACCGGAGGCGTTGGCATCGAACAGCCAGAATGGGACATACACGCCCTTGATCTCCTCGATATGATTCTGCGAAGAGAAGGCATTGGGCAGGAATCTCTTCCCGCGATAGTATTTTTTCAGTGCGGCCTTGGCGGCGTTCTTATCCAGCACAAACGGCAGGACAAGCTCAGGCCGCTGCATGCCGCTGAACTGCCCCGCGATGACCGTTGGATTGCCGCAGTATGGGCAGCTTGTCGCGGCGGTCGTCTCGTCACAGATCAGCTCTGCGCCGCAGGACGGGCAGGAATAGCTGCGCAGTCCGGCGGCCTCGTTTTCGCTCCAGACGGAGTCTGGCGGCGGTGCTTGTTTATTCTGTGCCGCGGTTTCGGCAGCGGCTTCTTTTTCAGCATAGAGCGCTTCGATCTCAGCAGTATCGTAGCTGCTGCCGCAGAAGTCACACACCAGCTTTCCGCTGGCACCATCAAAGTGAAGCGGACCGGTACAGGCAGGGCATTGGTAGTTGGTAAGCTGCGTTGCCATTATGCGTCACCTCTCTTTCCTTCGGTTTGCAGCTGCCCTGCCAGATCTTCAAAAAAATCACGCAGGGTGCTGCGCGTATTGCCATCGGCATCCAGATAACGGTAGATGATCTCGCCATCCGGGGCCTTGTAAATCAGGCAAACGCTATCTAACGTTTCATCGGTGATGAATAAGCCGGGAGAATTTTTCTTTTCGTCTGGCAGGCTTTCCAGCCCCAGCTTTTCTGCCAGAGCCAGGGCTTCTTGCCAATGGGTGCCCTCAACAGGGATATTTTCCAGCTCCACCCATTCATCATCCTTATAATTGCAGCTGAAAAGGCAGCCGTCAACCGGGTCATTTCTTATGCTGAACCCATAGGTGTCGTCATAGCACATACCGGAATAACTGATGCTGATACCGGTCAGTGTGCCGGGCGGCGCTTTTTTACAGCCGGACATTGTCAGAAAAGCGGCTGCGGCGCAAAGCACCGCAGCGATTTTTTTGTGCATCACTGGCCAAACGGCTTACCGCACTCCGGGCAGAACTTGGGCGGATGAGCCGGGTCATCCGGGGTCCAGCCGCACTGGCTGCACTTGGCGGGAGCGGGGCGGGCTTGGGGCTGCCGCAGTTGCAGCAGAACTTACCGGTGTTGGAAGTGCCGCAGCTGCATACCCAGCTGGCGGCTGCGGGTGCCGGGGCAGGCTTGGGGCTGCCGCAGTTTGCGCAGAATTTGCCGGTGTTGCCGGTCTGGCCGCAGCTGCAGGTCCAGCCTGCGGGGGCAGAGGCCGGGGCCGGGGCGGGCTGTGCGGCGACCTGCTGCTGGGCACCCATCTGGTACAGGTTCTGGGCGTTCATACCGCCCGCCGCACCGGCCATATTCATGCCCATAAAGGCCATGGCGGGGCCTGCGCCCTGATTACCGGCCGCGGTCTGCATGGCACTGGCCTGTGCGCCGACAAGATGCGCAGCGGCACGGGTCGGGTCCATAAAGGCTGCGTTGCGCTGCATTTCCTTGAGCATCTGCTCGTCTTCCTCGCTGGCCTTCACGCTGGAAACGCCGAAGGATACGATCTCGATGCCGCGCAGCTTGCCCCACTTGGCGCTCAGCACATCGTTGAGGGCCTCAGCAAGCTCCATCGTGTGGCCAGGCAGTGCGGAATAGCGGATGCCCATATCGCTGATCTTGGCAAAGGCGGGCTGCAGGGCGGTCATCAGCTCGGATTTCAGCTGCCCGTCGATCTCATCGCGGGTGTAGCCTTCCTCCACATTGCCGCAGACATTGGTGTAGAACAAAATGGGGTTGGTGATGCGGTAGCTGTACTCGCCGAAGCAGCGGATGGCAATGTCGATGTCGATGCCGGCGCGCTGATCCACCACGCGGAAGGGCACCGGGCTGGGCGTGCCGTATTTGTTGCCCACCAGCTCCTTGGTGTTGAAGTAATAGATGCGCTGATCCATCGGGGCCTCGCCGCCGAAGGTAAAGCGCTTGCCGATGTTCTGGAACACTGCGCCGATGGACTCGGACAAATCGCCGCTGAACAGCGTCGGCGCGCTGCCGGTATCGTAGGTGTACTCACCCGGCTCGGCGCACATATCCACGACCTTGCCCTGCTCCACGATCATGGCACACTGGCCGTCGGCAACGGCCACGATGGAGCCGTTGGAGATAATGTTGTCATTGCCTTTGGTGTTGGCGCTGCGTCCGCTCTGGCGTTTCCAGCCGCGGGTAGCCAACAGGTCAGCTGGCATGGCTTCACAATAAAAGTATTCCTTCCACTGGTCGGCCATAACGCCGCCAGCAGCGCCCATTGCAGCTCTGATAAGTCCCATAATGATCCTCCTATATCAGGGGCGGGCAGGGCCCGCCCCATTTTGTACAGATAAATCAGTTCGTTATTTGTTGGCCAAGGCGGCCTTGTACTCCTCATAGCGGGGCGGCAGCTCTTCGAGCTCCTCGTTCCACTCGGTGCCGTCCAGCCTCATGTAGAAGCTGACCGCACAGGCCGTACCGTCGTCGCCCTCGTAGTCATACATGAACAGCGAGATGCTGTCGTTATACGGGTACAGGTTGAACTTATACGCACCGCTCTCGGTTATGTTCTGGTCAAGCACCCAGTCGTAGCCGTCCAGGATAGGCTCGATATGGTCATCATAGACATTGACCCACATCGTGATGACCGGGTCATCGGGCATACCGTCACGGTAAACCTCAAAGTAGTGGCTGCCGTCATCGCTCTCACCGATGTAGCCCCAGCAATCGTAGGTGTCGGTGTCAAAGTAATCACGGTTCGGTACATTCTTGTAGTTTTCCATCCGGAACCAGCCGTACCAGTTGGTGTTGCCCAAATCATCGTAGGTGTTGCCGTCGTCGTAGGTGTAGGGCGGGTCAGGCTCATCCGGGCCGTCGATCCAGCCGTCGCCGTCATATTCGTCCTCGCCGCCGTCCAGCAAAGTGGGGTCGATTTCAGGCTTGGTGTCGCTGCGCTTAAAGACCATGGTCATACCGTCAAACTCAATGGTCAGCAGGTCACCCTCGCGGGTGTAGGTCATGGCCGGGGTATCGGGGTCGGTCAGCGCGTAGAAGCTGCCGTCCTTCCATTGGAAGGTGACAAAATCCTCCATGTAGGTTTCGCCGGTGCCGTCCGCGCGCAGCTCAATGTAGAAGTCCTCCATATCGACGAGGGCAAGCTCCTCCTTGGAGAGGGTGTACTCGCTGTCGGAGGCGGATTCCAGCACATAGATGCCCACATCGGTATCGCTGCCTGCGGTGGTGCCCTGGGTCATGCTGTCACCGTCCAGAGGCTGCTGCATGGTGCTGCCGGACTTGACGAAGTAGATCGTCACGCCCTGTCCCTGCACATCGTTCAGGGTCAGGATTTCGTCTTGCAGGGTGCCGGTGCAGCTCAGGCCGCCGCAATCCAGCTGGAAGACCCCGCCGTTCAGCGTCCACTTGCCGTAGGACTTGGTGCCGTCCACCGTTACAACGCACTTGCCCTTATCATTCAGGTCCATCAGGAACCCGCTGCCGAAGGCATCCTCGACCTGCGTCACGGAGCCGCCGATCTCGGCGTAGGCTGCTTCCCAGGTGCCTGATTCGGGTCACCGGCGTTCGGCTTGCCGGTGCGGATAGAGCCGCTAATCATTGTTACGATGATCATAAGCAGGAATATCACCGGGATGGCGATCAGGATCATCCGCTTGGGGGACATTGGTGCGCGGCGGCGCTTGGGCTTGCCGCCGGGGGCCACATTGCCGTAAGGGTTGCCGCCCGTGCGCCGGGTGGCGGCGGCGTGCAGGCGGTGCGGACGCGGACGGGGGCGTTTTCCCGGCGTAAAGCGGTGCGCCTGCGCCGGTCTGCGGCGGTGTGCCGGGCGCATTGCCCGCGAAGGATTCGCTGCGTTCGTCCGGGGCTGCGGGGCGGCAGGTGCGCTGCCTGCATAGGGATTGCCGCCGCTTGCCTGCGGCTGCGGGGGCGTCTGTACAGGCTGTGGGGGCGGCGGTGCAGCCTGGGTCGGCTGAACCGGGGGGCGGGGGCACAGCTGCGGGCTGTGCTGCGGGCTGTGCGGCAGGCTGCGGTACGGATACTTTTGCACCGCAATTCTCGCAGAATTTAGTACCGGGCTTTAACTCGGCACCACATTGCGTACAGGTTGCCATAGTGTCTGCCTCCTTTACAAGATAATCGTTTCAGATTTTTTTTATTCGTTTGTCATTTCAAACCAAACGGATTCGTCCTTTGGCAGGTTCAGCAGGGATTCCCCGCCGATATGCCTTACGTAAAAGCCGCCGTAATCGGTGGGCATCATGGCCACGGTTTCGCGCTGTGCGCGCCCTAGATCCATGCGGTACAGCGAAATGCTGCAGATCCAGCCGCGGTGATCCATACCAAGGTAGGTGATGCCGCTGTCCCATGTGGCGGGCTCTCGGTTTTCGTTTCGGTATTCGCCGATGTAGAAGTTCGGCTGATCCTCGCAAATTTCAAACCAGGTACCGGTGTAGTCACTTACATACGAGCCGATCAGGCTGGAAAGTTCCATCGGGTCGGCATTGTGCATGGCCTCGACCAGGTTGAATTTTTCATTGTTGCGGGAGACAGCGTACACCGTTGTATACTCGGCCTCGAAATCCGCATCGTAAGCGGTGCCGATCTCAAACTTGACGATCTCGTTGACGCCGTACAGCGGGCCGCCGTTGGCCATGGTGCCGCACTGTGCGCCGCTGATGACGTCGATGTACTCGACATTGCCGTCCTCGGTCAGCAGGAACACATAGGGGGCATAATCCTGGCCGACACTGGTCATGAGCATCTTTACATAGTTGCCGTAGCAGCCGTTTACCGTAAACTCGGTTTGGTCGCCCAGCTCGTACCATTCCTTCATGTCTTGGTAGGTAACTGCGCCGTTGGAGCTTACATAGTCGGTCAGGGCGCGCACCGTTACCTTGCCGGTGGCGGTCACATCGCAGGTAAACCATTCGTCCTGGCCGTGCAGCACCTGGCCGCTGGCCTGCCGCTTGTTGGGGTCAACCTGAACATCTGTCCAGTACATTCCCGACCCGGCGGGGGTGTACATCGGTACGGTCACGACAAAACCGTTTGAAAAATGGGGAAATATGGAGTAGTAGGTAAATACACTGTCAAGCTCGCTCAGGCTTTGCGCGCGCATCTTGTACAGCATGGCGGTATATTCGGGGTCATAGCCGCCGAAATGGACATCGAAATGCTGTGCTGTGGCGCGCTGCAGCGCGTTCAGGGTCTTTGCGCTGTCGGTGTAGCCCATGTATTCGAGCAAATCCAGATTGGTAAGCTCCTGCCCTGTGGCAAAGTTGTAATGGTAGCTGCCCACATCGTGGTTGAACAACGTGTCGGAACTGGTCACCTGCAGGCTCAGCACGGGGCCGTTCCAGTTGCTGACCCAGATGATGAAGCCGGTGTCGATGAAATCATTGCGGGAACGGGCATCCTGGGCACGCTCTACCAGATAGCCGTATCGGTAGTTGATCATCTCGTTGATGTGCTTGGCGTCCTCGGTGTCATCATCGATCTGCGGTACTTCATAAAAATAGGTGTCCTCGATGCCGTTGGGGTCGGTGTAGGTAAAGCGCTCGCTGTACAGCGGGATAATGCGGGAATCATCCAGCCTCCGGCTGCTTTGCGGCTTGACAGCGGCTTCGTCCTTTTGAACGGTCGGGGTCGTATCGTCGGACGACTCGACTGTCGGTTCCGTTATCGGGGCGGAAACCGACGGGGTGCCGGAAGATGCCGAGGCAGGCGGGGCATTGCTGCGCCCGCAGCCCGTTGTGATCAGCAGCAGGGCCGCCGCCGTCAGGGATAGCAGTTTTTTCATGGTCGGTTCACCTGCCTTTTCGTTGCGGGTAGTGTGTGTCAGCGATTGCCTTAGCCAAAGGTGATGCTGTTCAGAATGGTGTCGCCCTCGGTGCCGGGGTCAATGTCTACGCCGGAGATCTTGATGGCCAGCCAGCCACCGGTGGGCATCTCGCCGTAGTATTCCGTCCACAACATACCTACGTTTTTGTAGGTGCGTCCGGCCATCTCCACGCCGCCGATGGTGCGCGTGGCAAGCTCCTCCACATTTTCAAAGTCGTCGTAATAGTAGTTGATCTTATCCAGACCGCTTTTCAGTTCAAAGGTTATGCGCGGGTCGCCGGAGAAGATATGACTGGGGTCATCGGTCGGGAACAGCTTGATATCCGCGAAACGGGGCGAAACGGACTTGTACCAGCCCTGGTCGGGGCAGGTCACGTTGAGCACCAGCGTAAAGTCCGAACCAAACGCCTCCAAAGTCTGGGTATTCAGGCCAGCGGCCGATGGGTAATCGGGATTTTCTGCAGGAGCGGAAGCGGGGGCTGGTTCGGCGGTGGCTTCCGGCTCCGGCTCTGCAGCAGGCTCCGATGCAGGTTCGGATGCAGGCTCGGATGCCGCGTCGGTCTTGGGCTCTGCCGGGGTCTCCGTCTGGGGTTCAACAGCCGGTTCGGCGGCCTGCGCTTTCAGGTCGGATAAACCGGAATTGACCTCTTTGGTCACATCCCCCTTGGAGCAACCGGCCAAAGCCATAAGCATCATGGCTGCCAATACGGCAGCGAGCGTTCGTTGTACTTTTTTCATAGCTGTCCTCCTTTTGGTCATAAAGTGTCCATCATAGCGCTCAGATAGGCAGGCGAGACGGAAGCGTAGACAAAATCATCGACAATATGGTCCTTTTTTGCCAGGCACACGGCGGTGGCCAGCTCGGGATATTCGGCCTCATCCACAAGCAGTACCGTTTTGCAGTGCGGGCAGACATCCCGCAGGTCGTTTGCCAGCAGCAGTCTGTCCTGCAGGGTGCGCGGCGGATGTGGGCAGACCTCCAGCAGCAGGACATCCGCCCTGCAGGAACGGCATAGCTTTACAATATCCTTTGTCTTAGGACCAGCGTTTTGCACCTGGAAGTCCGGCCCGCCCTGTTTCAGTGCCATTGTCAATGCGCTCGTCATCACAGAGTATTGCGCGTCCAAAACGATCCTCCGCACGGCGTAGCCCTCCTTTCCTGCAAAGAATACGATTTGTCAACTTCATCATACCGGAATCGGACGATTTCTACCCCCACCATTTGGATAGTTTTTTGGACTTTTTTCTGCTTTTTTCAGTACTATTGCAAAAAAAGTGCAGATTGCGTCATAATGATACTGGAAAGAAACAGACGGATGATCTCCCCTTTGGAAAGGACAGGCACTATGACAAAGGTACGGCTTGGCAATCTGTGTTTAGCCGCTGCGGTTGCAGGGGTGATTCTCTGCGCTGTCCTGATGCGGGCGTTTTATATGCCGTATTCCGGCTTTTGGCGCACGGTGCTGTATAATATTCTGATCTTTTCCTGGGCGGTATCGGTCTGGTGGCGTATCCTGCACGCACAGACCCGCCGCTGCCTGCTGGGTGCTGCCGCCCTGATGCTGTTCTGGCTGGATATCCGCCTGATCCGCTATGACTTTGCCCAGACGCCGGAGATGCTGCGGCGATTGTGGTATGCGTACTATATCCCGATGCTGCTGATCCCGACCCTTGCACTTTATACGCTTTTCTTTTTGGATCGGGGGCAGTCCTCCCCGCTGTACAAGTACCGGTACGTGATTTTTGTATTCCCTGTGGTACTGTTCAGCCTGGTGCTGACAAACGACTGTCATCAGCTTGCGTTTGCGTTCCCACCCGGGCAGGAGGTACTGGGCAGCCCCGATTACACCTATCGGTTCGTATATTACCTCTGTCTGCTGTGGATATTTTCCTGTGCCGTGTTCACGGTGGTGTACCTTGTACGGCGCTGCCGTATTCCGCATACAAAGCGCATCCTCTGGCTGCCGCTTGTGCCGATTTTTTGGGCCACCCTCTATGCTTTACTGTACAAGCATATTTTAAATGTGCCGTGGATGCATGCGATCGCCGGTGATATGACCGTGGTGCAATGTCTGACCTTTACAGCATCCTTTGAGGCGTGCATCCGGTGCGGGCTTATCCAATCCAATATGGGGTATGCCACGCTGTTTGAGGTATCTATGGCCAAGGGTCTGATCACGGACCGGGCGTTTGTGCCTGTGCAATGCTCCATGCAGGCAGCGCCGCTCCATGAAGAGCAGCTGCGTCAGGCGCTCACCGGCAGTGTCCAGTTGGATGCAACGACCCAGCTTCACGGCCACCCGATCCGGAAAGGGTATATTTTCTGGCAGGAGGACATCACCGAACTGGTGGCTCTGCTGGAGGAGCTGCGTCTCACGCAGGAGGAATTGCATGACATCGGGGACGTCATACAGGCAGAAACAGCCCAGAAGGCACAATGGCTGAAGCTGAGCGAGCAGAACCGGCTGTATGACAAGATCGAGACCGTCACAGCCCACCAGCTGGCACGGATACAGGAATACCTGATCGCGCTCAAGGCCACGGACGATATCGATACCGCCCGGCGGCTGCTGAAGCACATCGTCATTTTGGGAACCTATATCAAGCGGCGCAGCAACCTTGTTTTTGTCTGCGACAAGGCGGAGGACATCGACACCACGGAGCTGCGGCTGAGCCTGTTTGAATCGGCCGAGAGCCTGCGCCTGAGTGATATACGCTGCGCCGTACAGATTGCCGACACAGCAAAGATTTCCCCTGCATCCGCCGTGGCAATCTATGACGCCTTTGAAGCCATCATAGAAGCGACCCTGCCGGGATTGCAGGAGATCCTTTTCTGCGCCGAGCATACGGCGCAGGGCTGGGGGCTGCGCTGCAGCGTTCAATGCACCGACGCGCCCGCTGCGCTGCCCGGCCTGCCGCAGATGCAGCTTGAACGGGATGATGACGGGCTTTTGTATTTCACGATGTTTCCGGCAGAAGGAGGCGGCCTATGATTCCCCGAATCTCCCGCAACGCCGTCAAGGAAGGCTTTGACACGCTGCCGGCGGCCATCTGCTACTTTGACCGCAATGGTCTGCTGCGTCTGATCAATCACAGGATGCAGGAAATCGCCGCAGTCCTCTGTGGCCGGGATCTGCAGACCCTTACGGATTTGGAGCAGGCGCTGCGCAGTCCCGGCGGCGGTGTGCGGCTACGCGATGAGGCCGCCCGCATCTACGAATTCCCGGACGGAACGGTATATCATTTCACGGTGCGCCCTGTTCAGGACAAATACGGTATACCGTACACCGAGGTGATGGCCACCGATGTCACCCAGCTGGCCACATTGCATGCTGCACTGCAGCAGGAAAACGAGCGCCTTGCCGATGCGAACCGCCGCGCAAAGCGCTTATATGACAATATGCCCGACATTGTGCGGGAGGAAGAAATTCTGAAAATGAAGATGCGGGTGCATGACGACATCGGCCATACCCTGCTTGCCGCACGGCGCGCACTGCGGCATGAGCATGACCTCGCCCGGCTCAGGAGCGAAGCTGCGAAGTGGGAAAGCTCCATCTCCCTGCTATGCCGCGCCCGGCAGGAGAATGCTGCAGAGGACCCGCTGAGCTATATGCAAAGGCGGGCGGCTGTTCTGGGTGCAGCCGTACAGCTGCGCGGTGCGTACCCTGCGGCACGCGCCACCCGCGAGCTCTACGCACTGATCCTGCGGGAGTGTACCTCCAACGGTGTACGGCATGCGGGCGCCACGGAATTGTACGCCGATTCCGAGCATCTGCCACAGGCATGGCACCTTTGCATCACGAACAACGGCGCACCGCCCAGGGCGGAGATAAAGGAAGGCGGCGGGCTTTCCTCGCTCCGCCGCCGTATTGAAAAAGCAGGGGGTACAGTAACCGTACATTCCCTGCCTGTATTTGTTCTGGAAGTCACCCTGCCCGATAAGGAGAGCACTAATGATACGCGTTATGATCGTTGAGGACCAAAAGCTGGTACGGAGCCTGCTTGAAAGCTATATTCAGAACGAGGACGGGTATCAGCTTGCTGTGTCTATCCCCGGCGCTGCAGAGGCTCCCATCCTGTGCGATACCGAGGACATCGACCTTGTGCTGATGGATGTGCAGACAGAACACCGCGAAAAACGGCCTGGCCGCCGCCAAAAAGATACGAGAAGCGCACCCGGAAATCAAGATCGTGGTGGCGACCTCGCTTATTGACACACAGGTCTTGGCACGCGCAAAAGCCGTGGGCGCGGACAGCCTGTGGTATAAGGACGGCGATGAAGGGACCCTGATGCAGGTCGTGCGCCGCACGATGGCGGGGGAGCATATCTTCCCCGATGCACCGCCCAGCGTGGAGATCGGCACTGCCATGAGCGCCGAGTTCACCAAAGGAGAGATGAAGGTCCTGCGCTGTCTTGTGCGCGGGCTGTCCTATAACGAGATTGCCAAAGAACTCGGCATCGAGCCATCCACCGTGAAGTATCACGTCATCAATATGCTGCAAAAGACGAACCTGGAGAATAAACTCCAGCTTGCCATCGCCGCCACCGAAGCCAAATTGGTGGTGGAGTTGGCAGAGGAGTAATTTGTAGTATATAAAATAGTTGGCAGACCATGAACCGTTATTCCATAGCAAACGGTGCGTAAAAAGTAAAGTGCCCGCGGGCTAAGGAACGCCGCACTGTTCGAGTATCTCCGACGCTGCACCAGATCGTGCCTTCTTGAAATAGAGCCAACAAAAAAAACGCCCTACACTTTTGTGTAAGGCATTCTTTGGTGCACCATCGGGGACTCGAACCCAGGACCCACTGATTAAGAGATATGGTATCCTTGTTCCCTATCTTTCCACAACTTTGCAAATCGTTGATTTTACGCGATTTTAATAGGATAATTTAGGGCTTTGCTCCCCCTCGTGCCTTAATTTGCCCTATCTTTCCGCGTCATACTTGAGCAGAACTTGAGCAAGATTCCTTGAGCATATTCTCCAAACTTGCTTGTACTCGTCCAATCGCTTCCATCTGGGTGCTATCAAATACCTTGGCATAGATGTTCAGCGTTGTCGAAACATTCGCATGGCGCAGAATCGTCTGCACCGTTTTGGGGTCTGCGTGTGTCCGAATCAACAGCGTTGCACACAGGTGCCGCAGCGAGTGTACCGTGACATGCGGCAAGCCGTTGCGTTCCGTCAGCTTATCCAGCCATTCATTGATTGTGCTCGGATTTAGCGGCGTGCCATCATCTCCAACGAACAGACATTCCCACTCGCCGCGCCATGCGTCACCATACATTGCCTTGTGCTCGTTCCACCACTGGCGGTATTCCGCAAGAACTTCTGCCAGCATAGGCGACAACGGCAAGTCCGCTTTGCTTTCCTTGGTTTTCAGTTTGCCAAGAATAAGCCCCTCGCCACTCTTTTCTTTGAGCTGCTGCGCCACATGTACAATGCCCTTGCCTAAATCCACGCTGCCCCACGTCAAGCCACACAGTTCACCCTTGCGCAATCCCAGATAAATCAGAATCAGCAGCGCCGTTTTGACGCGAATATCCTTCTCGCGCATGACGGCGCGAATGAAACGAGCGCTTTCTTCCTCGGAAAACACATAGATTTCCGCGTCAATTTTCGGCGCACGAACGGCGTCAATCGGGTTATCGGTCAGCAGCTTGTGCTTTTCCGCGTAGTGGCAGACCGCGCGCAAAAAGCGATGCACGCCATTGATGGTCGTGCTGGAATAGGGTGATTTCCGCACTTCCAGCTTGAACGCTTTATCCACAGCGCATTGCAGCACCTTTGCCATTTTATCCGCACTTTCCAGCGATACGCGGCAGCCCTTGCAGGCAATCTGCACCGTGTCAATGCACAAGCCCGCCTTTTCCGCAAGTACCTTGTAGGTCATGCCCTTTTCTTTGCGGATTTTATCAAGCTCCGTTGCCGTCACACAGTACGTCCGCTTGGCGTCCGGTTCCCGCATGTCGGCATAGATACGCTCGATTTGATAGGCTTTCAGTGCCGAAATCGGCATATTGCCGATATCGTCCTCCACAACGCGCAGCATATACTCGTACCACTCTTTTGTCTTGTACTCCATTTCCGTGTTGCGAATATACTCGCGCGCCACATCGGACAGCTTCGTTCTGGCATCAAGCGCAGCGCGTCCCTGCTTCACTTCGTTTTCAAAAATTACCGCCTGCCGTTTTGCTTCTTTTTCAGCGGCCTTTGCGGTCATCCCTGCGGGCGGCTGCCACGTTTTTGGAGCGTGTCCGCTGTTTTCCATCGGCGCTCTGGCTCAAGAACACCCGGAACTGGTATACCGTTGTTTCTTCGCTTTTCGTGCGTTTTTGTAATATTCATGTTATTCTCCTATAATAAGCGCCCGTCCTGACACCAGAACGGGCGCTGCGTAAATTATGCGCTGACAGTCAGATAGTCCATCAGATTCTGCCAAGATACCAAAATTTTACGCCCGGTGCGGACGGCAGGGAGCTTCTGCTCCTCTACCCAACGGCGCAGGGTCTTTTCCCCCACGGGAATGCCCTCCTCCCGGCAGCGCGCGGCAGTGTTGCGGATGGTTGCAATATCAGCGTATTTCTTGTTGGTGTTTTTCATGGTAGATACCTCCTAATATAGATAGTGAGATACCACCACATCGCAGCGGCTGTGCCCCATCTGCTGGGATACCGCCAGTAAGATACCTTTATCGTAGGCTTGCCCTTTGCGTTCCGCTCTGCAATAGTACATGTTCCCCGTTGCTGTACCCCGTTCCGCAAAATAGCGGTACAGGTCTTGCGCGTACTGTGCTCGCAGATAATGCAGCGGCATATCCTTGGGCAGCGCCGTCAGCGGCAGCAGGTATTTGCTATTGCTGGGCTTTGCACTGTACTTGGCGAAGATTTTCCGCACACGGTCTGCATAGTCGGGCAGTACAAGCGCGTCGCGCTCTTTTCCACCCTTCTCACGCAGGTGCACACGCAGGTTTCCTTCCGTATCTGTTCGCAAACCGTCCGCCGTCAAGCCCCGCAAGCCGCCCCGCCGGGCACCACAAGCACGCGCCAATAAGCGGGCGTCCTCGTGGTGTTCGGCGTGGTAGCGGTCATTGCTTGCGCTTAGTGTTCGCCCCCGCGTTATATCGGCGCGGTGGCGTATCGGCAGGCTTTCGACCCCGAACAGTTCTTGATAAGGCTGCGCGTACACGGCGCACAGTGCATAAACCCTCGTGCGTATCGTCCACACTGACAGGTTCCGTGCTATCATGTCCGCGTAATAGGCTGGCAAATGCTCCTTGCATTCGGCAAGGTTGCGGCAGCCGTATCGCTCGGCAATCCAGCACAGCGCTGTCTTGGCTTGTCTTGCATAGGTCGTTAGCGATGTGGTAGCGTATAGCCCCGTGATGGTCTTGTACGCGGTATGGTTATCCTGCGCTGCTTTGCGCGCGGCCTGTTTGTCTTTGTGCTTGCTCTGGCCGCGTTTATCACGCAGTGCCAGTGCCTCGTGCACCTCATGGGTCAGGCGCTTTTGCACACGATGGGAAATCATACCGGGTACACCTCATTTTTCGCGGGGGCTAAGGCTACCCACCACTCTTGACCGTATCACCCCACGGCACGGGCCTGTAAGGTTTAGGACAAGCCAAGGACGATTGCACGCTCGTCCAAGGAAAGCGCGCCCGAACCGTTCGGGCAAGGATGCTGTATCTGCTGCCTTAATGCAGATACTGCGATACATAAAATTGCGTCAATGCGTTACAATGTACTTACCAGCAGTGCGTACTGCCGGGCTGTCGGGCTGCAATATTTCTTGCGGGTCGCCACGCACCGTGCCAACGTACTGGCGGCGGCGCTGTGGGCAGACCCGATTGCAAGCTCCAATGTTACGGGGTACGGTATCGCCGCAAGGCGGTGCCGTATTTCTGTGATTTTGCGCCTGCTGCCCTTGGGCGGGCATTCCTGCCGTAAAGCTGCAAGCGCTGTCGGGCTATCCATACATAACATGGCTTCATCCATGCCGTGCAGGTAGCACAACCCCTGCACGGCCAGTTTGACCGCCTGCAAGGATAACCCCTTGTTTGTTTTTACTTTCTGGGCCATGGCTTTCACCAACCGCCCGTTTTCATCTATCACCACATATGCGGTTGCTGCTGCCCCCGTTATGCGGTCCTGATATTCACCAACGTACACCCGGCAGGTCATGCTTTTGCCACCGCCTGCCGCTTATAATTTTTTCGCTGGACGTTTTTGTTTGCGCGCCAGTATTTCATCTGCTTCTTGCTCCGCTGCCGCCGCAGCAGCTCTGACTGCGGCAAGCATTGTTGTTACTTCCTGTTCCGTTAATTCCATCTGCTCAATGTGGTAATATTCGCCGCAGGAGCAGATATGCCCTTCTGCATCCCGTTCCCCTAAAGTGCAAGTAATCGAGAACATCGCTCGATGCTCCGCCGTTGGTGTTACCAACAGCGTCCGCACATAGCCATAACCATCTTTGCGGTATCCCTTTTCCGCACACTTTTCAGGGCTGATAATATCTACCGCGGTCAGTGTTACATTTCCTTGTGGTACATCCTGTTCCATTGCCATCAATCGGTTATTTTTAACTTTGCAGCATAATTTTTTAACCTTATCTCCATCTGCAATATGCTGCAATCTAATCATCACCGCCCCTGCAAGATAGGCAGGCAGCACATATAGTGTGCTATCATTGCGGCTGACAGTAAAGATGGGCTTTGCGTGGGGTGCGGCCTGTGACTGTTTGTAGTTCGTTTTCATTGTTTTTGCTCCTTACGTTTGTTATTATTTTTATGAAATAAAAAAGCGCAAGCCAAACAGACGCACATTTCGGTGCGTTTATTCAGCCTGCGCTTTTATACCGCAGGGTACACCTTGCACAGAGTATGGCAAGGCATAGTTGTATCAATAAATTTGGTGGTTATGCCTTTACAGCATAATTGTTAATCGTTCGCTTGCGCCGTTTATGTTATCTATCTACATTTTTTTATTGTATGCTGTTCGCACAGCCCGTCAAGGATAATATCAAAAAATTTTATTTTTTTATCCATTATTTTTTCATCCTATCATCGCAGTAAATCAAAAAATGGCTGTCTGATATCAGACAGCCACTTCACTTTTTTCAAAAAATTCCAGCTATATTTTAACTGATAATAATTCCTATACAGCAACGAAGAGTTAGCACCCTCCAGCATCAATTTCTTCCTGAGTACAACCGTTATCAGTAGGAGCTGAGTTCACTGGTCCCCCCCAACGGTCGTAGCCTTCGCCGTACTTATCTCCAGAATTGCTGGAATCGCCAGAACCGCCATTATCGCCACCACTCGGCTGTTCCGGCTGAGGGTCAGGTGCTGGGGCGGGGGCAGGCTCACTCGGCTGAGCAGGTGCCGGATTACTCGGAGCAGTTACTGCTCCGCTGTTCGAGCTGTTGCCTGCGTTGGAGGAGCTACCAGCGTATCCAGAGTTACTCTTGCTGGAGGTCTTGGTGCTTGCGGGAGCGACTACCTTTTTAGCCTGCACAGTTACTGCATACGTTGCATTTGCATCGGGATTGCTGTCGCTTACAGCAGTGATTGTTGCAGTGCCAGGAGCAACGGCCGTAATCTTACCTTCAGAGTCAACAGTTGCAATTGCCTCATCGCTGGAGGTCCAAGTCACAGAGGCATTGGTTGCCGTATCGGGAGTGACAGTTGCGGTAACAGTCACAGTATTACCTACCGTGAGCACGCCCTCTGTCTTATCGAGAGTAACACTTTCCACGTTCGTGGTAACTGTAACTTTGGTCTCGGCTTTCAGGTCCTCAGGAACAACGCCGAACGCAGAATCCATTGCTGCCAGGTCTTCAGGCATCGTGGCCACGCTGTCGTCAGTTTCTTCAGAATCTGCTGCTTCCACTGCAACAGCACTCAGTTCCGAGGCATCAGCGTCTTTGGCATCCGCAACGACATAGGTCGTGATGGTGCATTCGCCGTTGGCCACCGCAGTCACCTTACCGGTTTCATCGACGGTAGCAACAGATTCGTCACTGGACTCGTATGCGAGCTTGACATCAGTTGCGTCTGCGGGAACCAGCTTAGCGTCCAAGTCCTTGGTGTTCTCGCCATTAGTGACGAGGTCAATAGACTCAGGTGCCGCGACACCGGTGGGAGTGACGACAACTTTGATGTGAGTGCTCGCGGCGATGTCGGCGTCCTTTACGGAAGCCGTAACGTTCGCCTCACCGGCCGCCACTGCAGTAACAGTACCGGTCTCATCAACCGTTGCAACACTCTCATCGGAGGAGGTCCACTCAATGGTGAGCTTTTCGGCAGCTTGGCTACTTTCTCATCCGTTGCAGCACTTTCACCGGTTGCAGCAGTCTCAGGAGTTACGGCCGGAGCATCGTCGGTGCCGTACACAACAGGCAGGGTAATACTTTCACCCTTCTCCACCATCGCAGACTCCGGAACCGCGATGTTCGTGATTTTCACGCCGCACCCTGCCAGCGCCACCGCCATGATAATAGCGGTGGCCGCCAGAACAATTATCTTTTTCTTCATTGGTTGGTTTATCCCTCCTGAACAAAATAGTGATAAAGTGAATTATATACTTTATCCTGTGTTTCTGCATTCCAACGCGTATATTTATCGTCTGGATAATCCGCATCCGCCACACTGGTCAACTTCCACGCGGATGTAGGAACGCCGTCCCGTACTTGCACGATTGTCGGCGCGCGAGACGCTTTTCACCAACAGGCAGCGCATTTCCTTCGGAATCTGTGACCGTGTAATCCACCGTATACTCGTCCAGCCACACCAACAGTTCCGGGTAGCCTTCTCCTGCCGGGGTCGTCAACACTGGCACTCCCGCCGCCGCATCATAGGTATAAACATCCCGGTACTTGTCAAGTGTACAGTAATACAGACTTGTATCTGTCGCTTCGGCAGCGTCCAGCAGCTCCGGCATCAGGTTGCGGCAGTATGGGCAGGTCGGATACGCCAGCACCAATATGCGTCTTGCAGTGTACAGGCTTCCAATGCTGTCACTCCCTGCACGTTGGCATATGCCGGAACGGTGATTGCCTGCAATGTGTGTTCCGAACCAGCAGGCTTGCCGTTATAGCTCTCATACTCTCGCTTGAGCGTCATACCTGGCGACAGCCCCCACAGGAGCACGCCGCCGGTAATGGCTGCCAGTACCGTACCTGACAGTACCTTGCGGGTCAGTTCAAACATAATCCGCCAGCTTTCCTGTTTTTTATTATTATAACATAATCAGTCCCGCAATGAAAGGCCATATAAAGTCGTTGCTTGTGCTTTTTCTTATCTATACTAATTATAGACTTTATATGGGCGGGGGATGAACACCATGGATACGCAAGCACTGGTTGCCATGCGCATACAGCAATTATGTGCCGAGCATGGTTATAATCTAAATCAGCTTGCGCGTTCCTGCGGTGTTCCTCCGTCAACTGTTAAGAACATCATCCACGGTGCAAGCCATAATCCCGGCATTGTCACCATTAAGCTGCTGTGTGATGGTTTGGGCATTTCGCTCTATGATTTCTTCAACACCGACGATTTCAGGCAACACGAGCAGGAACTAAAATAAGCGCTGGACTTTCTGCGGTCACAGCGCATTATTTTTTATTCTTCAATATCTTGAAAAATAGCAGACAATAAAATATCTGTATCCGCTGTATCAGGCAGCACATATGTTTTGCCGTATACGACTTTCCCATCTTTTTGCTTATGCCGGTAGGAATCTACTGCCAGAGCTTCAATTTTATCCTGCATAGCCTGCGTACACGGCACGGCTTTCAATTTCTGCGGGCGTCCAACATTGCGGCTCGCATAATATAGGTGCTGCCCCTTTTGGCGGTACTCTTGTGCTCTATCAAGACTTTTGAGAAGATAACGCAACAGCTTGCGCAAGTCTGTTATGCTTTCCAACAAATTATAGCCGTACTTTCTACTGTATGCAGGGATTTCTGCTGCTTTCCTGCCATTCATCACAATGGCTTTTGCACTGTGCGGACAGCCTTTTTCGCCGATTTTCCATTCATGCACGGCTTGTGGCGGCACATTGGCTAACAAACCATGTACATGTAATGGATTTTCTTCTTTGCTTTCGCTCGCTTCCGGAGGTTCTGGTACAAGCAGCCATTTCATATCCGTTGCTTTATATTTATTTTTGATGCTTCTCAGGCACTTAATGCACAATCCTGCCGTATCGCCGTTATATTTTGCAAGTTCTCGGCAGTCTGGTGCAACGGTAAAGGTTGCAAACCAGTCCCATTGATTGCATTGCGCAATGTCCTCAATATTTCGCTTGGCTCTTGCAATGCTTTGGGCGTGTCGCTCCTTTTCCACCGCTGCCTGTATTTCTGCATTGACAGGAGTGGCTTTCTCGCGCTTACGCTTTGTCTTGCGTGGCCTTTGCCCCTCTGCCATTACACTCACCCGCACAGACCCCGGCAATATTTTTCCACTAACTTTCACTTTATCATCTCCACTCAAAGCCGATTACATCCAAAAGTGTTACCTGTTATCTAGTGCCCAACGCTCCGTCAGTACGGAGCATTTACGGGTTGTTTCCGGGCTTCTTCACCGGCCACCATTCGGGGTGACATTCCCACAGTTCAGGGTGGTATTCAAAGAACGGCCATATAATTTTCCCGTTCTTTACCTCTAACACCGTGCAAAAGCGGTGCTCATTAACGCCATACCATTCCTGCGGATTTTCTGGATTTTCCATATTCAAACAATTCATTTCTCCCAGCTCCTTTCACTTGCTAATATTCATTATTCGGGATTCGCAAGCGCCTGCAAGTGTTTTCGCAAGAATTTTTGAAAATAAAAAAACACAGGTTATCCTCGTAGTGGTGGCATCACCAATAGGGGTAACCTGTGTTCTCTGGTTCGCTGCTCAAATTGTTGTGTTTTGGGTGCTCTTTTCCGCTTTCCCTCTTTTGTCCTAATCTGCCGTAATTTTCCCTATTCTGCCCTAACTCGGCACTTCCTCGGTGCTACTTGAGCAGAACTTGAGCAAGCGCCAAAATCAGCACAAAAAGAAAACCGCCTAGGCTGCCATAAAAGGCTTACCTAAGCGGTTTTTCTTTGGTGCACCATCGGGGACTCGAACCCAGGACCCACTGATTAAGAGTCAGTTGCTCTACCAACTGAGCTAATGGTGCTTAATAAAGCAAACCCACGAACCGGGCTTTCCGCTCGGCCCGTGGGCTGCT
>ENA-OQAJ01000132-OQAJ01000132.1-human-gut-metagenome-genome-assembly--contig:-NODE-132-length-23016-cov-7.170868_pt1 | contig 23016 bp, 30 predicted proteins | sample MGYA00242736_ERZ504529 | MGnify/ENA primary metagenome ERZ504529 (study PRJEB26092, sample SAMD00036275) | human gut metagenome | host: Homo sapiens | study: EMG produced TPA metagenomics assembly of...
TTTTGCCCCCGAAGCACGATGCGGGTACCGCAACCCGACATTATCGAGCATTTTGGCAACGCAGATGCCGTGCCGCAGCCGCCGGAGCGGTGCTTGAGCCGTTAGGCGGGAATTGTGCGGTATTGCCTTAATAGATTCCTGCCGGGGCCTGGGTGTTTACGAAATACAGCTCGTACCACAAAATAAAGGAATAGAAGCTCCAAATCTTGGTCATGTTCTTGGCCTTGCCCGCCTTATGATCATCCAGCAGGCGCATGATTTCGTCCACATTAAAGAACTTTTCGGCAACGGGGCCAGTGAACTTTTCCTTTACCATATTATAGTACTTATCTTCCCGCAGCCAGTCGTTCAGCGGCACGGGGAAGCCCAGCTTTTTGCGATGGGCAACGCTTTCCGGCAGCTGCTTCATGGCGGCACCGCGCAGAGCGATCTTAGTGGACTCTTTGCCGGAGCGGTATTTCTGCGGGATGGACAGTGCCACATCCAGCATGTTGCGGTCCAGGAAAGGCACGCGCAGTTCCAGGCTGTTGGCCATGCTCATGCGGTCGGCTTTCAGCAGGATATCATACAGCATCCAGGTGTGCATATCCACCCACTGCAGCTGGGTGGGTTCATCCAGACCCTGCACTTTATCAAAATAAGGCTTAAAGAACTGTTCCGGGCGGGGGCTGTGGTAGTTCTTTTTCAGGCAGCGGTCACGTTCAGCCGGGTCCAGGAAAACATAGTTGCGCGCATATAGCGCTGCCAGGGTTCTTCTGCACCGCGCACCAGGAAGTGCTTGCCCTTAAAGTCCGGCAGTTTGGATGCCACTGCGCCTGCGGCCTTACGCAGCGCTTTGGGCACCTTATGCTCGTAATCCATAAAGTGAACCGCCTGGCAGTACATGGGGTAGCCGCCAAACAGTTCATCGGCACCTTCGCCGGAAAGCACGACCTTGACGTACTTGCGGGCGTTCTGGGCCAAAAAGTAAAGCGGAACTTCCGCCGGGTTGGGCATGGGTTCATCCAGGTACCACTGGATCAGGCGGTTGGCTTCAAAGAACTGTTCGGCATCCACCTTATTGGCAATGCTGGGCACACCGATTTCCTTACTGAACTCCTGGGCATACGGCAGCTCGGAGTATTTTTCCTCCGCATAGCCGACCGAGAAGCTCTTGACATGCGGAGTACCCTTAGCAACCTCGTTGACCACAAAGCTGGAATCCACACCGGAAGAAAGGAAGCAGCCAACCTCAACATCGGCAATCTGGTGGGCGGCAACGCTTTCGGCAAAGGTATCGGTGATGATTTTTTCCCACTCTTCCAGGCTCTTGGAATCGTCCACATGGTACTTGATCTCATAGTAGCGTTCCACTGTCAGCTCGCCATTTTCCCAGGTGAACATACATCCGCTGGGCAGCTTGTAGACATTTTTGAACATGGTTTCCTCATTGGGGATATACTCAATGCTCAAATATTCCGGCAGGCGTTCCTCGTTTAGTTCCTTTTTGAAACCGGGATGAGCCAGAAAGCTTTTGATCTCGCTGCCAAACAGGAACAGACCATCCTGATTATAATAATAGAACGGTTTGATACCGAAGATATCCCGCGCACCAAACATGGTTTTGGTTTTCTGGTCCCAGATCACGAAGGTGAACATGCCGCGCAGTTTGCCGGGCAGCTGATTGCCCCACTGCTCATAGCCATGCAGCAGCACCTCGGTATCGGACCGGGTGGCAAAGGTATGGCCTGCAGCGATCAGTTCCTCGCGCAGGGTCTGGAAGTTATAGATCTCGCCGTTAAAAATGCAGACAAGACTGCCATCCTCATTGAACATGGGCTGCTTGCCGCCCTCCAGGTCAATGATGGAAAGGCGGCGGTGGCCCAGGGCTACCTGGTCATCCACATAGTAGCCTTCGCCGTCCGGGCCGCGGTAGGTGATCAGGTCCGCCATTCCTTTTACAATGCGGCGGGCGGTTTCCGCTTTATGGTTGCGCTCAGCAAAGCCGGTAATGCCACACATAGGCGCTTTCCCCTCTCTATATTATAATGGTTTGTTTTGTTACAGGCTGGCGTTTTTATGATTGCCAAAAGGGCGGCGGGTGCACAATGTGCGCCCCTACGGGGGCCAGCGATTTTTATTTATAGTGTGTGATAGCTTTTATTCTATCATCAATCCCGCAGGCCCTTATTGCCATAGTAGCGGGCGGTTTTGCGGTAGTAGTTCAGCTGGCTGCGGATGTACCAGAGCCAGCGCTTCAGGTTCCAATCCTCTTTGCAGAACAGCTGGTGGGCACATTTGCCCTCTTTTTTCAGCTTATCCGCACGGGCCAGCAGATCCGGGTCCTCAGGTATTTTTTGATCACGCCGTAGGGGGCAATCATCCACAGGCTCTTGGTATCGGCAATGGTCAGGCCAAGTTCCTTGTGCTCCAGCACATCCTCCACCAGCCACTTGGACAGGTTATACCCTGCCGCGGTGACAAAGTAGCTGGAACGGCCCTGACGGGGGTTCATCTCAAACATCTTGTACTCGCCGGTGCGGGCGTCGTACTTGATGTCCATATTGGCAAAGCCTTCCCACTGCATATCTTCCAAAAAGTTTTTTCAGTTTTTCCAGCAGGGCAGCATCATTGTATTCGGGGTCAGACAAGATGGCCGCATAGTTGCCGATGCCTTCGGGGGTCTGCTCTTCCAGCAGGGGGCGGCCCAAAGCCATCAGCTTGACTTTGTGGTCCAGGCCGCAGTAGGCGTTCAGCACACGCATGCAGTTGTCATCGCCGGGGATATACTCCTGCAGAATCAATTCGTCCTGGTAGCTGCTGCCGTAAATGGCGGCGGTGATGGCGTCAAATTCTTCGCGGTTATTGGCAAGGAACACCTTTTTCTTGTGGGGGAAGGTGCAGTTCCAATACGCCGGGGAATTGCTCGCCTTGATGATAACGGGGAACGCAAACGGCAGTTCTATATTTTTATAGTTCTGCGCATTGCAGGTTGCCGTTTTGGGGTAGCTCAGGCCGTGTGCTTCGCAGGCACGGTAAAAGTTTTCCTTAATATCCAGGTCCAGCACGGTTTGCAGTTCCGGGCAGGCAAAGTGGTAATAGGGTTTCAGGGCATCGCGGTGGCGGCCCATCAACACGGTGTAACCGTCCGCGCAGGAAACCAGCACCAGCGGCTTGTCCGCATGGGCTTTTGCGTAATCGGTCAGCGTTTTTACAAACGTTTCATCGTTTTCCAAATCAGGTTCCAGCACGGCAATTTTTACAAGATTGGTGTTGGAAGTTGCAACCAGCGCACCCTTGCAGATGGCCACGCTGCGCACGCCATACTGCTGGTAAAAGCTGCGTGCCATACCATAAACATTGGCATCACTGCCAAGAAGTACCGGTAAAAAATCAGACATAATACCAAACCTTTCCCATTTTGGTTATCCTTTATTTTACCGCCATTGCCACCACATGTCAAACGGCAATATTGCCTGCTTTGGGGGTGCGGGCACGGCGTTTTTTGTCTCCGCGGGCGAAAATTCCAGCAGCATTCGCCGCAAAATGCTTTTCTTTACGGCGCGAACCGTGTATAATAGGGCATATCGTACAAACAGTACCGGTTCCCGCGGGGCAAGAAAGTAATAACCTGCGGTTTGTTTTTAACTCCGCAGCCAGTTGAGGATTATAACCATGTGTGGAATTGTTGGCTTTGTCGGCGCACGCGCCGACATGCAGGAATTTTGCAGGGCATGATGGATGCCATCGCCCACCGCGGCCCCGATGGCCAGGGCCAGTTTATTGAGGCCCGGCAGCCCTTGGCCAGCGCCGCCTTTCCATCATTGACCTGGAGGGCGGCAAACAGCCCATGTTCAATGAGGACCAGAACCTCGCCGTCATCTTTAACGGCGAGATCTATAACTTCCAGGAGTTGACCGCCGAATTGATGCGCGCCGGGCACACCTTCGCCACCCGGTCCGACACCGAAGTTTTGCTGCACGGGTACGAGCAGTGGGGCAAAAAGATGCTGCAAAAGCTGCGCGGCATGTTCACTTTTGCCATCTGGGACCGCAAGAACGAAACGTTGTTCTGCGCGCGCGACCATTTTGGCATCAAGCCGTTCTATTATTACCAAAACGATGCCGGAGAGCTGCTGTTTGGCAGCGAGATCAAAAGCTTTTTGGCCCACCCCGGCTTCAAGAAAGAGCTGAACGAAGAGCAGCTGCCGCTGTACCTCTCTTACCAGTATTCCCCCGGGGAGGATACGTTCTTCAAGGGCGTCAAAAAGCTGATGCCCGCCCACTGGCTGGAATGGAAAGCCGGGCAGCTGACGGTGCAGCGCTACTGGCAGCCCAAGTTTGACCCCGATGATTCCCTCACACTGGAAGAGTGGGAGGACGAGATCAGCGCGGCGATGAAAGAGAGCGTGCAGGCACACAAGATCGCCGATGTTGAGGTTGGCAGCTTCCTTTCTTCCGGCGTGGATTCCAGCTACATGGCCGCGCTGGCCCATGTGGACAAAACATTCACCGTTGGCTTTGCCAACAAGCAGTATGACGAAACCGACTATGCACAGGAGTTTTCCAAGCACATCGGGGTCAAGAATTACGCTTACCGCATTACGCCGGAGGAATACTGGGCCAACCTGGGCAAGATCCAGTACCACATGGATGAGCCTCTGGCGGATGCCGCTTCGGTCGCGCTGTACTTTGTCAACCGCGAAGCATCCAAGCAGGTCAAGGTCTGCCTGTCCGGCGAAGGCGCCGATGAATTTTTCGGCGGGTACAACATTTATAAAGAGCCGTTTACCGTAACCTGGTATGACAAGATTCCCCTGCCCATCCGCCGGGCCATCGGCGCGGTGGCGGACCTGCTGCCGCCGGTGCATGGCATCAACTTTTTGGTGCGCCGCGGCAAGCCGCTGGCGGAGCGTTACATCGGCAACACCAACCTGATGGATGAGCACCGCAAGAAAAAGCTGCTGAAAAACTACCACCCCGGCAAGCTGCCCACCGACCTTTCCCGCCCGTACTTTGAGCTTTCCAAAGGGCAGGACGCTGTGACCCAGATGGAAACCTGCGACCTGAACCTGTGGATGGTGGGCGATATTCTGCTGAAAGCCGACAAGATGAGCATGGCCAACAGCCTGGAGCTGCGCGTGCCGTTCCTGGACCGCAAAGTATTTGAACTGGCAAGTCATATTCCGACCAAGTGCAAGGTGAACGCCAACCAGACCAAGATTGCGATGCGCGGTGCGGCAGAAAAGACCATTCCCGCCAAAACGGCAGACAAAAAGAAGCTCGGCTTCCCTGTTCCGGTACGCGCCTGGCTGCGGGATGAGCAGTATGCGGGCATTGTGCGCAAGGCATTTAACACCCCCGCCGCGGAGCAGTTTTTCCGCACAAAAGAGCTGAATGCCATGCTGGACCAGCATATTTCCGGCAAGCGGGATAACTGGCGGCAGATCTGGTGCATTTTTATGTTCTTAGTCTGGTACGATGAATACTTTGTAAAACGCTGAGGTGATAACAACATGCTGTTAAAACAACTGCTGAAAAATCTGGACTATACACTTGTTCAGGGCTGCCTGAATACCGAAGTGACTGACATTTACTATGATTCCCGCAAGGTAACGCCGGGCGGTCTGTTTGTCTGCATCGTCGGCACCCAGCGGGACAGCCATGATTACGCCGCGGACGTGCCGCCAAAGGCGCCGCCGTGCTGGCCATCCAGCACGACCTGCCCGCCGAAGTACTGGCCGCTTTGCCGGATGTGACTGTGGTCAAGTTCGAGAGCACCCGTTACGCCATGGCGCTGCTTTCCACCGCCTATTTTGGCCGTCCCGCGCTGGAAATGACGATGGTTGGCGTGACCGGCACCAAGGGCAAAACCACCACCACCCACATGATCAAGGCTGTGCTGGAAGCCGCAGGTCACAAGGTCGGCATGGTCGGCACCAACGGCGTGTATTACCCCGGCCACCACTATGACCTGAACAACACCACCCCCGAAAGCTATGAGCTGCAAAAGATCCTGCGCCAGCTGGCGGATGCGGGGTGCGATGCCTGCGTGATGGAAGTTTCCAGCCAGGGCATTATGATGGACCGCGTGGCGGGCATCCATTATAAAGTGGGCGTGTTCACCAACCTGTACCCGGACCACATCGGCCCCGGCGAACATTCCAGCTTTGAGGAATACCGCAGCTGGAAAGGCAAGCTGTTCCAGCGCTGCGATGTCGGCGTGGTAAACGCCGATGACCCCAACACCGAAGCCCTGCTGGAAGGCCACACCTGCAAGCTGGTTACCTATGGCATCCACGCCCCCAAGGTGGACTACCGCGCCAGCGAGCAGTACCGCCTGCTGCGCAACAAGGAGATGCTGGGCGTGAGTTCACCCTGACCGAGCCGGACGGCCACACGCTGGACGTACAGGTGGGCATGCCGGGGCTGTTCAGTATTTACAACGCCCTGGCCACCATCGGGGTGGGCAAGGTGCTGGGCCTTGCGGATGCCCCCATCCATGAGGGCCTGAAAAAGGCGCTCGTCAAAGGCCGTGTGGAGCTGGTGCCCATCAGCCACAAGTTCACCATCCTGATCGACTATGCCCACAACGAAGCCGCCACCGAAAGCCTGATTGAAACCCTGCGGGAGTACAACCCCAACCGCCTGGTCGTGGTGTTCGGCTGCGGCGGCAACCGCAGCAAGCTGCGCCGTTACGGCATGGGCGAAGTGTGCGCCAAGTTGGCGGATTTCAGCATCCTGACCGAAGACAACAACCGCTTTGAAAAAGTGGAAGATATTATCGCGGACATCAAAACCGGCATGGCCAAGGGCAACCCGGACGCAAATATGTGGAAATTCCCGACCGGCTGGATGCCCTGCATTACGCCATTGACCACGCGCAGGAGGGCGACCTGATTGCCGTAATTGGCAAAGGCCACGAAGCCTACCGTGACCGCGAGGGTGTTAAAACGCCGTTTTTGGAGCGCGAGCTGATTGAAGAGTACGCCGCTGAAACTGGGGTAGAATAAGCAATTTTGCAGGGCTATGCTTTGCCTTTTGCTGCTTTGCGGCAAAAGCGGCACGGCCCTGCTTTTCTTTTGCACAAAATTGTGGTATACTGTCTGTGTATGCTAAAAAGTATACACAAAATTCAAACCGAACCAATGCGGAAAGGAGGCCGGTTTGATGACCACACAACCACCTGACCGGCTTTTCCGCCCGGTCAGCCCAGCAGCACAGGCCAAGGGTGAGCGTGTGTTCTGCGCTGCCGTGGCGCTGCTGCTGGTTTTATCGGAGGTATTCAGCTCCAACATTCAAAACACACTGCCCACATTCAGCCATGTGTGCCGCATTGCCTTAACCGTTACGGCGGCGGTGCTGCTGGTTGCCAAAAGCCTGCTGCTGACCCAGTGGCAGACCAAACAACAGGCGCTGACGGCTGCCGCGTTGGCCGCTTTTACGGTGTTTACCACCGCATACGGGCACGACCAATGGTTTTTGTTTGCCGTTTTGCTTGGCATTGGTGCCAAGGATGTTGATTTGCGCCGGGTGCTGCAGGTCTACCTTGCCGCAGCGGCTGGCGGGCTGCTGGCGGTGCAGCTGCTGCACGCCGCAACGCCGCTGGTGCCCTACCTGTACTACTGCCGCAACTGGGATTACGGCTATGGCCATTACAACGGGTACGGTGCCCGGCTGGCGGTGTGTTTTTGCCTGGGGCTGGCTGCGTTGGCCGCGCCTGCGCTGGTGGGACTGGGGCGGCCTGGCTGCCCTGGCAGCCTACACGCTGCTGGTGCCCGGCTGCCGCGGGGCAGGCATTGCATGGTACTGCTGCTGGTTTTGTTTTTGCTGCAGCGTGCCTTGCCCGCCTTTTTTGAAAGCCGCATCTGGCACGGCATGGCTCTGGCTGCCGCACCGCTGGCGCTGGGGTTCAGCCTGTTGGCCGGGCGGCTGTTTGACCCGGATCATCCCACCGCCACCCCGCTGCTGGACAAACTGAACGGCCTGCTTTCCGGCCGGTTCGAGATCTGGCACCATGTGTTCTGGGGGTATCCCCTCTACCACCCGGAGCAGGACGGGGTGCCCGGCTGGTACCACGATGCCATGCCCAAGGCCGTTACCCTTTTGGGTGGCCTTGCCACTGATGGAGACGAGCACCACGCCATTGATAACTCTTTCCTTGCCATCCCGATGAACAAGGGTGTGCTGGGGGCCGTGGTGATTGGGGTCATCTTTTTGCTGTTGATGTGGCGGCTGTGCCAAAACCACTGCACAGGCGAGACTTTGTTTTTGACGGTGATCCTGGTTTACTTTTTGATGGAAAACAAATGCTTTTTGTTCTCCGCCGACCCGTTCATTCTGCTGCTGCCCGCAGCGCTGTTTCCCGCAAAGGGCAAGCCTCTGCCGGTCGTCTGCCCGCCGGTAACACGAGGGTGTATCTGAAAAGAATAGAAAAGCTGCCTGAACCTGTTTGCAGTGTGCAAACGATCCAGGCAGTTTTATTTTTATCCAATTTGTTTTTTGTCAAAAGCGGGCTTATCTCACAGCTCGCTGAGGATATTGCCGTCAATGGAGATGGTGATGACCTGCCACGGGATGAACTTGCCGCTGTTCTGCAAGGCCACCTTGGCGGCGCGTTCCAGCCCGCCGCAGCAGGGCACTTCCATCCGCACTACGGTCACGCTCTGGATGTTATTTTCGCGGATAATCTGGGTCAGCTTTTCGCTGTAATCCACATCGTCCAGCTTGGGGCAGCCCACCAGCGTGATATGGCCGCGGATGAACTTTTGATGGAAGTTGGCGTAAGCATAGGCCGTGCAGTCCGCTGCAATCAGCAGTTTGGCCCCATCAAAGTAGGGGGCGTTGACCGGAACCAGTTTGATCTGCACCGGCCATTGGGAAAGCTGAGACCGCAACACCGGCATGTCCTCCCCTGCCGGTTCCGGCTTATGCTGCATCTGGCGCATCTGGCTGCCGGGGCAGCCGTGGTGCATTTGCGGCACAGGCTGGTGGAACATGCTGCGGGCCGCGCTGCCGGGGCAGCCGCCCAGCGGCTTTTGGGCGGCTGCGGCTTTCTGGCGCTTGTTTTCCTCCACAGCCTTTTCATCATAAGCGGCGGCTTCGCGCTCCACAAAGGTGATAGCGCCGGTGGGGCAATGGGGCAGGCAGTCGCCGAAGCCATCGCAGTAGTCATCCCGCATCAGTTTGGCCTTGCCGTTGACCATGGCGATAGCACCTTCGTGGCAGGCATTGGCGCAGGCACCGCAGCCGTTGCATTTATCGGTATCGATCTGGATAATTTTGCGAATCATAGAGGGTGTTCCTTTCTCCGCGCCGTTCAATGCCGTGCATTGCTGTGCGGCGCGCTGCTCTTTTCTTTTTGCTGTGCTTGTATTATAATGCCATCAGGCCAATAAATCTGTGGTTATAACCACAAAAAGCGAGGAATCCCATGGAAAAAACAGCCAGCACCCCCATCCAGCTTTTCCGCGGCATGACGGCGGACGAACTTGCCGCCCTGCGCGCCGCCCACTGCATCCGTGTGCAGCGTTATGACAAAAAACGCTCTGATCTACCATGCGGGCCGTGTGGTACATGAGATCGGCATTGTGCAAAGCGGCAGCGTAAACGTAGAATCCAACGACCTGTGGGGCAACAAAAGCATTTTGAGCCATGTGGAAGCCGGGCAGGCGTTTGCCGAAACTTATGCCCTGCGCGGCGAGCCGCTGATGGTGGATGTGGCCGCCGCGGAGCCGTGCGAAATTTTATGGCTGGATCTTGTACCCATGCTGCAGCAGCAAAACACTGCCGCCAGCTGGTACCCCAAGTTTTTGCACAACCTGTTACTGCTTTCTATGCAGAAAAACCTGGCGCTCTCCCAACGCATCCGGTGCACCACACCAAAAAGTGCGCGTGGGCGGCTGCTGACCTATCTTTCCGCGCAGGCAGTGCGGGCGGGCAGCACGCATTTTTCCATCCCGTTTGACCGCCAGCAGCTGGCGGACTACCTGAACCTGGACCGCAGCGCACTTTCCAAGGAGCTGGGCAAAATGCGGGACGATGGGCTGATCCGCTGCCGCAAAAACGAATTTGAGCTGTGCGGAACAGAATAACGCCCCCTTATCCCCTATCCTTAAGGCAACACAGCATGCGGCCTGCTTCGTCCAGCTTGTTGGCTTTCAACAGGCGGATCACTTCGGGGATATTGGTCTGGATGGGGCACCCCTGCTGGCAGCGCGGCTTTTTGCAGCCCAGACACTGGTTGGCTTCGTCCATGACATGTAGTGCCATTGTTTTTCCTCATACCGCAACGATTTTGCGTATTAAAAGTGCAACAAAGTTTCAACTCCGCGCACTTTTTATCCATACTTATATTATAATAGCACTACATGCGCCGTGTACGCAAGCCCCATGGGCTGTATTTTGTACCGGCAAAGTAACGAAAAATCAACCGCTTTGCTGTGCATATCAGCAGCAATTTGCAGTTTTGGGTCCTGCCCCGCCAAACCCGCAAGGCTGGTGCCCGCCGGAATTTTTGCGTGCTTTAACAGCGGCAGCGCGCTGCGCTTTGCCCCCAGCACCAACAGGTACGGCGGCAGCGCGGGCAGGCCCGCGGCAGGCACATCCAGCACAGCATCCAGTACCAGTCGCCGCAGGCGGGCCGTGGGGTAGCGCTTGGTTTTCAGGCGGTCATACAGATCATTTACCGTTTCTGCTTCGCGGGTTGCGGCATACAGGCGGTTTTCCAGCCCTTCGCCCGCGCCGCGTAAGGTACTCAGCTGCTCCGGCGTTTTGGTGCGCAGCAAAGTCAGCACTGCGGTGCTGAACTTTTCCGGGTCCGCCAGCTGACCTTGTTCCGCGGCCTGGCGGTACAGTTCCATGGCTGCCTGCGGCACAAAGGGGCGGGCAGCCTTGATTCCTTGCGTATGCACCAACTGCCGGATATGGGAAGCCGAAGCCAGTGCCTGCCCCTGCACCTGGCCGGTCTGGGCGGTGCCATGGGCTGCGCCCAGACGCGGCAGGGGGCAGCAACTGCATGGCTGCCCCCTGCCGCAGAATGGCCTTGCAGTATTCGATCCCCAAAAATGTTGTTGGCGTTTGCAGCAAATCCGCAGCACCGGGGCACAATGTTTCGGCGGCTGCGGCACGGGCGGCGGCAAAGGGCAGGCCACTTTCCAGCTGGCTGCGCAGCGCCGCCGGGAACGCCGCACTGCACAGCGCGGCAGCCGCTGCCTGCAAGGGGGCGGGCTCCGGGGTTTCGGCACCGAACGCAAGGGTATCGCACCCCAGCGCGGCCAGCAGATGTACCCCGGCAGCGGCAAACTGTTCTGCGCTGGCGTTGGCATAGGGCGCAGGCAGCGCCACCACCAGGTCCGCCCCGGCAGCCAGCGCTGCGCGCACCCGCACAGCTTCCGGCAGGATGGGTACCCCACCGCGCTGCACAACGCCGGTGCTCATGCACACCGCGATGGTACTGGCCCCCCCGCTGCCGCAGCATGCGCAGCTGCAATGCGTGGCCGCTGTGGAACGGGTCATACTCTGCAATGATGCCGACAAAATTCATATCGTCTCCCCCTGATTCTCCGCAAATTCTGTTCGCTTGTGCCGAAAAGAGCCTTGCAATGTTTTCTGCTTCATTATATAATAAATTTGTCTGATACAAAAGGGCCAATACAAAACCGGGTCCCGCCCGGCATGGTTCTTAAATTTTGAAGGAGGACAAATCCAATGAAGATCCTTGTTATCAACTGTGGTTCTTCCAGCCTGAAATATCAGCTCATTGATATGCAAGGCGAGAAGGTGCTGTGCAAGGGCCTGTGCGAGCGCATTGGCATGGAAAGCAGCATGATTACCCATGAAGCCAACGGCAATAAAGCCACCACCCCGGCCATCTTCCCCACCCACACCGAGCATTTGCTGAGGTTGTGAAGAAGATGACCACCGGCGATGGCAAGGTCATTGATGATGTCAGCGAGATCAACGCCATCGGTCACCGCGTGGTCCACGGCGGCGAAAAAGTTCCAGGCCAGCTGCCTGATCACCCCCGAAGTGATCGAGACCCTGCGCGAGCTGAGCCCCCTGGCCCCGCTGCACAACCCTGCCGGCATCCTGGGTATCGAGGCCGCCAAAAAGGTCTTTGGCGATATTCCCAATGTTGCCGTGTTTGATACCGCTTTCCATTCCACCATGCCGCCGAAGGCTTTCATGTACGCCATCCCGTATGAATATTACGAGAAGTACGGCGTGCGCCGTTACGGCTTCCACGGCACCAGCCACAAGTACGTCAGCTACCGCGCTGCCGAATATCTGGAAGAGCCCATCGACCGCCTGAAGCTGATCACCTGCCATCTTGGCAATGGTTCTTCCATTGCTGCAGTTGACCAGGGCAAGGTTGTGGATACCTCTATGGGCATGACCCCGCTGGCCGGCCTGATGATGGGCACCCGCTGCGGCGATATCGACCCTTCTGTGGTCAACTACCTGAAGTACACCCTGAACATCACCGGCCACCAGCTGGACGAGATTCTGAACAAGAAGTCCGGCCTGCTGGGTGTCTCCGGCGTTTCCAGCGACAAGCGTGACGTTGAGGCAGCAGCCGCCGCCGGCAACCCGCGCGCACAGCTGGCCAGCGATATGCTGAACTACCAGATCAAGAAGACCATCGGCAGCTACATTGCCGCTATGGGCGGTGTTGACGCCATCGTGTTCACCGGCGGTATCGGCGAGCATGACGCTGACTCCCGTGCCAAGATCTGCCACCACATGGATTGGCTGGGCATCCGCGTGGATACCGACAAGAACGCCAACGCCCACAAGCAGAACAAAGATGTTGTGGAAATCACCGCTTGGGGTGCCAAGGTTCGCACCCTGGTCATCGAGACCAACGAAGAGCTGATGATTGCCCGCGACACCAAGGAAGTTCTGGGCAACGAAGGCTTGCTGTAATTGCACCTATATTCCAGCTCAAGCGCCTAAAACTGAACTAAGCTAAAAAATCCGCTCCTTTTGAAAAAAAGGGGCGGATTTTTTGGTTAATTAAGAAAGAAAAAATAATAAAGAATAATTGTGGTGGACCGCTGCGCGGGCGTGCCGCTCAGAATTTTTTTTTTGGGGGTGCGGGATAGTGGAACAAGATTGGTGGGCTTTTATCGTGCACTGTAGGGAACGGTCTTGACCGTTCCGGAGCCCTGCTTATCTGTTATCATGGGATTTATGACCAGGCTCCTTCCGGGGCGTTGGGGACGCCGCCCCCTACAAACAATTTGTTGGTTCATCTTATATTTTTAATGTACAGTTCCGACCATGGCCCCGGCGCGGTCGGGTGACCCCGCCCTACAGAAAGGCAGAGCATAACACACTTTCTATTGCTGGCAGTACGGCAGGGCGCAGGGGCCGTTTGCTCTTACCGTATCCCCTGCAAAATCTCCACCACTTCCGCTTTATCCTGCCAACGGTACACCGATGCCACATAGTAGCTGTCCCCTGCTGTCCATGCCACCACACTGCAATCCTCAATCTGCTCCGCAGTCAAAGCAGCAATATCATCCACAATCATGATTTGTTGTTCTATGTTCGCTTTATCTTCCTCGGTAATGGCATCATCCGGCCCGCGGCCCTGAATGTTGACTTTGTTTTCCAGCGGCATTTGGGCAATGCCCAGCACCTGGTGTTCTTTGCTCTGCTTGCCGTTATCGATCAGGCAGGAGTACGCGCCGTATTTCTGATAGGTACTGTCATCCCATGTCACGGTGCAGCCATCCGGCAGCCAGGTCAGCTGCATTTGTTCCATGGGGATGCTGTTCTGCGGTGCTTCCTGCACGGCAAGGTATGCGCGGCTCCCCTCCAGGATCACGGCAACTTCAGGCCAAAAGGCATACACGGTGGTAACCAATGCTGCGCAGACGGCGGCTATGATGACCGTTTTCAGCAGCGCGGGGTGTGCGGCGCACCTGCGGCACAAATGGCATTGGCACATTGGCTGGTTCCAGCTGTTCCAGCGCCGCCAGATCCGCGCGTTGCTGGGCGGCGCACGTCTGCACCAGCAGTTCATCCAATGGTTCTTTCATAAGGTCAGGCCCTCCTGTTCCAGTAATTGTTTCAGCTTTTGCCGGGCGCGGCGGCTGCGCTGGCGCACCGTAGCGGCGTGCAGCCCCAGTGCTGCCGCAATTTGTGCCCCGGTCATGCCCTGCCCGTATTGCAGCTGCAAGATGCGCGGTCGGTTTCTTCCAGCGCCTGCATTGCCGCCAGCAGGCAGCGCACGGCCTCACTGCGTTCCAGCTTTTCCTGCGGCAGCGGGCCAGCATCCGGCAGGGCGGCAAATACTGCATCTTCTGCCGGTTCGGCCCGCCGGCTCCGCCGCATGTTCAGGGCCGTATGGCGCACCGTGACCAGCAGCAAATGGCGCAGCTTTTCCGCATCGGTCGTATCGGGCCGTGCCCGGTTCAGCCGCAGCCAGCTTTCCTGCACAGCATCCTGCGCCAGATGGCTGTCCTGCAAAATTTTATTTGCCAATGTACACAGGCGGCCATAATCCTGCACCAATGCCTGCTGCAAGGTATCTGCCGAGAACATTCTCTTCTCCCTCCTTTTTCCTTTATTCAGAAAGGCCTTTCACTTCTCTAACACGCCGTCCCCACATTTTGTGACAGCAAAAGCGGCACCCATGTTACCGGGTACCGCTCTGTTTCCTATGGCAACACCGCACAATTCCCGCCTTGCGGCTTAAGCACCGCTCCGGCAGCTGCGGCACGGCATCTGCGTTGCCAAAATGCTCGATAAAGTCGGGTTGCGGTACCCGCATCGTGCTTCGGGGGCAAAAGCCCCTCGCACTCTGCGACCGCTGCCCCTGCTTCGGTTCGCTGTTTCCGCCACTGGCGGCGCTCACCTTTGCAGCATCCAGTATTATCTGCGCTTTTGGCTTGGCATCTGCCGCACCTCGCTCGCCGTATCGGCACTTAGAATTATGCGGTATTGCCCTAACTTTAGCAACACAAAAGCCTGCGGCGGATTGCATGCGCAGTTCCACCACAGGCTGTATATTTTTATGTTACAGGCTGGAATAGCCAAAGCTGTTGACCAGTGCGTCAATGCGCTTGCCCTGTTTGCACCACGGGCAGTCGCGGGAATCATAGCTCTGGTAATCGCCAAGGTCGTTGGGGTTAAAGATGGAAGTAACGGGGTAGCTGCGCACTCTGTCTGGGTGGCAAAGATTGCGCCAATGCCAACTACCTGGCCGCCGTAATAATTGATCGCTTCCACAGCCGCCTGCGCGGTATAACCGGTGGTAACGGATGCTGCCAGGATCAGCACATGTTTGCCCGCGATCATGGGAGAGGTATTTTCGCGGAACAGCAACTGGCTGCCGGTGGTGTGTTCCGGCGTGACCACATAGATGGTCTGGTGGGCGTCATGTTTACATAGCCGTCGCGGGTCAACTCGCTGGCCATGCAGGCGCCGATCACCTCGGTGCCGTCCAGGCAGAGGATGGTATCCACGATGGTGGTGTGGGTATAAGAGCTGACCAGTTCCAGTGCCACGGCGCGCGCTTCGGAAAGGCGGGTCTTTTGCATGGTAACGTCAATGTAATAATTGATATGGCTGTGGCTTGTGGCAAAGTGCCCCTTTGCCACGCGCAGTACAAGATCCTGTTTTTGGGTGGGTAATTTGACCATATTGATTGCCATGTGTCTCACTCCTGTTCTGTCATTTCAACCGATAAATCGCTCTCTTTCTTTTATTTTATTGTAAAACATCCCCATATGCAAGAGCTTTTTGGTGGCAATTCCCTACAAAATGCCGGGCTGCAATTTGGTTGAACTGCTATTTTTTGCGTTTTTGCTGTCTTGTTTTGCCGCTTTACACCCTACCCTGCCAATGGTATAATATTTAATATTATACTGGGGTAAAAGGGGGATCTGACGCCATGGGTTACAGGCTGGCGGAACAAAATGGGGAAAGTGTTGCCGTGCCGCGGCTGGTGTTCGCGCACCTGGCCCGCGCAGACGGCGATACCATCCGCGCCGCGTTGTATCTTTTGGGCGGCGGCGGAACCGACCCCCGCACCATGCGCGGGATCTTGGCATGCCCAGCATTGAGGCCGCCAAGCGCGCCATGCAGTATTGGGCCGGTGCCGGGCTGCTGGTCAGTGACCGGGATGCGCCCCTGCCCAAAACCGAAATGCAGAAAGCTTCCGCCATCGACCTGACCACCCTGAACGACCCTTATGTTTCGGTCCTATGCGAGGAAGCGCAGACCGCATTCGGCAAGGCACTCAGCCGGACCGAGATGCAGCGGCTGGTCAGCCTGTATCTGAATGATGGCTGGCAGCCGGATGTTGTGCTGCTTTGCTGCGCCGAAGTTGCCCGCCAGGGCCGCCGCACCGTTGGCGCGCTGAGCCGCGAACTTTTGAAATGGCGGGATGCCGGGGTGGAAACCGGCGAGGACGCCGAACGTTACTTAAAGCAGCAGGCCCAGCGGGAAAGCTGGTGCATCGAGTCTGCCGCCCTGTTTGGCATCGCCCCTGCGCAGCTCAGCCGCTGGGAGCGCGGAGCCATTGCCCGCTGGCACGAGGACTGGCGTTTTGGCGCGGACATGATTGAGGAAGCCCTGCTGCGGGCGGACAATCACCGCACGGTGCGCTATGTGGACGGCATTCTGCGCTCCTGGTACGCGCAGGGACTAACCACGGTATCGGCGGTGCGCGGTCAGGGCCAGCTGGCGGGCAGCAACATTCTGACCACCGGGGCAAAGCCAGCCGCCCCCAAAACCGACTTGTTCCAGACCAACTGGAATGATGTTTTTGACGATGACACGGAGGGATAAGCCATGCGCACCAAAGATGAACTCTTCCGCGAAGCACTGCGCCACATTGCGGCCCGCCGCCAGCAGGCCATAACAGCAGCCGAGCGTGACCGTGCCGCAGCGCTGGCTGCCCACCCGGAGCTGCGCGCCGCTGAGGACGCCCGCACCCACGCCGGGCTGACCCTGACGCTGGCTGCCGCCCGCGGCGCGGACCAGACCGCCGCGGCCGCAGCACTGAAAACGGCAGACGAGCGCCTGACAGCTGCTTATGCCACGCTGGGCCTTGGGCCGGAGGGTTTTGTTCCGCACTACACCTGCCCCACCTGCAAGGATACCGGCATGGTGAACGGTCGTCCCTGCAGCTGCGTGGCCGAAGCAGCCCGCACCCTGCGGCGGGAGGAGATCAACGCCGCAAGCCCGCTGGCCCTGTGCAGCTTTGATACCTTCGAACTGGACCGCTACCCCGCCGAGCCGGAGCCGGAGCTGGGTGGCACCCCGCGGGACTACATGGGCAAAGTGCTGGCCTACTGCCAGCGGTACGCCAACAGCTTTACGCCGGAAAGCCGCGGCCTGATGTTTATTGGCAGCGCCGGGCTGGGAAAACCCACATGGCACTTGCCATTGCAGACACAGTTTTGAACCGCGGGTTTGATGTGCTGTACACCAGCTCCGCCGCGCTGGCCGCTCAGCTGGGGCGCGAACACTTTGACCGTGCCGCCGAAGACCCCTGGCTGGATGCCTGCAAGGAGGCCGACCTGCTGATTCTGGACGACCTGGGCACCGAGTACATCAGCCAGCTGACCATCAGCGTATTGTATGAGCTGATCAACACCCGTATGCTCTGCCACCGGCCCACCATTTACACTTCCAACATTGTGGATAGTTCCATTTTTGAAGCCCGCTACACCGAAAAAGTAGCCAGCCGCATTTTGGGCAGCTGCCAGATCTTCAAGTTTTTTGGCACCGACCAGCGCTTAAAGCGCGGCGGCAAGCGCTGACCCCCATACAGAAAGGAGCCTGGCATGCTTAACGCTATTTTTGATTTTAACGGCACCATGTTTTTTGACGAAACATTCCAGGAGAAAGCATGGCAGCAGTACATGACGGAAAAACTGGGCCGCCGCATTACACCGGAAGAGTTCCAGACCTGGGTCCACGGCCGCAACACAGGCGATACCCTGGAGTATTTCTTTGGCCGCCCCTTTACCCAACAGGAAGCAGACGAGGAAGAGGAAGCCGAGGAAACGATTTACCGCGCCCTCTGCCGCCAGAGCCCGGATTACAAACTGGCGGACGGACTGGTGGAATTTTTGGATTTCCTTGCGGCGCATAAGATTCCCCGCACGATTGCCACAGCATCCTGCGGGAACAATGTCCGTTTCTTTTTTGATACGCTGGGGCTGGACCACTGGTTTGATTTGGACAAAGTGATTTACAACGACGGCACCCTGCCCGGCAAGCCTGCGCCGGATCTGTATCTGAAAGCCGCCCAGCGCCTTTGCGTTGCACCGGAAACCTGTGTAATCTTTGAAGATTCCGGTGCCGGCATTGAATCCGCCCAGCGCGCGGGAGCCAAAAAGGTGGTCGGCATTGCTTCCATGAAAAAGCCTGCCGAGTTGGAAACGCTGGGTGTGGATGCAGTGATTGGGGATTATACGGATTTGGGGAAACTGGCAAACATTTTGGAAGTATAATTTTTTTAACTGCCCCCCCTTCACAGCTGCTTCCCGGATAACCAAAAATGCATGTACTGCACTCTTGCGCGTGAGCAGTACATGCCATTTTTATTTATTGTGCTCCTGCGCGGAAATTCAGTAGTTTTCTTCCGCTTTGCTCTTTCGCGGCAGACGCTTCCACACAAGCGCAGCGGCATCGCCAACGGCGGTCAGGCCGCGCTCCATGCTGTGCAGCGTCTGCACAACAAGCAGCAAAAAGGCGATCAAAATCAGCATACCGCGCATATCCAGACGTTCCAGGCCGAGGAACCCGCCCAGCAGCGCGATCGCCGCACCGGCCAAAATCAGCATACCGCCCCACAGCACACCATGAGCCACGGTGAACGGCTTGCACACATCCCACAATACCGCCATGCCAACAGCCAGCAACAGCAGCGTTGTCAGGGTGGTCAGGGTGCCGATGGGCAGCTCAAATGCGAACACAAAGGCTTCGATACCCAAAATGAGCAGCAGGTCGCTCAAACCGCCGGGCAGGGCCGCGCGCAGAACATTCTGGATGAATTTGCCGTGCACCATCTCGTGGTTGGGCTCCAGCGCCAGAATAAAGGACGGGATGCCGATGGTGACCATCGACAGCAGCGAAAGTTGCAGCGGCTGCAGCGGATACGGCATGGTGATGAACAGCGAGATAAAGGTAAGCAGGAACGAGAAAATATTCTTGACCAAAAACAGCGATGCCGACCGCTGAATGTTGTTGATCACGCGGCGGCCCTCCGCCACAACGGCAGGCAGGCCGGAAAAATCCGATTCCAGCAGTACCAGCTGGGCCACCTGGCTGGCGGCCTGGGCACCGGATGCCATGGCAATACCGCAGTCCGCATCCTTCAGGGCCAGCACATCGTTCACGCCGTCGCCCGTCATCGCAACGGTGTGGCCATCCGCTTGCAATGCTTTCACGAATTTGCGCTTCTGGGCGGGGGTTACACGGCCAAACACCGTGCAGGTGCGCACGGCTTCGGCAACTTTTTCGTCGGTATCCAGCGTTGCGGCGTCCACATAACGCTCTGCGCCCTCAATGCCCGCCTGGCGGGCCACCTCGCTGACGGCAACGGGATTATCGCCGGAGATGACCTTAACCGCAACGCCCTGTTCGGCAAAGTAGCGGAACGTTTCCGGTGCTTCTGGTCGGATGCGGTTGGCAACGGGCAGCAGGGCCACAAACTCCAGCTTGTCAGCATCCAGCCCGACCTTGGGGTCCGGCTCAGCATCACAGCGAGCCAACAGCAGCACGCGGCTGCCTTTTTCCAAAAGCGGCTCCACCTGCGCAGCAAGCTCGGCATAGCGGGCACCGGCCACAAATTCCGGTGCCCCCACCACAAAGCTGCCCTCGGCAAAGGTCGCGGCGCTCCATTTGTATGCGGAATTGAACGGCACCGCGCTTTGGCGTGGCCAAGGCGTGCCGTTCTGTTTGCCAAAGCGCTGTACCATGGCGCGGGCGGTATCGTTATCCGGTTCAGTCCCCGCGTAAATACTATGCAGCACGGTGTATACCCTGTCCTGCGGCCAGGCATCAGGGGTCAGCAGCAGCGGCTCCCCGGCTTCCATCCGGGCCTCGGTAATGGTACCGGTCTTGTCCACGCACAGCACATCCACGCGGGCCAGCGTTTCAATACAATTCATATCCTGCGCCAGTACCTTGCGCTGCGCCAGCCGCACCATACTGACGGCGAGGGCCACACTGGTCAGCAGATACAGCCCTTCGGGGATCATGCCGATCAGCGCCGCCACCGTAGCTTCCACCGAATCCCGCAGTGGTAGTTCCAGGCTGACATATTGCTTTAGGAACATTACCACGCCCATCGGGATCAGCGCAATGCCGATCACCCGGATCAGCCCATCCAGCGAGCGCATCATCTCGCCCTTGGCAACCTTGTGGCCGCCCTCGCGGGCTTCGGTTGCCAGCTTGCTGGCATAGCTTTCGGCACCCACATGGGTCAGGCGCACGGTGCACCGGCCGGATACCAGAAAGCTGCCGGACCGCAGCACATCGCCAACGTTCTTGGGCACCGGCTCTGCTTCGCCGGTAATCAGGGCTTCGTTCGCCTGAGCGCTGCCGGTGCACACAACGGCGTCTGCACAGATCTGCTCGCCGGAGGTAAACTCCACAATGTCATCCCGCACCAGCTCTTCACTGGGCAGCAAAATGCTTTTCCCGTCCCGCAGGCAGCGCACCTTATGCGCCGCCACAAGGGTCAGCTGGTCCACCGTGCGCTTGCTGCGCAGCTGCTGCACCGTGCCAATGATGGTATTGGCAATCACAACCCCCAAAAAGGTCATGTTCGCAAAGGACCCCACCAATGCCAGGCAAAGCGCCAGCACGATAAAAACCAGATTGAAAAACGTAAAAATATTATCCCGAATGATCTCGGTTTCGCTCCGGGTCGGCGAAGCGCCGCATGGTTATCCAGCCCCGCCGCCATGCGCTGGGCTGCCTGTTCCGCGGTCAGGCCCTTGGCTGGGTCTGTTTCCAGCAGCGGCACCTGCGGGCGTTCGGGCTGTGGCTGGGCCGCGGCCGGCTGTTTGCCTGCCGGGCGCGGCAACTGTAATTTTGACAAAGCGCTCTCCCCCAGTTTTTACAACAATATTGGAATGTCTTTTTATTATAAACGAGATTGTATGAATAAATATAGCGCCCACTCCATGATTCCTGATTTTATTTATGCCCTGAACTTTGCCCTGCTGCGCACAGTTCCCGCGTTTTGCCTTTTTTACAAAAAAATCCCTGCCCAACGCTTGACAAACACCTATTTCCCGGCTATAATATTACTTGTTCGTTATGGATGATTAGCTCAGCTGGTTAGAGCGCTGCGTTCACATCGCAGAGGTCGAGGGTTCGAGTCCCCCATCCTCCACCAAAATAAACACCGTAGGTTCGTTAGAATCTACGGTGTTTTCTTTTGCAGGTACACACTTTCGTACCCACTATATTTCCCAGCAAAGCAACCGTATAGCCCCCCCAAAAAGCTCGTGCTGTCAGATACAATAACGGCAAGACTCTGTTTCGGCCGATTTCCACTCCTCGTTCCTCACTCCATAGAATGTTATAAATTTCTCACATTTCTATTGACACCGAAGCTTTCGTGTGATATATTCATCACATAGCACGTGCGAAATTTCTCACTTTATGGATGTAGATAAAAGAAAGGGGCTTACCATGAAAAAGGTGTCATTACGGGAACTGGTTGCTGATAAAATCATTTTTTCTATCCTGATTGCCATGTACTATTGGATGTGGGCACGGAACGACTGGAAAGATTATTACACGACCGTTCAAAACGTTATTTTTGCTTTCAGCTTTTATTATTTCGTTTCCCGCGCCATCCGGGTCAAAAAATACAAGCAGGAATCCCCCGATGAAATGGCTGAAGCCAACCTGTGGAGATGCGATGCCATCTGCTTAAAAATCAGCGTGGCAGCTTTTATTGTGATTGGCTTTACCTGCGCTGTCGGCCGTATGGTTCTTACCACAGAAATCATCGGTTATGGCTTGATGGCCGCACTGATTTTGATTTCGGTGGTGCGCACGATCATCTTCTATCTTATGGATAAGAAAGGGCTTTGAACATGGCCTTATCAACCAAACTGAAAGAATACCGGGAAGCAAAAGGCCTTAAGCAGGCAGACCTTGCCGAGCTGGTCGGCGTCCGGCGCGAAACCATTGTGAACCTGGAAAAAGGGAAATACAATCCCTCCCTCAAGCTGGCAATGGACATTGCAAAAGTGTTCCATACCACGGTAGAAGAGCTGTTTTTCTTTGATGATTAACCCACAAGGAGCGTGCTTTTATGCCTGAAACAGTTTTGGTAAATGGCAATGCCTACTCCCTGCTCAAACTGCTGGGCAAGGGCAAAGGCGGGTATTCTTACCTGGCACAGATGGCGGACGGGCAGCAGGTCGTGGTTAAGCAGATTCACCATGAACCCTGCGTCTATTACCAGTTTGGCAATAAGATCGAAGCCGAACTTCGGGATTACAACCACCTGCAGGAAATCGGCATTCCGATGCCGCGTATGCTGGATGTTGACACCAAAGCGGAACGCATTGTGAAAGAATACATTGCTGGCGAAACCGTGTATACCCTTGTGCTGAAAGATGCCCTGCCCGAAACCTGCCTCCGCCAGGTGCAGGCCATGTGCCGCCTGCTGTACCCGGCGCACACCAACATTGACTATTTTCCCACCAATTTCATTTTGCAGGGCGATACGCTGTACTATATTGACTATGAGTGCAACGACTACATGGACGAATGGAACTTTGAAAACTGGGGCTGCAAATACTGGGCAAAAAACGCCGGAATTTTTGCAGTATGCCACCGAACACCCGTAACGTTTGCCCATTGCCAAGGGGGTTGGAAAAGGGTATAATCTGTTCTGGTCCTGCTTTTTCAGATATACTTTAGGCAACACCGCACAATTCCCGCCTTGCGGCTTAAGCACCGCTCCGGCAGCTGCGGCACGGCATCTGCGTTGCCAAAATGCTCGATAATGTCGGGTTGCGGTACCCGCATCGTGCTTCGGGGG
>ENA-OQAJ01000133-OQAJ01000133.1-human-gut-metagenome-genome-assembly--contig:-NODE-133-length-22893-cov-2.525608_pt1 | contig 22893 bp, 38 predicted proteins | sample MGYA00242736_ERZ504529 | MGnify/ENA primary metagenome ERZ504529 (study PRJEB26092, sample SAMD00036275) | human gut metagenome | host: Homo sapiens | study: EMG produced TPA metagenomics assembly of...
TTATGAGGAGGTCACGATTATGACCAAATATCGAGAAATCATCCGGCTTACCGGATTGGGATTCTCACAACGTAACATCATGGCAAGCTGTGGTGTTTCACAAAAAACTGTCGTCAAAGTTCAAAAAACGTGCCAGAGAACTAAATATCTCTTGGCCTCTTGATGAATCAATGACCGACACAGAGCTTCAAAAGCTCATGTTCTCGAAAGAGAGCAAGGTATCTGCCAGTAAGAAGATGCCCGACTACGCTTACATCCGTAAGGAACTGCTCCGTAATGGAGTCACCAAAAAGCTCTTATGGACTGAGTACATAGAGGATTGCCGTGCCAACGGTGAAGAACCACTCATGTATTCACAATTCTGCTATCACATCCAACAGGATGAGCAGAAACATCGTGCTACCATGCATATCAACCGTAAACCCGGCGAACAGGTTGAGGTTGACTGGGCTGGTGATCCGGCAACAATTATTGATCCTGACACTGGTGAAATCTTAAAATCTTACATCTTTGTAGGTGTAATGACTTACAGTCAGTATGCATATGTGGAAGCATTTCTGGATATGAAGCAGAGATCATGGATCAATGCTCATGTCCATATGTATGAGTACTTTGGCGGTGTTGCCAGAATCCTCGTACCGGATAACTGCAAAACCGCAGTTATTCACAATGGGGGATGGAAAGACCAGCAGATCAATGAAACTTATCAGGAACTAGCTGAACATTATTGCACCGCTATTATTCCGGCTCGTGTCAGAGCTCCCAAGGATAAGCCGAATGCTGAAGGAACGGTAGGAAATATCTCTACCTGGATAACAGCAGCACTTCGGGATGAACAGTTCTTTTCCCTTGCAGAATTAAACCGTGCAATAAAAGATAAGCTAGAACTGTTCAACCAAAGGCTCTTTCAGAAGAAAGAGGGTAGTCGGCGAAGCTTATTTCTTGAGGAAGAAAAACCATTGCTGGCACCATTACCTGCTACCCGTTTTGAACTGAGCGACTGGAAAACAGCCACCGTCCAGTTCAATTATCACATATCTGTGGACGGAATGCTATACTCAGTTCCCTATGAATACATCAAAAAGAAGTTGATGTCAAGATAACAGATACCACTATTGAAATTTTTTACAATCATAACCGCATTGCTTCCCACCGCCGTCTGAAGGGGCGTCCTGGGAAGTACAGCACTGTCACGGAACATATGCCGGAAGACCACCAGAAATATCTGGAATGGAACGGCGACAGGTTCCGCAAATGGGCTGAACGGATTGGCATAAATACGTACACTGTGGTCAATGCGATACTGACCTCCAAACGTGTGGAACAACAGACCTACCGAAGTTGTATGGGGCTTCTGAAGCTTGCAGAGAAATACTCAGATGCATTGTTTGAAGCAGCCTGTAAAAAGGCACTATCTTATACAGCTTCACCCAGTTATAAGAGTATTAAAAACATCCTTGTAACAGGTTCTGTAAAACCGGAATCAGAAACTACTGAATCCAAGACTACACATAAAGCACACGGCATCACAAGAGGTGCCGATTACTATCGGAGGTAAACATATATGACGAATCAGAGTACAATAGATAAATTAATTGAAATGCGCCTTACTACTATGGCAGATGCGTTCCGCAACCAGCTGGATGATACGAAATTTAAAGACGTACCATTCGAGGACCGTTTTGGTATGCTGGTGGACATCGAATACAGTAATCGTAAGAATAATCGTCAGAAACGATTGATCCGTAATGCTGGATTCGACCAACCGGAAGCAAGTATCATGGATATCAATTACACTTCCGGACGCAAGCTTAACAAGGGTCTTATTAACCGACTTGCAACTTGCGAATATATATCTGAACACCGGAATCTTTTTATCACCGGCGCTACAGGCTGTGGTAAAACTTACATGGCCTGCGCCTTTGGTATGGAGGCTTGTAAGCAGTATTTCAATACCAAGTATGTCCGTCTTCCTGATCTGCTTATTGATCTGGAGACAGCACGGACAGATGGTAACTACAAAAAAAGTCATGGCGAAGTATGCAAATCCAGTTGTCCTGATTCTGGATGAGTGGCTTCTCTTGAAACCGACGAATGCAGAACAAAGGGATATCTTCGAACTGCTTCATAGGAGACGTAAGAAATCTTCAACGATTTTCTGCTCCCAGTATGCATTTGAGGAATGGTATGAGCAGCTCGGCGGTGGTGACAGTCCTCTGGCAGATGCGATCATTGATCGTATTGCCCACGACAGCTATCGAATAAATATCACGAGCATTGATGCTGAACATGATAGATCAATGCGTGAGGTATATGGCTTGGATAAAGCACTACGCGAGTAAACTCGCATAATTACACAGGTGATTTCCACTTCCGGACATCTGATTCCCAAATTTCCGGAAGTGCGATTTCATCGCACGAGAATATTCAGACAGAGCTGATGATGTATATGGAGGTAGACTTCCAATTCATGTGAGGTGTCTCCTGGACGAGTTTGCGAACATCGGACAAATTCCAAAAATTTGAAAAAACTGATTGCTACGATTAGAAGCCGGGAAATCTCAGCTTCTATTATTTTGCAGTCAAAGTCTCAGCTTAAGGCAATTTATAAGGATAATGCCGATACCATCGAAGGAAACTGTGATACGACCTTATTCCTGGGTGGAAAGGAAAAAACGACATTAAAGGAAATAGCGGAGATCCTGGGAAAAGAAACCATAGATCTTTATAACACATCGGATACGAGAGGCAGTCAGCGGTCTTATGGAATGAACTACCAGAAAACAGGAAAGGAGTTGATGAGCCAGGATGAAATAGCAGTCATGGACGGAGGAAAATGTATTCTGCAGGTGAGAGGTGTCAGACCATTTTTCTCAAATAAATACGATATTTGCAAACATAAAAATTACAAATATCTGTCCGATTATGACAAAAAGAATACCTTTGATATTGAAAAATATCTGAGTACTAATCTGATACTGAAACCAGAGGATGAAGTGGAACTGTATCAGATGTAACTTCTCGACAAATTGTCGGGAAGTGGATCATGGGAGGAAATCATGAATAATTTGGAAAAAAGGAACAGTCGGTATCCATCGACGAAAATGAATATACCGACTGTACGTGTGAGGAATTTTCCAAGTAGAAAATCCTATGCTTAGTGTAGCACAAAAGGCAGGGTTTATATAGTGTTTTCTTCCCTTTCTGGAAAAAATCTAAGAAAGGACTGGAAAATGTAAGTTTCCAAAGGTACACTTATGGCATTTTTTACAACGGCAATTACGACCTTAAAAACATTGGTTTGTGCGATCGGAGCCGGACTTGCAGCCTGGGGAGTGATCAATCTGCTGGAAGGATATGGAACGGACAATCCGGGTGCAAAGTCACAAGGAATAAAACACTTAATGTCTTCTATGTGAAAAGATTTTAAAGAGAAAATGCACATCCTACGCAGATAACATGACAATTTCATGCAAAGCGAAAGGAGACACCATGAAAATCGAATACACAAAAGTGGGAGACTATTATTTACCGAATCTTTACTACCCGGAGGAAACCAGACCGATTGGCTTATGGGGAATGCTTCGGAAGGAATATCTGAAAGAACATAAATCTGGAACTTATACATATCTTCTTCTGACCGCCAGGCTGGACAGTTATTTGGCAGATCTGAATGAACAGGCACAGGAACGCTTTGAATTGATCGAAACTCAGATGCGAAGTGCGGAGGGAGTTTCCGAGGAACTGAAGAGACAGAATCCTATGGAATGGCTATGCCACTGTAACAATATCCGCAACCGGGCTGCTGAGATCATCAAGCAGGAACTGATTTATGTATAAGGGGGATTCTAGATATGAGAAGAGAACTGATTGAAAGTTATTATGAAGAATACCAGCGGGAGCTGGAAAGATTTCTTGAATCTGACCCGGAGATGTTCACTCTGGAAGCAGAAATTCATCATTACATAGAAATACTGGAACCGGTCCTCAGAGATGGCGGACAGGAGATGTGGCAGACACTGGACAGGATTATTTCAGCGAAAAATGCAATGGAGGGAATTGTGGCAAAAGAAATGTATATCCGGGGATTTCTGGATTATGAAAGACTGGTGTGTGAAAAAGACAGTAAGATCTGAATAATCAGAACATAGACTATATATAACGAGGCTTTTATTGTATAGACAGTAAAGAGCCTCATTTAATATAGTTTTCATAATAAAAAACAGGTGGTAGTACGTATTTGCTTTGTGTTATATAAGAATTGGTCTGGCTGAACAATGGTGAAATTTAACTATGATTTACTTAAATCTGATTTGAAGGATGAAAAAGTGATGATATCATATAGTGGGTTGATAGGGTTACAGAAAATGTATTCACAGAGGCAGAGAAGAAATAATGAAAGTAAAAAATGCAGATGAATTTTATAAAATATTAGAAAGAAAGGCTATATATCCGGTATTTCAGCCGATTGTAAATTTACAGACTGGAGATGTGGCAGGATATGAAGCTCTTAGTCGTATCGACAGGCATGATACGACTCTTATGATTTCAGATTTGTTTGTGATTGCTGAACAGGTAGGCTGTGTTTGGAAATTGGAAAAAATTGTGCAGAAATAAAGCATTGAAGGCAGCGGCGAATAAACCAGAACATGCAAAATTATTTCTTAATGTAGATGGTAATATCATTCAGGATAAATCGTTCATACAGGGATTTACAAACCGTAAGGCTGCGAAAGCCGGAGTACCGTCCTGTGACATTGTATTTGAAATAACGGAACGGTCGGATATAGAAAACTATCAGATTCTGCAACAGATTATGAAGCATTATGCAGATCAGGGATATGAAATAGCTTTGGATGATGTTGGAGCTGGATATTCTGGTCTGAACCGTGTAGTAAATACATCGCCAAACTACTTAAAAGTTGATATAGAACTGGTCAGAGATATTCAAAAACATAAGAAAAAGGAAATTATGATGGAATTTCTGTTGCATTACTGTAATGAGACAGGAGCAATTCTGATTGCAGAAGGGATAGAAACAGAAGCAGAGTTGGAGTGTCTGTGTAGATTAGGTGTTCATTACGGACAAGGATATTTTCTTGGAAGACCGGACAGAACGTTCAAAAAATGTAAGGAATGAGGCGATGTTGGTATTACGTAGACTGAATAATAAATCGTAATGAAAACTATATGTCAGCAGGTGAAAAATGAATAAGTCAATTATAACATTATAAAGATTTCCATTGATTTTTACACCTATTTTACACAAGCACTCACATAGATTTGATTTCTGTCTTCTATAATTGTATAGGAAAATGTAGATCTTATATAATAACAGGAGAGGAAAGAGAAATGAACGAGAATGTGAAAGTGGTTTTTGGTCTGATCGGTGGCCTTGCCTTGTTCCTTTATGGAATGAACAGCATGAGTGATGCACTTCAGAAAGCCGCAGGAGAACGAAATGAAAAATCCTTGGATTTCTTACAAGAAATCCAATTATGGGAGCACTTGCCGGAGCACTTGTAACAGCTGTATTGCAGAGCAGTTCAGCGACGACAGTTATGGTTATCGGTTTTGTCAGTGCGGGACTTATGAGTCTTCCGCAGGCAATTTCTGTTATCTTTGGTGCCAACATAGGAACCACTATGACGGCACAGCTGATGGCATTTAAAATCAGCAATTATATTTATCCAATTATCTTTGTTGGATTTATTCTGAACTTTGTTAGCAAAAAAGAAAAGGTTAAAAATATCGGTATGGTAATTTTTTCATTCGGACTTTTATTTGAAGGAATTGAAATCATGGGTGAAGTCATGAAACCTTTGGCGGGAAGTCCGGTCTTTGTTGATCTGATGGGAAAAGTTTCATCCATTCCGGTTCTTGGTGTTGTACTGGGAGCGGTCATGGACATTGGTTGTGCAGAGTAGTTCAGCTACGATGCAGTTCTGCAGAATTTTGCATCACAGGCAGGACCGGACGGAGTAAGCAGTGTAATAGGGCTTACCGGTGCGATTCCGATTCTTCTTGGAGATAATATAGGTACAACGATCACAGCACTTCTTGCATCAATTGGACAATCTAAAAATGCAAAACGTACAGCAATTGCGCATAGTATTTTTAATATCAGTGGAAGCTGCGTTTTTATTTTCCTGGTTCCGTGGTTTGCAAAATTTGTCCAGTTTATTTCACCAAAGGGAAATGAGATTGATGTGATTTCAAGACAGATTGCAAATGCACATACAACGTTTAATATCGTCTGTACACTGGTCTGGCTGCCACTGATTCCGCTGATGGTAAAAATTGTTACAACAATCATCCGTGGAAATGACAAAACAGAGAAAGCAGCTTTTGAACCCAAATATCTGGATATGAAAGTGATTGAACAGCCGGCGGCTGCTATGGTTCTGGTATCTAAGGAACTGAACCGACTTGGAGAACTGGCAGAATCTCTGTTAAGTGATTTAAAAAACGGCGATTGTAGCAGATGGAGACTCAAAAACTCATGGTTCGTTTATAGAAAATCTGGAGATTGTACATCAGTTACAGGACAGTGTGACAGAATATATTACCAGATTATTCGCAAGCGGAAACCTTACAGAACAACAGTCTGAGCAGACGGCAGGGTTACTGTATGTAAACAATAGTATTCAGAGGATTGCAGACAGATGTGAAGATATTGACCAGATATGTGAAAAAGTAAATAACAATGGAAAAAGACTGACCAGTGAAGCCTCCTCAGAAATGGAAGACTGCATTGATATTATCCAGCAGCTTTTAAAGAAAGCAATGGAGGCAATCCGTAAGGGTGATGCTGTAGTGGCTGAAACTAAGTTTTTAAAAATAAGAAAAAAATGCATAAAGCAGAGAAAAAATACAGTAAGGCACATTTAAACCGTGTAAAAATGAGGTTTGTGATGCGTCTATGACAAGATATTTTTCTGGGATCATGTATAATTTTGACCGTATGGCAGATAATTGTGTCAGCATTGCAGAAGAAGCCTGTGATAATGTGGCTTTTATAAACCTTGATGAAGAGACGGGAAAATCAATGATGGAAAGAGGTGCAGTATAAAAATGGTAAAGAAAAAAAACATCGAAATCATGCACTTCTGCTGATAATGATAATGCTGGCAACGGGAATAACAGCATGTGGAACCGAGGAAGAGCCATTGCCGGATCTGTCTGCTATGGGAGCTGTCACAGCTGTATCACGAGAAGAAGGGTCAGGAACCAGAGCAGAATTTTGAGAATCTTTTGAAACTGCCTGAGAGTGATACAGGAATAGTTGTTGATTCTACAGAGAAAGTTCTGAAAAAGGTGGAAGAAGATAAAAACGCAGTTGGTTATGTCGCATATAGTTCCGCAACAGATACGAATGGAAAAATACTTCAAATCAACGGAGTTCTTCCTTCTGAGAAAACAATAGACAATAACAGTTATCCTCTTTGCAGGGATTATTATCTGGCTTATAATGGAGAACTGACAGATGTGGAACAGGATTTCCTGACTTATGTAAAGAGTAAAGGACAGGATATTGTGAAACAATATTGTATTCAGGCTGACAGTACAACAACATTCCTTTCTGACAAGTCAGAAGGAAAGATTCTGATTGAAGGATCCACTTCAATGGAACCAATGGTAAAAGCACTGGCAGATGACTATCAGAAACAAAATCCAAATGCTGAAATAGAAGTAAAGCAACAGATTCTTCAAGAGGGATTACGGCGGTGATAAGTGGAGAGTGTGATTTCGCAATGTCATCCAGAGAATTAAAGGATTATGAAGCAGAGCTTCTGGAAACAAAAGTCATTGGAAAAGATGCTATAGCTATTGTGATAAATGAAGAAAATCCACTGGAAAATCTTACAATAAAACAACTTACAGGTCTGTACAATGGAACATATAAAAACTGGGATGATCTTTCCTGAGAAAAACGAATATAATATCTTACAAGCACTGACTATAACGGTCGGTGCTTCTTTTTTGGATTTTTTCAAAATTATCTGACATTCTTCAAATTCCCACGTGTGATTAGTGGAAAAATAATTTTTTCTGCAAAAGTACCGTCCAAATGCCCTCTGAAACTTGCTATTAGTGAGGGAATATTTCATTTATGCGAAAAAAACTTGCAAAAGGGGGTTGGTAAATACCGCTTCCCAGGCTTTATAGGTAGAGGAACAATTATTTTAAAAATTTTACCCCAAAGATGTCCGCTTTTGCCTGTCTCAGTACAGAGTATGTGAAGGGACTAACAAAAGTAAAAGAAAAAATGAATAAAAATGCAAAAAAATATCACGAATCTTTTGCATCTTGCGAAGTCATTTGACTCTAGTAATCAGAGGACGTTTTTGGAATGTTCCTTCGATGAACCTTGACAACCGATAAGTGCACCCTGGAAGCCTAACAGGAGTTATGCCATGACCTTTCTTTTTCTGAGAGCGAGCGAAATTATAATGACACTCCCGATGATGGGCGGCTGACCGAAGCCTTATGGTCAGTGACCTGCTGATGCAGGCAGAGGCAGTCTGAGACGGCTGCAGGTGACAGGGAAACGCACGCCAGACCGCCGGACGAATGAAACTGATGACAATGTTTACAGGGCAAAATGCCCGGAAAGGAGCAGTTTATGACAGAACTGAAAATGAAAGAAATGCAGTTGATTAACTGGTTTGGATGCCCGAATCTGATTTATACAAGGGAGAGAATCCATCTGGTTGCCATGCTTACAACAGATGAAGAAATGAAAAAGAATCTTTACAGGGTATGCAGATTCCTTGCAAGAGAAGAAATCGCATATCGGTATCCGATCATGTATGAAATGATCCGAAAATATTTTCACCGGATGATACCAATCCACCGGAAGCATGTGCAATGTTTATGCCGGACGATGAAACAGATGATGAAGAATATGCAATGGCAGCGTAGCTGCGGAAAGGACAGTAACGATTATGAATAAAGTGGTTTTAATGGGAAGACTGACAAAGAATCCGGAGATCAAATATGCCGGAAAAGATAATGATATGGCAGTAGCAAGATATACACTGGCGGTAAACAGAAGATATAAAACGTGACGGTGAACAGGAAGCGGATTTTATTTCCTGTGTCACATTCGGAAAGAGTGCAGAGTTTGCACAGAAATATCTTCACAAGGGAATGAGGATTGTGATTGGCGGTCGTATCAGCACTGGCAATTATAAGGACAAGGACGGGAAAACAATTTATACTACAGATGTGATCGTGGAAGAACATGAATTTGCCCAGAACAAGGATAATGGTGTTGGAGCTGATTCATCGGAAACACCGAAAACAGATAAGGACGGATTTATGGAAGCACCGGAAGGTGAGGTTCCATTCGACTAAACCGAAGTAAATGGTTGGAGAGGTTGCCCTTTGTCGGGGCATCCTCTTTTCCATTTTACAGAAGACATCAAAAATTACAGGTATTCAACCTAACGAAATCGTGATATAATCAAAATATGTTCAGATGAAAAATATGGAGGTTGCTTATGGGCGTAAGTTATAACAGATTATGGAAAATGCTCATAGATAAAAATATGAAGCGGATAGAGATGCAGTACCTCACCGGGATCAGTGGAAATATTCTTGCCAGGATGGGAAAAAACCAGTATGTATCAATGGAGACGATTGAGAAGATCTGCAAGAAGCTGGACTGCACCGTTGATGAGATGCTGGAATTTACAGATGATGAGTAACAAGAGCAGACATGTCAAATTATTAAAACTGGAAGAATGCTTCAGAAGTCGAAAAAAGAAATTGAAAAAAGATAACACGCCGGATACGGCATAAATCTCTTAGCAACGCTAAGAGCGCACTTCTATACAGGCAATTCCATCTGCCTGTATCGTGCGACCTGCGGTGCTGTTCCCGATTTCAAGAAATCTCAAACCGGGAAATACAGCGAAATCAGAGATTTCGTACAAGGGGAAGATCCCCTTGCGGCACAGATGCCTATCCCTGATAAAGTTTGTGACTGAATATTTCAGATATAGACATATAAGGGGAAAGAAAGTGTGAAATCAAAATTTGTGGAGAGATTTTATGATTAGAAAAGCAATACTAAAAGATGTTAATTCGATTGAAGATACTTACAATGAGCATTTCCAGTATGAACTGAATCATACAGCCTTTACTGTATTTAAGAAAGGGGTTTATCCAACGAAAGATGATGCAGAACGGGCTATTTATGCTGGTGCTTTGTTTGTATATGAAGAAAACGGAACAATTGTTGGAAGTATCATTATTGATAAAGTTCAACCAATAGAATATGCAACTATTCCTTGGAAAGAAAAATTATCTGAAGATGAGGTAATGGTAATTCACCTTTTAATGGTACGTCCGAGTATGTCTGGTAAAGGAATTGCATCATCACTAATAAAAATTCGCTACAGAATTAGCACAAAAAAAAATAGTTGCAGGGCACTACGTTTGGATACAGGAAGTCAAAATATTCCTGCGCTATCTTTGTATCAAAAAATGGATTTGAAATAATTGCTAGTGCTTCTAAAAAAGTTGGAGATGTAATTGCACACAAAAACCATCTTTTTCTCGAAAAGATATTGTAGTTCGTAAATTCCAGTTTGAAAAATTGAGAAAATCGGAGTTTGAGGAGCATCACCGTTATGATTAGAGAATTACGGAAAGTGGATATAAATAAAGTTGCAGAAATATGGTTAGATACAAATATAAAGACACATTATTTTATCTCTGCTCAATATTGGAAAAGTAATTTTGAGTTAGTAAAAGAACTTCTATTACAGGCAACTGTCTATGTTTACGAGGATAAACAGGAAATACAGGGTTTTATAGGGTTAAGTAACGAATACATTGAAGGTATTTTTGTTTCTGCCGAAATGCAATCTCAAGGTATAGGTAAAATTTTGCTAAACTATGTAAAGGGAAAAAGAAACAAATTAATCTTAAATGTATATCAAAAAATACACGGGCAATATCCTTTTATCAAAGAGAAGGATTTGAGATTCAGTATAGCGGTTTGGATGAAGCTACTGGAGAAAAAGACTATGTAATGGCATGGCAGCAGAAATAGAAATTCAAGTTTTAGTGTTTGGAAAATTATGACTTAGTGTGCAAGTTGGGAGAAAATATGGTAACGGAAAAAGAGAAAAAAGCATGTCGATTTATTGCCGAATGGCTATAAGATTGTGAGACAGTCTCTGGTAGATGATCTGGAGGGCGAAAAAAAGGTATGTTGGGAGACAGAAATTTTGCAGGATGATGATAGTGGATTTACTTATGAAATCAGCAGGTGTCTGTATTTCGATACCTGTAAGGAACATGGCTATGCATAGTTCTGCAAAGTATTTTGCAACCATGACTGGTATGCTTATGGAGTATTAAAGCATCATTCGAGATTTATCAGAAAATCGACGATTGCCGAAGATGGAACTGTATGTCATGATACAATCGAGAAAGTAACAGAGAAACATTTTTTTATAAAAACCGAAAAATTGATTATGGGAGGAAATTGAAAATGGCGAAAAGAAGAGAGATTTGAAAAAATATATTCTCAGGGAGCATTAACTACTACTGAGATATGGGTGGATAAGGAAACTGGTGTGAATTATTTATATCATGCATGTGGGTATTCAGGTGGACTGACTCCATTGTTGGACAGAGATGGGAAACCAGTTATTTCTCAGGCTATAAATAGATGACCTTAGAAACAGCAACTGTTATGGTAAGTAACAGCATCGTCACAATATGTATATGGTCGATTGGTGTGTGCGGTAATATACTATATTCAGAAAAACAATTCAGGAGATTTTTATGAGAAGATCAGGTTGGACAAAATGGTTGATCGTGATTCCGGCAATGCTAGGCATTGTGTTGGTGACCTATGTGCGGTATACAACGGATATCTGGGGATTTGGTGCATTTATCTGCCAGCTGATTGCAATTTTGGAATTGGCTTATGGTCTGCGAATTGCGATGCTGGCACAGAATAGAAAGAAGTCCTATCGGTTAACACCGAAGAACGACATGAGTATGCACGGTATTTTATATGAGAAGCAATATCACCGTTACCCTGCTGTAGCGAATCAGATGCTTTTGGTTATGGCACGGATGAGTGTACTCCTTAACAATTATGAACGGGCTGCACAGGAGCTGGCAGATATTCGTATAGATAAATTCAATCCAGCACAGTTGAAGTTGTATTATTACCTGAAAGTGGTTACAGCAATGGCAGCAGGAGATGCGACAGGGATTCAAGAGAGCCAGATGTGTTACGCAGGGATTCCGGATACTAAAATGCACATATCCGTCAAAAAGCAGAGCTTGCTATGTGGATAGAGCAGAGAGCGGCAGCGCAGATGGCAGAGGCACTGAAGAAGGCAGTGCCGGATAAAAAAAGAGCATCCGATACGGATCAGTATCATTACTTTGGTTCTTGCGTATAGTACCTTCTTCTATGGATTGTGGTATGGTATAAAACGTGATATGGGATATGAAGTGAGATATCGTTTCGCAGAAATATCGATTACTGTTATTACAATCAGTCTGGCGGTTCTTTTGATCTGGGGGATCGTGAGTTTATACAGACACAATTGCCAGGCATTATCCATACAATTCGGTAAAAACAAAGTGGCATTGATAATTGTCTATGGAGCTGCTGCGATATTTGCACTTTTGATTATTGGAATGAGTGGTCTGAGTGTAGTGTTCGGAATGGATGGAACAGAAACGGTGACTGGTTGTGACAGCAAATATACGTATATAACTGTGCAGGAAGATTATGGTGGTGAACGGAGATACAGAACCAATAATCCATTTGTTATGCAGAGTATGGATGGTCTGTGGTGGTCTTCGGATACAATAGATGAAGAAGATAATCAAGAAGAGGATACTACAGAATTACCGGATTTGGATACAGAGAATTCAACAGATTCAGAGGATATTCAGAGTGGAAATACCATAGAAGATTACGAGACAGAAGGGCAGCATGATGGTCTGACAATTCAAAATGCAATGCTGGCAGTTTATAATTACCTTCAGGAGCAGAATACACTTCAAAATATGGCGTTCAGTTACACGGCGAATGCAAAGGGAGAAGTCTATGCTGTCGTCAGCGAAACGCAGGAAACAAAGAACGGTAATACGGTAAATGTGAGATACTGTCTGTACGATAATGGTTCCAAGACAGATGCAGATGGTAATTCCTGCGAAGAACTGGTGTTAGAAAAAGTATATCCGGATGGCAATTACGAGACCGAATTGGTAGATTTTTATCTGGTAAATGCAGATACGATGCAGGTGACAGACGAACAGAAGAATACGTGGTAAAATAAATTCTGGGGAAGTAGGTGCATTGTATGACAATGAGAGAAAAAATAAAACTATTATCGTAAATGTTTCAAGCGGACTGGGTTCTTTTGGAAGTATGCAAAAGGACTCCAAGACATAAGAGGTGAACTGCGCTGATCCAGGTGCCACGGCAACAGATTTGAATGTCGACGGAGGAAAGCAAACAGTACAGGCGCAATCGTAAAACTTGCAATGATTGATAAAACCGGACTAACAGTAACTTTTATTAGTCGATTTGGAAATATGCCTTGGTAATCAACAATTCCGGTTTTACTGACTAAGAAAATGAGGAGGATTCATAATGAGTGAGAAAACAGAGATTACTTTTATGCAAACAAGACTAATCCGGCTTGCTTCAGAAGAGTGGCATTTACCTGTTGAACAGATTATCCACTTGTTTAAAGAAGCCGATGTTCTTGGATATATAGAAAAATGCTATGGGATTTTTCATTGTGAAGGCGATGAAGCTGTGCTTGAAGATATTACTGAATTTTTGCAAAGAAAGGGGATAGAGATTAGTGCTTGAGTTAAAAGATGGATTTGTTCTCTATCATGGAAGTTATTGTGAAGTAAAAGAGCCAGATCTTGCCAAATGTGCAAAGAGAAAAGATTTTGGGCAGGGATTTTATTTAACCACATCCAAGGAGCAGGCAGAAAGTTTTCTGAGAACCTCGATAGTCAAAGCAATCGCAACCGGAACAATTGAAGAGGGACAGAAGTATGGATTATATTTCAACTTTTGAATTCAAACTTTCAGAAAATCTTGAAACGCATATTTTTGAAAATGCAGATGTAGACTGGTTACATTGCATTGCCGCTCATCGAAAGAAAAAAATGTTCATCGAAGTTGAACGTGAAATGGCAAGGTATGATATCATTGCAGGAAAGATTGCGGATGATGCAACAAACGCTACCCTTACTGCTTACCTTGCCGGGGTTTTCGGGACAGCAGGCGATAAGGAAGCAGACGATTTCTGCATCAGACAGTTGCTGCCCAATAAAACTAAAAAGATCAATATTGCTTCAAAACAGAAGCCGCTATTAGGTGTCTGAAATTTTGTGAAAGGTGAGAAGATATGGCTGAGGTAACAATTCCAAAAGAAAAAATGAATTATACAATAGATCTTCTTATCACTATGGTGACAGATGAGATTGCAGAAGAAACGGGCAAGGACAGAAAAGAGATATTGACAGATTTTCTATGTTCAAAGACAGGAAAAGCACTGTATGATGAGAAGACAAAGCTGTGGTGCACTGGTCCGGCATATATAGCTGAACTGTATATGGAAGAATTAAAGAAATCCTGATATGGGATGTGAGTTTAAAATTTATACGACAATGGTGACAAAGACTTTCATTCCAAGGAGCAACAATTAAATATTTCAAAAACGCTGAGGTCAGCATTTCCTAATCACAGGACAACGACCTCAGTTTTTTATACCCAGGAATCGGCATTCATGAATAAGCCGGTTCTTTTTGTTTACAGAAAAAAGAAGGAGTACAAGAAAATGAGCAGAGCAAAAAATCCAAAGTATGAATCCATGTCATTGGAGGAACTGAAGGCCAACATGGAAAAGAGCAGACAGGAACTGGAGGCAGCAATTCACCACAAAAACATTCTGGAGCAGCGGAAGAAGCTGGTAGAACGCAGGGAACGTTCCCACCGGCTGATTGTCAAAGGGGCAGAGTTTGAGAAAGTATTTCCGCTGTCCAGAGATCTGGAACAGGAAGACGTCCAGGACATGATGAATCAACTGCAGAACAGCAGTTACAACAAGAGTATTGTGCGGCAGGCTCATATAGCCGCCTTACACAAAGATCAACAGCAGATTGCAGAAGCAGTAAAAAAGACAGAGAAGGGAGATGACAGTTAATGGCACTGTATCATTTTTCAGTAAGGAATGTATCCAGAGGGAAAGGGCAGATGGTGGTCGCTTCCGCAGCCTATATTTCCGGGCAGAGGATTTTTGACAGTTATTACAACAAGATACACGATTATACGAGCAAGTCAGGTGTGATATTTACAGAAATCCTGACACCGGAGTATGTGCCAGAGCGTCTGACTGACAGGGAAACACTCTGGAACGAGGTGGAGCATGTGGAACGGAACAACAAGGCACAGCTTGCCTATTCGTTTGACATTGCACTGCAGAATGAATTGACACTTGAGGAAAATATCAGACTGGCAAAAGAGTTCTGCCAGGAGCAGTTTGTGGCACGTGGCATGATCGTGGATCTGGCAGTCCATGAGGGAAAAGCGGAAAATGAAGAAGAACCGGATAATCCCCATTTCCATGTGCTTGTCCCAATCCGTCCTTTTACAGAGGAAGGAATCTGGGGCAATAAGCAGAGAAGGGAATATATTCTTGATGAGGATGGAAACCGGGTGAAGGATGCCAAAGGAAAAGATATGTTCAATGCTGTTTCTACTACCGGATGGAATGATCCGGAGCTTTTAAAAGAATGGCGGCGGGCATGGACAGAGAAAGTAAATGGGAAAATTCAGGGAGTGCCACATGGCATCCAGAATCGACACCGTTCCTACAAAGAACAGGGGATTGACCGTGATCCCGACCCATCCATGAGGGATATGAAGTCCGGGCAATGGAGAAAAGGGAATCAAACGGTGATCGGAGAATTGAACCGGGCAATCCGGCAGTTTAACCAGATGTTTATTTCTCTGAAAGAATCCATTCAGTGGATGAAGACAGCTTATGAGGAAATGAAAGCAGAGCTGGATCGCAGGCAGAACCCGACACTGCTGGAAAGCCTGCAGGATTATTATGATAAAAAGACACAGGGCAGACCACCACTTCCCAATTTTTATGCGGAGATGAAACAGAGAGGTAAGAATCTCTCCAATTTACAGGAGTTTGCAAAATCCATCAGTTATCTTCAGACACATCAGATAGAAACGATGGATGACTTGCAGGAACGGATTGAGGAACTGAACGGTGTTGTTTCTGTCAGTAAAAAAGAAATTTCTGAAAAGCGGAAACAGTTAAAGGAACTTGAGAATCTGGAAAAGATGGCAGAGGTAATAAAAAACAAATCAGCCATTGATTGATGAGTATAACCATTTCTATTTTCAGAAAAGACGGGAGAGATATTATCAGCAGCATAAAAAAGAAATCAATTATTACCGCAAATGTGAACGGGAACTGAAACAACATCTGGATAAAAATGGAAAAGCGCCAACTGCCAGATGGAAACGGGAGAAAGAAGAACTTCAGGCGGGGATCGAAGAGCTGAAAGCAGATAATCAGCCGTACCAGGAGGAACTAACTTTTGTGAAAAAGGTACAGAGCTGTGCGGATATTGCCAGACGTGACCGGGAAATGGCAGAAGCAGATACTTCCGGGCGTTCAGAAGAAAAAAGGGAGAAGCAGGTGAAGTTCCCGACATTTACACAGTTCAGGCGAAAGAGATTCTTGAAGAAACCGGGAAAGCAGAGCAACAGCCGTTGAACCAGTCGGAGCAGAATCCAGAAAAGAAGACCTCTCTTCTGAGAAAACTGGATGAAAAAAAGAAAGAGTGTGCAGAGCGTGATGCAAAACAACAGGCAGTGAAGAAAAAGCGAAACTATGACATGAGTTTATAACAGTCTGTCAGCAGGACAGACGGGAAAGGATGAGCAAAATGCAGTATACAGAAGAACAAATTATAAGAGCAAATCAGACAGATCTTGTTTCTTTTCTGAGCGCACAGGGAGAACAACTAGGGAAAAGCGGAAAGGAATACCGTTGGAAAAAGCATGACAGTGTAACGGTATCCGGAAACCGGTGGTACAGGCACAGTCAGGGGAGGGGTGGCTATCCGGTGGATTTTGTGATGGAATTTTACAATGCCACATTTCCGGAAGCTGTCAAGATGCTAACCGGGGAGGAAGGCGAAGGCAGGAACAGTACCTGCCCCGCCCCGTCCCCTGACTTCCGATTACCAGAGAAAGAGGAAAATAATGATAGAATCATCAGATATCTGACAGAAAACAGAGGGATTGAAAAGAATATGGTGGAGGAATGGATCGGCAGTGGGGATATTTATGAAGAAAAGAAGCACCATAATGTGGTGTTTGTTGGCAGAGATGCAGACGGTATTCCAAGATATGCCCATTGCAGGGGAACTGGTGAAACAAAATACCGGGGAGATGTGGCTGAATCTGATAAATCTTACGGATTCTGTCACAGAGGGACGGATAATCAGTTGTTTGTATTTGAAGCAGCCATTGATCTGCTTTCTTTTATCCAATTATTTCCCAAAGACTGGAAAAAGACGGAGCTACCTGAGTCTGGGTGGCATTTCCAGTGCGGCACTGATGGCTTTTCTTTCTGAACGCCCTCAGATTACTTCGGTTTTCCTGTGCCTGGATAATGACCATGCAGGGAATGAAGCCAGTGAGAAATTGGCAATAGAAATCCCGGACGGATACAGTGTCATCCGTCTGAAACCGTCCCGAAAGGACTGGAATGAAATCCTCTGTGATAAAAATGCAGACAGGAAGAAATCAATCATTGAAACAGTTACAATGAAAGTACCGGAGAAGGAAGAACTGGTGCCGATGTTGTGTTATGAAGACATTGAACAGACCAGTGTAGAATGGCTGTGGTTTCCCTATCTGCCATTTGGAAAACTGACGATTATTCAGGGCAATCCAGGAGAGGGAAAAACTTATTTTGCCATGATGCTGACCGCAGCCTGCACGAACCGTAAGACTTTCCCGAACATGGAAGAGATTGAACCTTTTAATGTGATCTATCAGACTGCAGAAGACGGTATGGGAGATACGATTAAGCCGAGGCTGGTGGAAGCAGGAGCAGACCTGAGTCGGGTGATGGTCATTGATGATACAGAGGAAGCATTGACGTTATCCGATGACCGTATTGAAAAAGCAATCCGTCAGAATCAGGTCAGACTTTTAATCATTGATCCGGTACAGGCTTTTATCGGTGCCGATGTGGATATGAACCGGGCAAATGAAGTCCGTCCGGTATTCCGGAAACTGGGAATGATCGCTGAAAAGACCGGTTGTGCGATTGTGCTGATCGGACATCTGAATAAATCTTCAGGGACACAGAGTACTTACCGGGGACTTGGTTCTATTGATATCATGGCGGCGGTGAGAAGCCTGCTTTTTATCGGGAAAGTAAAGAAGACCCGACAACAAGAGTACTGATCCATGAGAAAAGTTCTCTTGCACCTCCAGGTGAGACGATGGCATTTAAACTTGGAGATGAAGAAGGATTCCGCTGGGTGGGAGCTTATGAGATTTCCGCAGATGATCTTCTGGACGGAAAGGAAGGAAAGCCGACAGAAACAAAACTGCAACGGGGAACGAAACTGATCTATGAACTGCTTGCAGACGGAAATGCAGTCACAATCCGGGAACTGGATGAAAAGGCAAAAGCACAGGGAATCTCCCAGAGAACCATGCGAGAAGCCAGAAGCCGGATGAAAGAAGAACTGGATTATCGGATGAATGAAAAGCAGGAAAATACCATTCGATTAAAAAAAACAAGGGAGAATGGGTGACGGCAGAATTTGGAGTGAACGGCAGGCTTTATAGATACCCTATCTGCCGTCTGCCGTCTGCCGGTGCAAGGCAATCAAACGGAAATAGCAGGTATCCATACAGAATAAGGATTGCTGTGAATCTGGAACAAAAATGAATTGTAATATGGCGAATATAATGGTATGATTATCCGGTAACAGCAATGTTACGGGGAAGCACCTGTGACAGGGTGTGGCTGCCTCCTGATATTTACAGACCGGAGCCTTTCGGGGTTCTGAGATGAAAGAAAGGAGGTGCGTGATATGACAGCTTATGAGATTATCTCAATATTCTTAGGCGTACTCAGTTTACTGATCGCTTTTGGTAGCCTGTTAATTGCGATTATTGCCTTTCTTGATCGGAAGAACAAGAGGAAATAAAAATGCCTATCCTGTCTGCCAACAGGATAGGCGGTGGTCGTAAGACCATTTAGTCAACTCAGGCGGCATCCACTTTGGAGTGGGTGCTTTTCCTATAACAAATGTACCACACATTCCTCTTGTTTTCAATGGGAAAATTAAAATATGCAGTTCATCTGACAGGGATTTATCCCTGTCTTTATTATATCCCCAAATTTCTGAAATGTTAATACAAAAATTTTAATATATGTAACCAACAGTCTGGGCAGTTAATCTGTAAAAATGGATTAGCTGCTCTTTTTTGCAAAAATGGAGGTTTTACAATGGCAGTGAAGAAGAAAATTATCAACATCAGAGTATATTTTGACGGTGATCAGGACGCAAAAGAAGTGTTTGCAGAGGTGATCGCACAGAAAATACGTGACACGAAAACAAAAGATAAACTTGCAATAATGAAAGATAAGCAGTATAATGATTATGAGTTCAGTAATCTGAAATCTGCGTAGGATGTGCAAAGTAACGGAGGTATCAGATGAACAACAGATATATGAGTAACAATATAGAAAGAAATGCAACCTGGAGAGTTGGTGTATACTGCCGACTTTCCAAAGATGACGAATTGACCGGAGAGAGTGCCAGCATCTCCAACCAGAGAGACATACTGGTGAATTACTGTCAGTCACAGGGCTGGCAGGTGGTGGATGTGTTTCAGGACGATGGTTATACAGGATTGAACACAGACCGACCTGATTTGCAGAGACTTCTCAAAGCCTGTGAAAAAGGACTGGTGAATCTTGTAATTACCAAAGACCAGAGCCGACTGGGACGAAACCATGTACAGACAGGATTTCTGATGGAGGAGTTTTTCCCAAAGCATGGAGTAAGGTATATCGCATTATATGATAATGTGGATACCTTTGCCGGAGACAATGAGATTGCCCCATTTAAGAACGTGCTGAACGAGATGTATTCCAGAGATATTTCCAAGAAAGTCCATGCGTCCTATCACCTGCAGGCAACCAAGGGAAAGTTTACAGGTGTTGTTCCACCACTGGGATATCAGAAGACCCGGAGGAAAAGGGACATCTCCTGATTGACGACGAGACAGCACCGATTGTCCGGAAAAATTTTCCAGTGGGCGGTGGACGGTCATGGGATTAACTTTATATCCAGAGAACTGGAACGCCAGCAGATTCCCTGCCCGTCATGGTGGCACCGGAAACGGGGACTCCGCACCTATTACACAAAATGGGAAAAGAAAGACCCGGAAAATGGGAAATATGTATGGGATGAATCCTATCTGAAATCCCTGCTGATGAATCCCGTTTACTGTGGTGACATGGCTTCCCAGAAAAGGTACTACCGTTTCAAGATTGGCAATCAGGGAGATAAAGCTCCGGAGGACTGGATCACAGTCAGGGATACCCACGAAGCAATCATTCCGCAGGATGTATTTGATCTGGTACAGGCAAAGATGAAAGGCAGGAAACGCCAGACAGAACAGGGAGAATACAGCATGTTTGCCGGATTACTCCGCTGTGCAGAGTGTGGCGGTGCGTTGACGTTGAAGAAGACGCACACCAAAGACCAGCATGAAGTTTATACCTGTTCCACTTATATCCATAAGGGGAAAGCACATTGTACCCAGCACCGGGTGGACGCTGATGACCTGTATGATGCAGTCCTTACCAGAATCCAGGAATGTGCAAAAGCAGTTACCGGAGACGGAACAGAACTGGAAAACCGGGTAAAGGAGTTATGCGAGGAAGATACACAGGGACACAGGGAAAGTCTGGAGAAGCTGGTATCAAAGCAGAAAGACCGCCTGGAAACGTTAGACCGGCTGATTGCAAAACTGTATGATGACCTTATCAATGACAAGATTACAGAATCTGTTTTTGATAAGATGCTGGAGAAGACACAGAAGGAGCAGACAGATATCAAAAAGGAACTTTTCCAGAATGAGAGTGTGCTGAATACGGAAGAAAAACTGGATGCACAGTCCCAGCAGTGGATTGACGATATTAGCGAGTATGCGGACATCAAAGAACTGGATGCCAATCTTCTGAACCGGCTGATCAGTAAAATCGTTATCTCAGAACCGCAGGAGAAAGACGGAACAGAAAATTACTGCCGTACTCCTGAAACGGTCACAATGGAAATTCATTTCAACTTAAAACCAATACCGGAGCTTGGAACCATCGAAAGAGGTTCCGGCTCCCATAAATAAGAAAAATCTATCAAAATTTAATCTATTTTAATCTTTTCAAGGCTCATTTCGAGCAAATATTTTCTCATAAAAAGACATAAAACAGTTGATGGCGGGCGGTGGCATCGTACTGATTGGAATAAACCTGATTCCACAGCTTGCAACTTTGTTTGGATAAATAAATGGGTGGAATAACCGAAAAATAACAGAGTTCATAAAGGATCTGCTAACAGGCTGGATCACATCAAACCTGGATACCATGTTCACCGATGTAAATACCAAAGTAGAAACGATTGCTACAGAGGTTGGGAAAACACCCCAAAATTGGAACAGTGGCATTTTTTCCATGATAAAAAATCTGTCGGATAATGTCATTGTCCCCATTGCGGGGATGATTATTACATTTGTACTGTGTTATGAGCTGATTTCCATGATTATGGAAAAAAACAATATGCACGATACGGATACGTTTATGTTTTTCAAATACATTTTCAAGATGTGGGTAGCGGTATATCTTGTTACTCATACTTTTGATATTGCGATGGCAATTTTTGATGTAGCGAATCATGTGGTATCCAATGCTGGCGGTATGATAACCGGTTCCGCATCTATTGATGTTACAGAAGCATTGAAAACGCTTCTTGAAACGCAGATTGAAGATATGGGAATCGGAGAATTACTGGGGCTTGGTCTGGAAACGATGCTGGTCAGTTTATGTCTAAAAATCATATCAGTCCTGATTACCGTCATTTTATATGGACGAATGATAGAAATATATCTTTATGTCTCTGTGGCACCTATTCCGTTTTTCAACATTTACGAACAGGGAATGGGGGAAGTATTGGAAATAATTACGTGAAGGCATTATTAGCGTTGGGATTCCAGGGATTTTTTATGATGGTATGTGTTGCGATTTATGCAGTTCTGGTAAATGCTATTACAGTTGCGGATAATCTTCATACAGCTATCTGGTCAGTTGCAGCATATACAGTTATTTTATGTTTCAGCCTGTTTAAGACCAGTTCCCTGGCAAAATCAATCTTTAATGCACATTAGGAGGAAACAAGAATATGGCATATGTTCCAGTGCCGAAAGATTTTTCAAAAATAAAGACAAAATTAGCACTGAATTTAACTAAAAGACAAATTATATGTTTTTCTCTGGCAGGAATTTGTGGTGTTCCGGTCTATTTGCTGACAAAAGCAGGACTGGGAACAGATGTGGCAGCAACGTCTTATGATCATAGTGATGCTGCTATTTTTCTTTTTGCAATGTATGAAAAGGATGGATTTCCAGCAGAGAAAATATTGCTTCACATTATCCGGCAGAAATTTTTAAGACCTGGAATCAGGGTCTATCGTTCCCAAAACTTATATGACCGGATTATAGAGTACGATAAATTAGAGAAAGAGGGTGCATGGCTTGAGAAAAAGGCA
>ENA-OQAJ01000134-OQAJ01000134.1-human-gut-metagenome-genome-assembly--contig:-NODE-134-length-22811-cov-5.156807_pt1 | contig 22811 bp, 25 predicted proteins | sample MGYA00242736_ERZ504529 | MGnify/ENA primary metagenome ERZ504529 (study PRJEB26092, sample SAMD00036275) | human gut metagenome | host: Homo sapiens | study: EMG produced TPA metagenomics assembly of...
TTGCTGGATGTGATCGTGGATATGGGCGTGACCATTACGCCGCAGATCGCCAACTGCCTGTATACCGGCATTGCAACCGATACCGGCTGCTTTAAGTTTGCCAGTACCACGCCCCGCACCCATATGGCAGCGGCCCGCGTGATGGAAGCCGGTGCCGATGTGGAAAAACTGAATGCCCGCCTGTTTGAATCCCGCTCCCATGCCCGCATAACTGCGGAACGCATGGCGATGGAAAGCCTGGAATATTATTTCAACGACCTGTGCGCCGTGATCTGCCTGACCTGGGACCAGATCGAATCTTCCGGCGTGGCGGGTGCCGAGCTGGAGGACCTGACCAGCCTGCCGCGCTCCATTGAAGGCGTGGAGGTTGGCCTGACCTACCGCCAGCAGCGGGATGGCAGCTTCCGCATCAGCGTGCGTACATCAGGCAGCATTGATGCCTGCAACATTGCGCGCCGCCTGGGCGGCGGCGGCCATACCCGCGCAGCCGGGTGCGAGATCAGCGGCAACCTGGATAACGCCAAGCATGCCGTGCTGGAGGAAGTCCGCAAGGAGTTGCAGCGCTGCGGCTTGCTGGATCAGGACGCTGGTTGAAGGCCAGCTGCACCACAACGCGCAGCACACGGGGATGCGGCACACGCCTGCAAACCTGCAAGATGGCACCGTCTGCTTGCCGCCGCAAGGCTGGCACCGCAGCTGGGTGCTGCTGCCGAATGCAGCACAATAAACTGAAAAGGAAAACCCCAATGAATACTTGTGCCATTCTCCCAGTTGATAAACCTGCGGGCTGGACCAGCTTTGATGTGCTGGCCAAGCTGCGCGGTGCGCTGGGAACGCGCAGGCTGGGGCACGCGGGCACACTGGATCCTATGGCGACTGGTGTGCTCGCCGTGTTTATCGGCAATGCCACCGCCGCGGCGGATCGCCAGCCTGACCATGATAAAACCTATGAAGCTACCATTCGCCTTGGCCTGCGCACCGATACCGGCGATGTGACCGGCACTGCGCTGGAAACCGCTCCTGTTACGGTGGGTGAAGCAGAGCTGAAAGCCGTTTTGCCGCAGTTTATGGGCCGGCAGATGCAGCTGCCGCCGATGTATTCAGCGGTCAAGATCAACGGCCAGCCGCTGTACAAGGCGGCCCGCAAAGGCCAGACGGTGGAGCGCACCCCGCGCCCCATCACGATTTATGAGATTACCTACCTGGGCAGCCCGGCACCGGGGGATTATACCATCCGAGTCAGCTGCTCCAAGGGCACCTACATCCGCGTTCTGGCGGAGGATATCGGTACAGCTTTGGGCGTGCCCGCCACATTGGCGGCACTGCGCCGCACCCGCGCCGGGGCGTTCAAGATTGAGGAATGCCACACCCTGCCGGAAATCCTGGCCGCTGCCGAAGCAGGTACCCTGCAGCAAAGTGGATGGCTGCTGCCGGTGGAACACGTGTTTGCCTCGCTGCCTGCCCTGACGGTGGACGATGCAGTGAAAAAGCACCTCTTCAACGGCTGCCCCACCAGCCACTACCGCGCACAGGACGGCAAATACCGCGTGTATGATGCCGCAGGTACCTTTTTGGGGCTTGCCAACGTGACGCAGGGTGTGCTGCAGGTGGAAAAGATCTTCTGCGAGCGGGCGTGAACGCCTGCACCCAAACCGCAACGGGCAGAACCGCTGTCCGCTCAACAACAGGAAGTATGCCAACTACCATGAATATTTTGAATACACTGGCCCCGGTGGGCGCACCCAACGGCAGCGCCGTGGCCTTGGGCTATTTTGACGGTGTTCACCTTGGGCACCGCCGTGTGCTGGGGGCAGCGGTGGAATACGCCGCGGCCCACGGCCTGACCCCCGCGGCTTTTACCTTCAGCCTGCCGGGCGGGCAGTCGCTCAAGGGCGGGCGTATCTTGTCCGCTGGGCAAAAGCATGCCCGCGTTGCCGCTTTGGGCATTACCGCCTATATGGAACCCCCGTTTGAATCCTTCCGCAGCTTAAGCCCGGAAGATTTCGTCAACAAAATTCTGGTGGAATGCTTTGCCGCCAAGGCGGTGTTCTGCGGCGATAACTTTACCTTTGGCGCATATGCCGCCGGGAATGTGGACCGCCTGAAGGAGCTGTGCGCCCCGCTGGGCATCGCCGTGACCATTGTGGACATGGCACAATACGGTGGGCAGACGGTTTCCTCCACTCGCATCCGTGCCGCGCTGGAGGAAGGCCGCATCGAGGATGCCAACGCCATGCTGGGGGCACCCTACTGCATTGACTGGCCGGTGCGCCACGGCAAGGGCATCGGCACCTCCAAGCTGGGCAAACCCACCATCAACCAGAACTATCCCGCAGACGCTTTGCAGCCCTGCACCGGCGTGTACCTGACCCGCATCTGGCTGGATGGCCGCTGGTGGCCATCCGCAACCGGTATTGGCCGCCGCCCCACCGTGGATGCCGCCAACGCCCCTGTTACCTGCGAAACCTATGTGCCGGGCTACCATGGCGATACCTATGGCCAGACGCCGGTGCTGGAATTCCACCACTACCTGTGCGCTGTGCGCAAGTTTGGTACATTGCAGGAGCTGGCAGACCTGATCGAAACTGCTGCCCAGCAAAGCATTGCCTATTTTGCCGCAAAGGAGGAAGCGTAATGCGCCGTAAGGATCGTGAAGTGGCGGACCTGGAGGGCCAACTTGCCATTTTGGAACAGTGCCCCGTCTGCCGCGTTGCCATCAACGACCCGGCATCCGGCGTGCCGTACCTTGTTCCGCTGAACTTTGGTATGGCCGCCGGGCCGCAAAGCCTGACGCTGTATTTCCACTGTGCCCCCGTTGGCACCAAGCTGGACCTGCTGCGCGCTGACCCCAATGTGAGCTTTGAAGCTGACTGCCCCGGCACCGTAAGCGGCGGGGCAACCTCCTGCACTTATGGCATGAACTACCAGAGCGTCATTGGCCGCGGGACCGTCCGCTTTGTGGAAGGCGGGGAAAAGCTGACCGCCCTGCAGGCGCTGATGCAGCATTACCACTGCCCGGACCTGCCCTTTGAGCCGGAAATGGTGGAACACACCACGGTTTTGGCCCTGGACGTTGCCGCCATGACCGGCAAACGCCGCACATCGTTTTAAGGGCGGGACCCACTCATCGAGGAATTCGGAAGAAAATTCGGAGGATACTGATTTGGAACGTAAAAAACTGGCTCCCGGTGTATTTATCACCACATTGGATGCCAAAAAATTTAACCGCTGCCGCATTACCATCCATCTGCGCTACCCGGCATTGCGCCGCAGCGCAACGGATGCCGCTGTGCTGCCGCTGGTGCTGGAACGCGGCTATGCGGGCTGCCCGGATATGACGGAGCTTTCCCGCAAATTGGCGCGGCTGTACGGTGCCGACCTTGGCGTGGACCAGAGCAGCGCCGGAATTGACCGCGTGCTGACGGTGGACATCTGCGGCATCAAGGATCGCTTTGCCCTTGACGGTGAGAATCTGACCCGTGAATATGCCGATATCGCCTTTGGTACCATCTTTGAGCCGTACCTGATTGATGGTGTGTTTGACCCGGAGGCTGTGCGCATTGAAAAAGAATCCCTGGCCCGCCGCCTGGATGCCGAGTTCAACAATAAGCGCCTGTACTGTGTGCGCCAGGCCCGCCGCAAATTTTACGGCGATTCCCCGGCAGGCATTGAGCTGGGCGGCTACAAAAGTGACCTGCCCAACGTAACGCCCCAGACTCTGAAAGCCGAGTATGACCGCATCCTTTCGCTGGCATCCATTGATGTGATGGTGCAGGGGGCGGATCCCGCCCTGGTGGAAGAGCTGCTGCTGCAAAAGCTGGCTGGCGCTGCCCGCAGCCCCCAGCGCTTTGCCATGCCGCTGGCCATGCCCATTATTGAAACCCAGCACTTCAGCGAGGAAATCCCCGGCCTGACCCAGGCCAAGCTGTGTATGCTGTTTACCCGCGGCACGCCGGAGGACCTGCCCAGCATTACCGTGATGCGGATGGCAATGAGCGTGTTTGGCGGCTCCACCACCAGCCGCCTGTTCCGCAATGTGCGCGAAAAACAGAGCCTTTGCTATTACTGCGGTTCCAGCGCTCTGCGCGCCACCGGTGTGATGATGGTGGATTCCGGCGTGGAGCCGGGCCGCGAAGCCCAAGCCGAAGCTGCGATCCTGAAAGAACTGAACGACCTGTGCACCGGCCCTATCACCGAACAGGAAATGGACGACTGCCGCCGCAGCCTGCTTTCCAGCCTGGATCGCTGGGGGATTCCCTCGGAGGACTGGAAAGCTGGTACTATGGCCAGATCCTGCGTGACGAAGCGCTGGCCCCGCCGGAATACGGCAAGGTGCTGACCAACGCCGTTACGGCGGACGAAGTGCGCGAAGTGCTGCAGAGTTACCATTACTCTGTTGGCTACACGCTGACGGCAAAAGGGGAGGAGGAAAACGCATGATGGAACACGCAGAACACAGCCCGGCTGCCATCCGGGAAAAAGCCGCGGGGGCGGTCAACTGCCAGAGCGTGACCCTGCCCAGCGGCTTGACGGTTTTGTGCCGCACTATGCCGGGCTACAGCTCGGTACACGCCATGTACGCCACCAACTTTGGCTCCGTTGTGCGGGAATTTACCCTTAACGGCAAACGGATCCAGCTGCCCGCCGGTACCGCGCACTTTCTGGAACACAAAATGTTTGAATCCGAGCAGGGCGATGCGTTCGACCTGTATGCCAAAACTGGCGCTGCGGCAAACGCTTTTACCAGCTATGACCGCACCTGCTATATTTTTACCGCAACCGGCATGACGGATGAAAACCTGGATATTCTGCTCAACATGGTCGGTCATCCCTGGTTTACCAAGGAGACCATCGCCAAGGAGCAGGGCATCATCGGGCAGGAAATCAAAATGTATGACGACAGCCCGGATTGGCGGCTGCTGACCGCACTGTTCCGCTGCCTGTATAAAAGCCATCCCATCCGGGACGATATCGCCGGCACCACCCAGAGCATTGCCGAGCTGACGCCCGAACTGCTGTACGCCTGCACCGATGCGTTCTACCGCCCCGGCAACATGGTGCTTTCCGTTGCGGGCAACATCACGCTGGATCAGGCTGTGGAAGCCTGCCGCCGCAACGGTGTGTATGACGCAGTGGAACCCCCGCAGGTGGAAACCATCTTCCCGCAGGAAGCCGATACGGTGCAGCACAAAGAAACCACCTTTACCATGCCGGTCAACAAGCCCTGCTTTGCCCTTGGCTACAAGGAAGCCGCCATCAACCGCGGCGATACCCGCATGGAGGTCATCGCAGACCTGCTGCCGGACCTGATCTGCGGCGGGCTGACGAATCTGTACCGCAAGCTGTATGATGAATCGCTGGTCAACCCGGAGTTCAGCGGCGATTATCTTTCCACCGAGGGAGCCTGCATCATCGCTTTTACCGGTGAAAGTGAGACCCCGCGTGAGGTTGCCCAGATGGTGCGGGATGAAATTGCCCGCCTGCGCCAAAACGGCGTAGACCCGGAGCTGTTTACCCTGGTCAAAAACCAGATGTACGGCGAAATGCTGGCTGATGTGGAGAACGTGGACGATGCCGCCGAGGAGATGGGCATGGCCTTCCTGAAAGGCCGCACCCTGGCAGATGAAATTGAAGCGCTGGCCACTTTGACCGTTGACGATGTGAACAAGGCACTGCAAACCATGCTGCTGGAAGAAAACAGCGCCTATATCCAGATCGACCCGAAGGAATGAGGTGTAATGGCAGATGTCTTTTGATGTTCAGTTTCCCGGCCTTGGGCTGGAATTTACCATCAACCGCGTTGCGCTCAGCATTGGCGGTTTCAACATTTACTGGTACGGTGTGATCATCGCCGCGGGCATGGTGCTTGCCATGCTGTTTGCTTTCCGCAATGCGGATGATTTCGGCATCAACTCCGACCGCCTGATCGATGTGATCCTGGTGGGCGCGGTCATGGCAATCGTCTGCGCGCGCATTTATTATATTGTGTTTGCGCCGTTCAAGTATGAAAGCATCTGGCAGATGATCGATATCCGCCAGGGCGGTATTGCCATTTACGGCGCGGTCATCGGCGCATTTGTGTTTGGCGGCCTGATGGCCAAGATCCGCCGCATTCCCATCCTGCCGCTCTTTGATCTGGTTGGGATATGCTTCCTGATTGGTCAGGGCGTGGGCCGCTGGGGCAACTTTGTCAACCAGGAAGCTTTCGGCAGCAACACCACGCTGCCCTGGGGCATGTACAGCGAGGGTACCTATAACTACCTGCTCAGCGTACAGGCCACCCTGGCCGCTGAGGGCGTTACTGTGGACCCCACCCAGCCGGTACACCCGACCTTCCTGTACGAGAGCATCTGGTGCCTGGTGGGGGTTGTGCTGCTGGCAAGCCATATCAAAAAGCGCCGCTTTAACGGTGAACTGTTTCTGCTCTACATCATCTGGTACGGCCTGGGCCGCTACTGGATCGAGGGTCTGCGCACCGATGCGCTGATGGTCACTTCCACCCTGCGTACCAGCCAGCTGGTGGCACTGGTGTCTGTGGCCACGGCGGTGGTGCTGCTGGTGGCCGGGTTGCAGCGATTTAAGGGCGCGCAGCTGATGGTGCCGCTGCAGGTGAGCAACCTGAAAAAACTGGATGCCGCCGGAACTTATTTTGTGGTGGATGAACTGCCCGCAAGTGCGTCCCATCACGAATTCGTTCAGGCCACTGCCGCCATGAACCGCCGCCTGGAGGAATTTGACCTTGACGAAGCGGAAAAAGTGGAAGATAATAGTGACAATGGTGAAGCGATAGAAGAGGGGAATGTGGTAGCCGAACCCCAGCAGCCCGCTGAAGCGCCGGAAACCCCGGCCCCGGAGGACGAAGCAGGGGAGTAACGTTTAGGTGCATCCTGCACCTGAAAACCGCAGGAGGGAATGCAAAGATGAGTGCACAGATCATTGACGGAAAGGCCCTTGCGGCCGCAACCAAAGCCGAAGCTGCCGCCGAAGCAGCGGCCCTGAAAGCCAAGGGCATCGAACCCTGCCTGGCTGTGATTCTGGTGGGCGAAAACCCCGCCAGCCAGGTGTATGTGCGCGGCAAGGTAAAGGACTGCGGCGAATGCGGCATCAAGAGCCTGGAACTGCGCATGCCGGAAACCACTACCCAGGAAGAACTGCTGGCCAAAATTGCAGAGCTGGCAGCCGACAAAACCGTAAACGGCATTCTGGTTCAGCTGCCGCTGCCCAAGCAGATTGATGAGCACGCCGTGATTGACGCCATCCCGCCGGAAAAGGACGTGGACGGTTTTTCCCCTGTCAACGTGGGCCGTATGCAGACCGGCCAGCCCTGCTTTTTGCCCTGCACCCCGGCGGGCTGCATCCGCATGGTCGAATCTACCGGCACCAAAATTGACGGCAAAAATGCCGTGGTCATCGGCCGTTCCAACATTGTGGGCAAGCCCGCAGCCCTGTTGCTGCTGGCTAAAAATGCAACCGTTACGGTCTGCCATTCCCACACGGCCAACCTGAAAGAAATCTGCGCCAACGCGGATATTCTGGTTGCCGCCGTTGGCCGCGCTGGTTTTGTGACCGGCGATATGGTCAAGCCCGGCGCCGTGGTGATCGATGTTGGCATCAACCGCGGTGCGGACGGCAAGCTGCACGGCGATGTGAACTTTGAGGAAGCAAGCGCCGTGGCGGGTTACATCACCCCGGTGCCCGGCGGCGTTGGCCCCATGACCCGTGCCATGCTGATGAAGAACACCACCCAGGCTGCCGCCATGCAAAATGGCGTTGCTATTTGAAATTATTTCAAAAAGTATCTTGACGGAACCGGGCGCATGTGGTATGATAATTAGGCCGCATGGCATGGGCTCTGCAAGTGTGTGCATTTGCACGCCGCCCCGCATCCAGCGAGACTTATTGAAAGAGGTTATCACATGTACGCAGTTATTCTGACCGGTGGCAAGCAGTACAGCGTCAAAGTTGGCGACAGCATTTTTGTTGAGAAGCTGAACGCTGAGGCTGACAGCGAAGTCACCTTCGAAAAAAGTCCTGGCCGTTGGCGAGGAGGGCGCTGTTAAGGTTGGCGCTCCCGTTGTTGAAGGCGCTACCGTTGTCGGCAAGGTCATCAAGAACGGCAAGGGCAAGAAGCTCAACATCATCACCTATCGTCCCAAGAAGGGCAGCATGGTTCGCAAGGGCCATCGTCAGCCCTACACCAAGGTGGAAATCACCGCGATCAACGGCTAAGGAGGTTAAGCACAATGGCACATAAGAAAGGCGTAGGTTCTACCAAGAACGGCCGTGATTCCGAGTCCAAGCGCCTCGGCGTTAAGCGCGGCGACGGTCAGTTTGTTCTGGCCGGCAACATTCTGGTCCGTCAGCGCGGCACCCACATCCATCCGGGTGAGGGCGTCGGCATCGGCAGCGATGACACCCTGTACGCTCTGGTTGATGGCCGCGTTCATTTCGAGCGCGTTGGCCGTGACCGCAAGCGCTGCACTGTCAAGCAGTAAGTAACCTTTTAAGGGCGGGCCGTGCGGCTCGCTCTTTTCTTTTGCCCAAAGGCGAGAAAAGGCGGGGAAACGTGGCAAAAGAGTAGCAAGGTAGAGGGCCGATTGCAAAACCCCGGCAAGTTCTGTAGGGGGCGATGCTCGCATCGTCCCGCGGTACATTACCCTATTTGCTCGCCTCAATCTTTTGCCGCCTATCCCGCCCTGCGGCCGATGACGAGCATCGGCCCCTACAAACCCTCTGCAATGTTTGCAGCGATAAGCAAGGTTTCTCTACGGCAGGGTGAGGGCATCCTGCTCTACAAATATTTTTAATGTTTGCGGCTAGTCATAAAAAGCGATGTAGGGAACGGTCTCGACCGTTCCGACAACGATGCCCAGATGCGTACCCTAAAAAGAAAATATTCCCGCCATTCTGCGTACACACTATATTATAAAATCATAGACTAACCAATCAATCCAATCTTTAATATCCGATTCTGTGCCGCCATTGGCGGTACACCATCATTTTTCATTATTCTCGATTCTTTGTATTTGCAACACCCCCTAAAGGAGGTAACACATGCCCAGTACCAGTAATTTTATTGATGTCGCAACCATCTGGCTGCACGCCGGCAAGGGCGGCGATGGCGCGGTCAGCTTCCACCGCGAAAAGTTCGTCGCGGCTGGCGGCCCGGACGGCGGCGATGGCGGCCGCGGCGGCAACATCGTGTTCCAGGCGGACCCCAACTTGTCCACCTTGATGGACTTCCGCTATAAGCGCAAGTATACCGCCCCCGATGGCGAAAATGGCCGCGGTGCCCGCCAGAAAGGCAAGGATGCCGATGACCTGGTCATCCGCGTGCCCCGCGGCACCGTGCTGAAAGAAGCCGAGACCGGCCTGGTCGTGGCGGATCTTTCCGGCGATGCCCCGGTTGTTGTGGCCAAGGGCGGCCGCGGCGGTTGGGGTAATGCCCGCTTTGCCACCCCCACCCGTCAGATCCCGCGCTTTGCCAAGCCCGGTCTGCCCGGTGAGGATATGCACCTGACTCTGGAATTGAAAGTGATCGCGGATGTTGGCCTGATCGGCTTCCCCAATGTGGGCAAGTCCACCCTGATCAGCACCATCAGCGCGGCACGCCCCAAAATTGCAAACTATCACTTTACCACGCTGACCCCCGTTCTGGGCGTTGTGCGCGTTGGCCCGGAACAGAGCTTTGTCTGCGCCGATATCCCCGGCCTGATCGAAGGTGCTGCCGATGGCGTTGGCCTGGGCCATGACTTCCTGCGTCATGTGGAGCGCTGCCGCCTGCTGCTGCATGTGGTGGATGTTTCCGGCTGCGAGGGCCGCGACCCCAAGGAGGACTTTGAGCAGATCAACCACGAGCTGGAGGCTTCTCCGCAGATCTGGCTACCCGCCCGCAGATTGTTCTGGGAAACAAGTGTGATATCGCAACCCCCGAACAGGTAGAAGAATTCAAGCAGTTTGTGGAAGCCAAGGGGCTGACCTTTGTGCCCATCTCCGCCGCAACCCGCCAGGGGGTGGACGCTCTGCCCGCCCTGGTGTACAGCCGCCTGAAAGAGCTGCCGCCGGTCAAGGTGTTTGAGGCAGAGTACGTTAAACCCAGCTTGGTCGATGCCCCCACCCGTCCCTTTACCGTGGAGCGCACTGGTGCCCACGAGTTTACCGTGGACGCCCCCTGGCTGGAGCGTATTCTGGCCGGTACCAATGTGGAGGACTATGAAAGTCTGCAGTATTTCCAGACCCAGCTGGGCGATTCCGGTATTCTGGATGAGCTGGTCCGCCAGAATGTGGAAGAGGACGATACCATCAAGATCGGCGAATATGAGTTCGATTACGTTTATTGAGGCACGCCATGTTATTTGAAGCACACCCGGAAATTGATATCCACGAAATGTCACCGCTGGCCCTGGCTTTTGCGGGGGATGCCGTGCTGGAACTGCTGGTCCGCCAGCGTCTGGTGGAAACATCCCGCCTGCAGCCGGGTCGGCTGCACAGCGTGGCAACGCATTATGTATCTGCCCACGCGCAGAACCAGGAGCTTGCCCTTATTGAGCCGATGCTGACCGAGGAAGAGCAGAACATTTTGCGCCGCGGCAAAAATGCCAGCAAAGCCAGCGTGGCCAAGCATGCCACCGCGCAGGAATACCGCGCCTCCACAGGCTTTGAGTGCCTGCTGGGCTGGCTGCACCTGATGGGCCGGGATGACCGGATCGAAGAACTGTTTGAAACGATCTGGAAAAATTATACCCCGGAACAATAAGTGCCTGTGCGCAGAAACACAAGCTGCAACAAAGCCGGTGCCCAGCAAACGGCACCGGCTTTTTGCGTGGCGGCACAATAAAATAGGCAGTGCTGTTGATATAGCACTGCCTTAGACTGCCAAATAGCGCTCCGTAGGGGCAGACATCGTTCGCCCGCGGCCGCTTGCCCTGTGCATAACCTTAAAAATGTGTTTTGAAGCCAGATTCTTCAATATGCATCTGGCTTTTCAGGCAAAGCATCACTTCTTTTTGCTGCCGTCGTCCTTGCCCTTGGTGCCGCAGCCACAGCCGCAGTCTGTGGTGGAGTTGGTGGTTTTCTGCGTGGTGCTCTGGGTAGCTTTCTGGCTGGCCTTGCGGGTATTGCAGTTCTGGGTCTTGTTCTGTTCGTTGGTGCTGCGTGCCATATGCGGGTACTCCTTTCAAAATCAAAAAACGATTTGGGGCCGGGTTCCACCGGCTCTGCCAATAGTCTGCCCAGCCTTGCCGCTGATATGCAAAATGGAGGTTGATCCATGATAATTTCACAACTGCCGGAACTGTTTGTTCAGCGGGAGCGCGCCCTGCTTGGCCCGCGGTTTGATGCAATGTTTTCCTATCCGGGGCAGGGGGCGGTGCGTGGGGCCAGCGTGAATGCCCTGCGCTGCACGCCTCAGCAGTTTGCTGCGCTGGCGGATTTCCGCTGGAAGCATCGCCGTTTTGCGCGTCTGCTTTTGTGGTGCCGCAGCCGGATTGGAAACCCGGCCGCCACCCCTACCACCATGCGGGAGCCTTTTATGCGCAGGAACCCAGCGCCAGCGCCCCGGCTGCGCTGCTGGATGTGCACCCCGGTATGCGGGTGGCGGACTTGTGCGCCGCGCCGGGCGGCAAAACCAGCCAGCTGGCCGCCGCGCTGGCCGGGCATGGCGTGCTGCTGGCCAACGAGTTTGTGGCTGCCCGCGCCGAAGTTCTGCGCCAGAATCTGGAGCGCATGGGCGTGACCAACGCCATTGTGACCAACGAGGACACCGCCCGCCTGGCTGCCGCGTACCCCGGCCAGTTTGACCGCATTCTGGTGGATGCCCCCTGTTCCGGCGAGGGGATGTTCCGCAAGGAAAGCGTTGCCGTGACCCAGTATGACCAGCCCCTGCTGGATCGCTGCGCCGCTTTGGGGGCAGAGATTCTGGAAAACGCCGCGGCCATGCTGGCGCCGGGCGGAATTTAGTCTATTCCACCTGCACCTTTGCGCCGGGGGAAGATGAAGGGCAGATCGCAACTTTCCTGGCAAGGCATCCGGAGTTTACCCTGTGTGATCTTTCCGGCTGCGGCTTTGGCCAGCCCGGTGAAGCCAACCGGGCTGGAAACGATCCATTACAGGCAGGATACTGCCGCCGCATCTGGCCCTGTGATGGCGGCGAGGGCCATTTTATGGCCAAACTGCAAAAGGCGGCGGATGCCCCGGCGGTGGAACTGCCGCGCGGCAAAACGGTAAAGGAAAAGGCGGCAAAACACCCCGTGTGGATGCCAAGGCATTGCAGGCGTGGCAGAGCTTTGCCAAAGAGCTTTTCCCCACATTGGCGGGCCAGCCCATTGCAGTAGTGGGGGACGGCTTTTTGCTGGAGCCGCCCGCCCTGCTGCCCGCGGCAAAGCTGCATGTGCTGCGCGCCGGGGTGCCCGTGGGCCGCGCGGCAAAAGGGCGCTTTGAACCGGCCCACGCGCTGTTTATGGCTTACGGTGCCCAGTGCACCAATTGCGAGGAGCTGACCCTGGCGGATCCGCGCACCGCAGCGTGGCTGCGCGGGGAAGAGATCGAAGCCCAACCGCCCAGAACGGCTGGTGTGCTGTGCTGGTGGATGGCTTCCCCCTCGGCGGGGGCAAGGCCAGCGGGGGCCGCATTAAGAACCATTACCCCAAAGCCCTGCGCAACCTGAAATGACCGTAAAAATAGTGCAGACATAAAAGCGGAAAGGGAAAGCTGCAACCATAGCCCCGTTTCCGTCAACATGGTTAGCACTTGAAAAAAGTTCGTTCTGTATTTACAAAAACGTTTGCCGCTTTTTGTTTTCAAATACATCCAGAAAAACACCGCCAAAACATTGAAAACGGCATAGAAATGTGCTATACTATACTAATGTAATTTGTCGGTTCACGCACTTTGCGCAAATGCGGGAATCTTACCGCCTTCAATGTGCGGTTACACATCAATTTTTTAGGGGGATTTTCATGTCCGGACATAGCAAATGGAATAACATTAAGCGCAAGAAAGAAAAGACCGATGGCGCCCGTGCCAAGGTTTTCACCAAGATCGGCCGCGAGATCGCTGTTGCCGTTAAGGAAGGCGGCGGCAACCCCGCTTCCAACTCCAAGCTGGCAGCCCTGATTGCTAAGGCTAAGGCGAACAGTGTGCCGAATGATAACATTCAGCGCATCATCAAGCGCGCCGAGGGCGGCGATAAGACCGAGTACGAAGCAATTACCTATGAAGGTTACGGCCCCGGCGGCATTGCCGTTATGGTCGAAACCCTGACCGATAACCGCAACCGTACCGCTGCCAACATGCGCCATTACTTTGATAAGTTTGGCGGCAACCTGGGCCAGATGGGCTGCGTTGGCTTCATGTTCACCCAGAAGGGTGTGATCGTGGTTGACCTGGAAGATGCCGACCCCGACCAGCTGATGATGGATGCTCTGGATGCCGGTGCCGAGGACTTTGATGCAGGCGAAGAGGCTGCACAGGTCACCACTGATCCCGATAACTTCACCGCTGTGTGCAACGCACTGGAAGAAAAGGGCTATAAGTTCATTTCTGCCGATGTGGCACAGGTTCCTTCCACCACCACCGCCCTGACCGATCCGGATCAGCTGGTCAACATGGGCAAGCTGCTGGACGCACTGGACGACGACGACGACGTGCAGAACGCATGGACTACCCTGGAGAATGAAGAAGACCTGGACCGCTGATTGGCAGCCAAGGTTTGAGCTTGAATGTTTAAGGAGGCGCGCAAAAGCCGGATGTTTCGGTTTTTACGCGCCTTCTTTTTACACAAAGGAGCCATGTTATGAGCCAACTTCCCCTTTGCCCGCACTGCTTGGAACCCGTGCGCAGCGGCTACCATGGCAGCTGCCCCAACTGCGGCAAGTCCCTGGAAAACCATAACCCCGAGCGCGCTGCCCCTTGGCACCCAACTGGGCGGGCATTACACCGTGGGTGAATACCAGAGCGCCGACGGCGACGGCCTGTGCTACCGCGGTGTGGATAATGATGAACGTCGGTTTGTGCTGATCAAAGAGTATTTCCCGGTAACGCTGTGCAATGGCCGCAGCCCAGATGGCGACCTGATGCCCAAAGAGGGCCGGGAAGTGCTGTTCAAAACCAGCCGGATGGATTTCAAAGATTTGTACGATGACCTGCACCGCATCACCCCGGCAACCGGCCTTTCGCAGATTCTGGATGTGATGGAAGAAAACAACACCGTATACGCGGTGGAGGAAACCGAGAAGGGCATGACCCTGACCCATTACCTCAAACTGCGCGCCCGCACCCTGACCCCCGTGGAGGCCCGAACCTTGCTGCAGCCCGTGATGGAGGGGGTGGCCCTGCTTCACAAGGCCGGGCTGATCCACCGCGGCATCTGCCCGGATAACATCCTGCTGCCTATTGACGGTGCCGCCCGGCTGACCGGGTATGGCACGCTGGCCCTGCGCACGGCAGGCAGCGAGCTGAAAAGCCAGCTTTACCCCGGCTATGCGCACTGGAACAGTATTCAGCGGCGGAATTCTCTGGACGGTACACCGATGTGTACGCTCTGGCGGCGGTCACTTACCGACTGGTAACGGGCCAGGTGCCGGTGGCAGCCCCGCAGCGCAAGGTACGGGACAGTATGGAGAACGCCCACAGCCTGGAATCTGGTGTGCCGACCTATTTTTCTCAGGTGCTGACCTGCGCCATGCGGCTGGACCCCGCCAAGCGGATGCAGACGGTACCGGAGCTGATGAGCGCCTTGACTGATCCCACCGTGGCGAACGCCATGTTTGAAAAAGGCGAAAACCAGGTATCCACCAAAAAGATTCTGGCGGCTTCCATGGTGGTCATCTTTGTGTTGGTGGTGCTGTTGCTGTGGAGTCTGCTGAAAGGCGGCAAGGGGAGCGATACAAAACCGGCAGTTTCCGGTGCGGCATCCACCGGCACATCGGCTTCCAGCACGACCAACAGTGATGTGGAAGTTTACCCGGACCTTGTGGGAAAGAACTATAAGACCGATATCAAAAATAACACGCTGTATACCCATTACCGCATTGCCATGACGGAGGATTTCAGCTCCACTGTACCGGAGGGCTGCGTCATCAGGCAGGAGCCGGTGGCCGGAACGCTGGTCACGGAACAGGCACCCACCATCCAGTTAGTAGTCAGCAAAGGCCCCATGCTGGTGGAAATGCCGGACATCATCGGCTGGACGCAGAACAACGCCAGCAAAAAGCTGGATGAATCCGGCATCAACTATAGCATGCAGATCATTGAAAACGATGGCCAGTACGCAGAGACTGCGTTGTAAAATGCGATGTGAGCAAAGGCACCAAGTTTGATGCAGATGAGACTGTTGTGACGGTGTATATCGCCGGGGCACGCAACGATGCGTTTGCGGTGGATTCATCGCCCACACCCTCCGAACAGCCCAACTGGGCGGACAGCACAGACCCTGCTGCAACAGCAGCACCGTGATAGCAAAAACCTAAGGCCCCGGCATTACAGGAAAGACAACCTGTTGTGCTGGGCGCGTTTATTGAATTAAAAAAGAATAAAGAATAATGAATAATGGGAGTGTGACGCCCACGGCGTCACATTTTAATCAGGTCCGCTACTCCGGCAAAAAGCATTCTGGCCAGAGCGGCCCACCTATTTTATTCGCGCCGCCGCGGGCGGCGCACCAACATGATTCTTTATTCTCCATTCATTATTATTTATAAAAATCAACCAAACAAAATCCCCCGCCGCAGGCTTGCAGCCTGAGCAGCGGGGGATTGCTGTGCTTATTCAGCAGCCGTTAAAATCAATCGCTGACGTACGGCATAAGAGCCATATGGCGAGCACGCTTGATAGCAACGGTCAGCTCGCGCTGATGGAAAGCGCAAGTGCCGGTGACGCGGCGGGGAATGATTTTGGAACGCTCGCTGACGTATTTGCGCAGGCGGGGCAGATCCTTGTAATCAATGCGGTCGATGCGATCAACGCAGAAGCTGCAAACCTTTTTGCGGCCGCGATGCATCGGACGAGAAGAACGATCCATAGCCATGATCCGGTTACCTCCTTGTAAAATTGGTATAATCGATTCAGAACGGCAAATCGCCCTCGTCCTCAATCAGTGCAAAGTCATCGTTGCTGCCAGCCGAATAGGCGGGAGCAGCGGGCTGCGCTGCGGGACGGGAATAATCAGCCGGTGCTGCAGGAATCGGAGCGGACGCCATCGGCGCGCCCATACCAGCAGCGGGATTCTGGGATTTGGGAGTAACAAAATTAATGTTACTGGCCACGATCTCGATCGCAGTGCGGTTGTTGCCGCTCTTATCCTGATAGTTACGGCTCTGCAGACGGCCATCAATGGCAATCATGGAACCTTTCTGGAAATAACGGCAGACAAACTCAGCGGAGCGGTCCCAGGCGACAACATCAAAGAAGTCGGCCTGGTTCTGGCCATTGGCATCGCGGCGCCCACGGTCACAGGCAACGCGGAACGAAGCCACGTTTTTGCCGGTCGTCGTCTGGCGCAGCTGCGGGTCCGCAACAAGGCGGCCCATAAGAACAACCACATTCAGCATAATTCAGTTACTCCTTCCCAACACGCACACCAGGGTGCGTGGCGCTCAATCAGGCTCCTCGGCAACGATAATGCTGCGGAGAACGCCTTCGGTGATACGGTAGTTACGATCCAGCTCTGCGGGGAAATCCGGCTCGCTGGTGAACTTGATCACGGTATAAACGCCCTCGGTTTCGTCTTCGATGGGGTAGGCGAGACGGCGCTTGCCCCAATCATCGACAGAATCGATCGTACCGTTTGCTTCGATCAGGGACTTGAACTTGCCGATCAGGGCAGCGGAAGCCTCCTCATCCAGAGCAGAACTGGTAACCAACATGGTTTCATACTTAGCCATTTTCTGTGCACCTCCTTTTGGACTTTAGGCCCTTGCCTTTACGCAAGGGCAAGGATGTGTGTCTTGCTTGACACAGCAACTTATTATATCAAGCAGAATCACCTTTTGTCAAGGTGTATTTTGCAGGATATCAAAAATATTTTGCCGCTTTTGGCGGGAACGCGCATTTTATGCCTTACGGTAACCAACGCTTTCCATAAATTTCAGGAAAGCTGCCTGCCCGGCGGCATCCTGCTTGAAGACACCGGCGTTTTTCAAGCACATGGCTGAACACAATACCGATCTCATCCCGCAGAACAGCCTCGGCTTTTTCACGCTTCAGGCCGGTGCCGTACTTTTTTGATCAGACCATCGATCCAGTCAGCGTGTACAGCCAGCGGGCTGCCAGCTTCGCGGCTGGTGTTGGGGGCGGAACCGGTCAGGATATCGGCAATGGCGGCGCTCTGATCTTTCAGGCGGGCGGGCAGGATGGCCAGGCCCATTACCTCAATCAGGCCGATATTCTCTTTTTTGATGTTGTGGTATTCCTTGTGCGGGTGGAAGATGCCGTCCGGATACTGTTCGGTGGTGCGGTTGTTGCGCAGCGCCAGGTCCAGAATGTAGCCGTCATTCTCATCATAGTGCAGAATGGGGGTGACGGTGTTGTGCGGGGTATCGCCGGTGTGGGCGATGATATCTACGCTGGTATCGCTGTAATCACGCCAGGTGCGCAGGATGTCGTCCGCGGCATTCTGCACTTCCTGGGAACTGCGGCCCACCAGGCGCACGGTGGAAACCGGCCAGTTGACGATACCGGCTTTCACGCCGGTGTAGCGCGCGTTGCGCAGCGGTACGGCGATATGCGCTTTCTGCATGGGGAAGACATAGCGCCCGCCCTGGAAATGGCTGTGGCTCAGGATGCTGCCGCCTACAATAGGCAGGTCAGCGTTGGAACCGCAGGTGTAATGGGGGAACTGTGCCACAAAGTCAAAAATTTCAGCCAGGGTATGGCGGTCCATCTCCATGGGCTTGTGGCTGTCGTTCAGCATGATGCAGTGCTCATGGAAATAGGCATAGGGGCTGTATTGCAGATAGAACGTTTCACCGGCCAGGTTTATGGGCACAATGCGATGGGTCTGGCGGGCAGGGAAGTTGATGCGCCCCGCATAGCCGATATTCTCCTTGCACAGCATGCACTTGGGGTAGCTGGCAGCGGGCTGCAGCCGCTCCATGGCAATCACTTTGGGGTCTTTTTCCGGTTTGGTCAGGTTGATGGTAATTTCCAGCTCACCGTAAGGGGTGGCCGTGTTCCACTGGATGTTCTTGGCAATTTGCGCCGTGCGGATGTAGTTGGACACAACGCACAGATCATAGAACCAGTCCGTGGCAGCTTTGGGGCCGCCCTTGGCATACAGTTTGCGGAACTTGCGGCAGACTTCGCTTTCGCGCGGCATCAGGGCACCCATCATGCGGGTTTCAAAGTTGATGCGGTACTGCGGCACACTGCCGTCAAACAGGCCCTTGGCGGCGGCAAGCTCCACCATCTCGTCCAGCAGGGCAGCGGGGGTGTCAAAATCCTCTTTGGGCACCTTTTCCTCGCTGGGCTGGGCCAGACCCAGCAGATCCAGCAGGGTGTTGCGGGCTACAATGGCATCCAGCTCCTTGATGAGCTTGTGTTTGCGGCCAAAGCGCAGCAGGCGCTCCACATCCAGGGCAAGTGCGGCATCACGCTGTTCGGCAGTCATTGCGGAAATGTTCACGGCTTCGATGTTTTGTTTCGGCATCTGTACATCCCTCCTACATTTACGATACCGCATTTTACCCTCACTTTCCATGGTGCAAAATCCCATGCTTTTGCAGTTTTCAATCAAAATGGGTGAACCCGCGGAAAGATTTCTGTGCGGTTCGCACATTCTCTGGCTCCGGGATTCACCCCTTTGATGTATTTCATTCGGTTTGCAACGGGCGGGCTCAGTGCTTCAGGTCGCTGAACAGGTTTTTCTGGTAAACGCCATCGGCCACCAGCTTGGCAAAGCTGTCAATCACGGTCTGCTTGTCCTCTTTATAGGTAACGCCGAACCACTTGTCATGGGTGGGCAGCACCTGAACGGTCACGGCATTCTTTTCCAGCAGCTCGCCAATATAGATGGGCAGCAGGTACTCGGCCTTCAGCGGGTTGGCGGGAACGCTCTTCTCAAAGAACTCCACAAAACCGTCCTCCAGCACCTTCACGAACTCCGGTGTCAGGCCCCAGAAATTCATCGAAACCAGACTCTCCGGGTCAATGGCCTTGCCCTCAACGGCAGCGCCGTCAGCGGTCTTTTCAATGCCGGAAGTCTCCACAACATCGGTCAGGTAGCCTTCGGCGTTCATCTGGCAGACACCGCGGGTCACAGCGCCGTTGTCGCTCAGGGTGTTCTTCAAAACAAAGCCGGCCATGGACAGGGCGTTCGGTTTGTCCGGGGTGTAGCCCTGCAGGAAGTTGTGAATCTGGACAAAAGCTTCCTTGCCATAGTAGTCGTCAGCATTGATAACGGCGAACGGCTCCTTGATGACATTCTTGCAGGCCAGAACTGCCTGGCCGGTGCCCCAGGGCTTGCTGCGCTCAGCGGGAACTTCGTACCCGGCGGGGATGGCGTCCTTCTCCTGGAAGCATAGGCAATCTCACGCCCAGGTCGGCACAGGTCTTTTCAATGCGGTTGCCGATGGCTTCCTTGAAAGCCTCCTCAATGTCGTGGCGGATGATAAAGACAATCTTGTCAAACCCGGCTTCGATGGCATCATGGATGGAGTAATCCATGATGATCTCGCCGTTGGGGCCGACAGCGGCCAGCTGCTTGATGCCGCCGCCAAAGCGGGAGCCGATGCCGGCTGCCATAATGACCAATGCTGTTTTCATACGTTTTCCTCCTGAAATATCGGTTATCCTTACTTCTTCATATTTTTACATCGTCAAAACCGGATTACGGCGTTCAGGTCCGGTCCCATCAGGAAAGATCCCAGAACCCCGGCTGCGATGTAAACACCAAGGTAGATAAAAACGGCTGCCCAGCTGGTGCCGCCGGTTGCGGCCAGGGCATCGCTGCGTTGCGGGCCTTCGGGGCAGCGGTCATAAACGCGGTGAATGCGTCGTTCGCTTTCTTTTTTATACCAGTACACAGCAAACAGGCCGCGAATAACCATCTGGATAAAGTTCAGCACATAGCATACCTGCATGGCCGTGGGAATTAGCCGCAAAAACGGCATACCCACCATCCACTCCGCACCGGATACCGCCATCAGGTACAGCAGGGAGGGCAGCGTCACAATAAAATCCAGCAGCGCAAAAAGAACACCCTGCTTCCACATTTTGCGGTAGAAGAAATAGAAAGGCCCAAGGAAAAAGGCGGAGAACGAGATGACTGCTTTGCGCCGGGTTTCCTGCATGCGGAAGAACTGCATCATATAATAAATGCTGGACGGCCCAACATAGCTGGCCCAGTCCCGCGCCTTGATGCCGTCAATCGGGTCATCGGGGCCGACTTCCTTGCAGGTAAAGCCATCCGGCCCCATGCTGCCTGCACTGAAAAAGTCCTGGTCGGGTGCCTGCTCTTGGCGCGGTGCCTGGCGATACTGCGGGGCGCCGCCGGCCTGGTAGCTGCCGTTGGCGTACACCGGGCCGTTGCCGCCGGGGGCGGGGTGATCCTGCTGGTACTGCACGTTATCCGGGTGGTCCGGCAGCGAAACGCCGCAGTGGTTGCAGTATTTTGCGCCCAGCGGGTTATGGGTGCCGCAGTTGGGGCAGACGATATCATCCGGCCGGTCGGAAATCACGTTGTCCGGGGTCCATTCAAACCCGGCGGCGTGGTCTGCCTGATGCACGCAGACACCGACCTTTTTCCAGCATTCGCGGTGGTACGGTGTGCCGCAGTCCGGGCAGACAACGATATCATCTGCTTCTTTGAATTTTTGTTTGCATACGGGGCAGGTATTGCCCTTGTAATCAGCCATGTGTGGTCCTCCGAATTTTTCAGGGCGGGGAGTGTTATCCTGCCCATCCATCTTGTTCCGCTGCGGCCAAAAAGGCGCAAACGAAATAATTTAGCCATATTATACACCATATGTCCATGGAAAGCAAAGAACTTTTCGTGAATAAGCGGGCAAAAAGCGGATTTTTGCAGAATATTTGCAGATTTTGGCCTGCCGATAGCTGGTGTGTATCAAAAAAGTAGAAGCCGATTTTAATCTGCACGCCTGTAACGTGCAGATCATGCCGTGCGTTTTTATGCCTCTTTACAAGAAATAAGATTTGCGTTATACTGATAGCATCTTGATTTATGCGTATCTTTATTTTTATTGATTGACCAAGGGGTAGCAAATATGATCACCATTGACGAATTGAAATTTAAGCTCGGCGGGCTGGAAACTGCGGTAAACGACCTGCGCGATGCCCTTTCCATTGAAGCGAGCGAAAAGCGCCTGGCAGAGCTGGAACACCAGATGACGTTGCCCGGTTTTTATGATGACCAGGAAAAAAGCCAGAAAGTCATCAGCGAGATGGGCGAAGTGAAAAATAAGCTGGAGCGCTTCGGCAAACTTTCCACCCAGTACGAGGAAGCCCAGACCCTGCTGGAAATGATTGAGGAAGAAAATGATCCCTCTCTGGCAGCAGAAGGCGAAGAAGCTGTGAACGGCGTGGAGAAATCCATTGACGAACTGCAGCTGATGACCATGCTGAACGGCGAGTACGACCATTCCAACGCTATCCTGACTTTCCATGCAGGCACCGGCGGCACCGAAGCACAGGACTGGGCCGAGATGCTGACCCGTATGTACACCCGCTGGGCCGAAGCCCACGGCTACACCGTGGAAGTTCTGGATGTGCTGGAAGGCGATGAAGCCGGTATCAAGTCCGCTTCTATGATGATTAAGGGTGCCAACGCTTACGGTATGCTGAAAAGTGAAAACGGCGTGCACCGCCTGGTGCGCATCAGCCCGTTTGATGCCACGCCCGCCGCCAGACCAGCTTTTCCAGCCTGGAGGTTATGCCGGAACTGGATAACAATATTAAAGTCGAGATCAACCCGGCGGATATTGAAATGCAGGTTTACCGTTCTTCCGGTGCAGGCGGCCAGCACATCAACAAAACGTCTTCCGCTGTGCGTTTGATCCACAAGCCCACCGGCATTGTCACTTCCTGCCAGACCCAGCGCAGCCAGCTGCAGAACCGTGAGTACGCCATGGAAATGCTGAAAGCCAAGCTGTACCAGATTGCTCTGCAGCAGCACAAGGATAAGGTGGATGACATCAAGGGTGTGCAGAATGAAATCGCCTGGGGCCACCAGATCCGCAGTTATGTGTTCATGCCGTACACCCTGGTCAAGGACCACCGTACCAACTATGAAAGCGGCAATGTGCAGGCCGTGATGGATGGCGACTTGGACGGTTTCATCTATGCTTACCTGAAAGCATCTTCCCGCGGTGAACTGCAGGATGTATAATTAAAATAGAATAAAGTAATATCCATCCGGCGCGCATGGCCTGAACAAAGGGCTGTGCGCGCTTTGCTTTTTTGGCGGGTAAAAAACAGGTGAACCTGCTGCAAAAGCCGCCGCAGTTTTGCATAAAGTGACCAAAGTGTACGGCATACCCGGCGGGACCAGTTGCATTTTTCGGCAAGCCTGCTATAATACATGCAGTATTGCCAGCAAACATTAAAATTGTGTTAATATGGCCTTGGGGTGTATCTGAAAAAGTCGAAAATATAGTCTATTTCTAGAAATGCAGCCGGATTTTACGTTAAGGCAATACCGCACAATTCTAAGTGCCGATACGGCGAGCGAGGCACGGCAGATGCTAAGCCAAAAGCGCAGATAATACTGGATGCTGCAAAGGTGAGCGCCGCCAGTGGCGGAAACAGCGAACCGAAGCAGGGGCAGCGGTCGCAGAGTGCGAGGGGCTTTTGCCCCCGAA
>ENA-OQAJ01000135-OQAJ01000135.1-human-gut-metagenome-genome-assembly--contig:-NODE-135-length-22785-cov-3.547489_pt1 | contig 22785 bp, 26 predicted proteins | sample MGYA00242736_ERZ504529 | MGnify/ENA primary metagenome ERZ504529 (study PRJEB26092, sample SAMD00036275) | human gut metagenome | host: Homo sapiens | study: EMG produced TPA metagenomics assembly of...
GCGACTGTGGGACGAGATCGCCGCCGGGTTGCGCAGGCATTGGAGCCCGGAGCAGATAGCCAACCGGCTGAGGCTGGACTTCCCGGATAATGGGGATATGCACGCGAGCGTCGAGACGATCTACCAGGCCATCTACCTGCAGGCCAGGGGCGAACTCAAGCAGGAGCTGAAACGCGCCATGAGGCAGGGGCGAACCGCCCGCAGACCCCAAGGCGGCCAAGGCCGCAAACCCCGTTTCCGCGAACCCATGGCCATGATCTCGGAGCGACCCCCGGAGATCGAGGACCGGGCGGTCCCGGGCCACTGGGAGGGCGATCTCATCACCGGCAGCCGCAACAAAAGCGCCATCGGCACGCTCGTCGAGCGCACCACCAGGTTCACGATCCTGCTGCACCTGCCCGACGGGCACGACGCCGAACACGTCCAGCAGGCCATCATCGACAAGATGCAGCACCTGCCCAAACTCCTGCGCAACAGCCTGACCTGGGACCAGGGAGCGGAACTCGCCCTGCACAAACGGATCGGCGCCTCGCTGGACATGGCCGTCTACTTCTGCGACCCGCACTCCCCGTGGCAGCGCGGCACCAACGAGAACACCAACGGGCTCCTGCGCCAGTACTTCCCCAAAGGCACCGACCTATCCGTCTACCCGGAGGACTACCTCGACGCGGTCGCCGAGGAACTCAACGACCGGCCACGCAAAACCCTCGGGTTCATGAAACCAAGCGAGAAGATCATCGAACTGCTCGACGCCGCGTGATAACCTCAACAACCGACAACGTGACCATGGAAGGCCGCTCAAACCTCAGGTGTTGCAACCACCACTAGAATCTGCCCCAAATATCGCCGACGCTGCGACTTATCATGTTGCCATACTTTGCAATCCTTTGCATCCCCTTGCATCTCAACGGCTTGTCCGAAGTAAGCCGCATCACTGACAGCCGTAGCAACGTTGTTCGTATCGCATTTTCAGACTTCTTATGCCCCCTACATTGCCCCTATATGGCCCCGTCGGCATGTTGCATGAAAGGCTTGGTGCGGAGTAACGTTTTCGCAGTGTGGCGCGTGCGGTGTTGCCATTTGCGACAGCACCTATGCCACGCACGACTAAGACAGACCCGGCCGTCTTGTATAAGCAAATCATGAGCAGATCAAGCGAAGGAACAGGCGACTATGGCATTGCTGCATCGACGTTCGACGAGTAAGCGTGCCTCACAGAAAATGTGGGAAAACAACGCGGCCATGCCGGATGACGCATCTGCAAATGACAACGTTTCCTCAGCGCGGCCCGAGCCCGCAGCATTCGTTCCAACACCATTTGACGAAGTCATCGATATCAGCGATCTCGTGGCCGAGCGCCGACGCCTGCAACGCAACCTGTGGGCGATGCGCATCATCACCATTGTGCTGCTGATCGCCGCAATCGCCGTGGCCTGCTTCCCGCTAGCGTTGCAATTCGAGTCCGACCGCAACTTGGCCGCCACCACAGCCACCACGGCCAAAGAAGTAGCTGGCTGGCCTTACCCGCAGGCGGAAGACAAGCTCACGGCGGCCCGCGCATACAACAAGAAGCTCGCTGAATCCGGCCAGCCTATCTTGGGTGAAGCCGTCGATCCGTTCGCCGCCGCTCAAGGAGGATCCCAAGCCAGCGGCGAGGATTCCGCCTCAAAGAAAGACAAGGAATACCAGTCACTGCTTAATACCGGCAACGGCGTGATGGGCACAATCAAGGTGCCCAAGCAGTCCATCAATCTGCCGTTTTATCACGGCACTTCCGAGGAAGCACTGGCTTCTGGTGCCGGCCACTTGTACGGCACGTCGCTGCCGGTGGGAGGTAAATCCACCCATTCGGTCATTACCGGGCACCGCGGGTTGGTTGAAGCGCTGATGTTCACCCGTTTGGACGAGGTGAAAGAGGGCGACTTCTTCTACATCGAAGTCATGGGCGAAACTTTGGGCTACAAAGTGGACCGCATTTCGGTGATTTTGCCGGATGACACGTCGAAGCTCAAGATCGTGCCGGGTGAGGATCGCGTCACTTTGATGACCTGTACGCCATACGGCGTGAACACGCACCGACTGCTTATCTCCGGGCACCGCGTGGCGATTCCGATGCCGGCCCCCGAGCCGAATGACGTGCTTGACGCGCGCAATATCGCCCTTGGTGTTGGTCTAGGCATACTGGCGGCAGGACTGTTCATCATCTGGTTGGCACGACGGCACAAGGCCGCACGCATCATCCGCCACGGCGCATTCTGGCCGTGGATGCGCCGCAAGGGCGAGAGCGCCAATGATACGCTGGCTTAGGCCTCGCGCCGACCGGCCAGTGCCCTGCCCAGCGTGATTTCGTCGGCATACTCCAAGTCGGAGCCCACCGGCAGGCCGCTGGCAAGTCGGGTGACCTTGACACCTACGGGTCGCAATAGCTGGGTCAAGTAGCTGGTGGTGGCCTCGCCTTCAATATTCGGGTCGAGCGCCATAATCACTTCCTTGACCTCATCGCCTTCTAAGCGTTTGAGCAGACCGGGAATACGCAGGTCGGCAGGGCCAACGTTGGCCATTGGGTTGATTGCGCCGCCGAGCACATGGTATAGGCCGTGGTATTCGCGCGTGCGCTCGATGCTCATCACATCCTTGGGCTCTTCGACCACGCAGATCACCGAACGGTCGCGTCTCGGGTCGGCGCATACCGGGCAGGGGCTGGATTCGCACACGTTGCCGCAAATATCACAGAAGCGGATCTTGGCCTTGACCTCTTCGATGGCCTCGGCCAAATCGCGCGCTTCATCTTCGGGCGCGGACAGCATGTAGAAGGCGATACGCTGCGCGCCCTTCGGCCCGATGCCGGGCAGCCGCCCGAAAGCGTCGATCAGTCGTTGTATTGCGCCGTCATAAGCAAGTGCCATGGGTATTCCTCGTTATTCGTCCTCATTATTCATCCGAGTGCTTCTTGGCAGGCTGGATGTTCTTGGGGTTCTTCGGATCATCTGCCGCGAATTGCTCGACTTTTTTTGACCTCGAATAGCTTTTTCAGATCGTCGAGATTCATGGCGTCGCCTCGCCGAGCGACTGGTCGCTCATCGAGTATTCGTCATCCTCGGCCGCGACTTGCGGTTGTGGTTTCGGCTGGGGCTGGGGCTGGCTATTCCACGGGTCGGCATTCGGGGTCGGCTGTGCGGGTTGCGGTTGATTCCACGGGTCACCGTGCGGGGTGGCCTGCGGAGCCGATTGTGGAACTGCCTGCGGTTGATTCCACGGGTCATCGCCGGCAGCCGGCTGCGGAACCGATTGGGGCTGGTTCCACGGGTCATCGCCCGACATATTGCCCGACACTGTCTGAGGAACCGAAGAAGCCGGAGTCTGGGACTGAGGCTGATTCCACGGGTCGTCTCCTGGCTGCGGAGCCGCCTGAGCCTGGTTCCCCTGCGGTTGATTCCACGGATCATCGTGAGGAGACTGCTGATATGGCTGGTTCCACGGGTCGGCTTCGGCCGGTTGCGACGCCGGTGAGACCGCGGCCTGAGACTGCGTCTGATTCCATGGATCGTCGCTCGCGCCGGCAACTGCCGTAACGGAAGATGCGGTGGCTGGCTGCCCAGTGGACTGTCCAGTGGGTCCAGCGGACGCAACGGACGCAGTGGGTGCAACAGGAGCAGCCGGAGCGGCCCACGGATCAACACCGTCACTGATGTCCGGAACCGCAACATGCTTCTTGTGATGCTCTTCGGGCGCAGGCGTAGCAGCGGGCTCGTTAGGCGCGAACCCGTCTGCAGATTGCGGCGAAGCGTTGCTTACGGCCGGCTTGGCCCAAGGGTCATCGTCACTCCAGTTCTTCGCTGCCGTGGATGCACTGGATTGTCCGGCTCGATGGCTGTCGTCTGCGTCCTCGGCTTGGCCTGTTGCAGTCGGCTTCGGAGCTTTCGTCTCGCTCCCCATATGAATGCCCAGGCTCGCGCCCAAACTCGACGCGGCCAATCCAGCCTTGGCCATGGCAATCTGCTGCTTGACCTTGGCCAATTGCTCCGGGCTCATACGTTTGACGGATTCGACTCGCTCGCCATTCGCCGCGACCGCAGAAGGTGCAATAACCGCATTGGCGCCGAACTCGTTGCGCACGGCATCCATCACCACGGCCGCCGCCTTCTTACCGCTGTTATCCACGGCCAAGGCGAAAGCGTGCTGGCTCAGCGACTTGTCGAACGTCATCGACAAGCAAGGCAGACCCTTACGGTTGGGGCCGAATTTTACGGTCGGCACCTTGTCTCGTGACACATATTCACGAATGGTTTCCGGCAAAGCGGCGACGGCTGCATCCCACTTCTCGTCGATGGACCGATTATCCGATGCCGCAGGCGAGGTCACCGGTTGAGCCGGGACGGCCGGCGACGCGGCGGGCGCGCCCCACCCGGCATTGGCGGCAGGAGCGGCACCGGCAGCAGCAGTTGCTACAGCAGGTTGCACAGACAGAGAGCCCGCGGGTCGGTCGCTGACCGGGCCGTTGACAGGGCCATTGCCTCCAACAGATTCATGGGAAGCGGTGCTCTGAGGCGCGGCTGCTTGCTGGTTGCGTGCAGCACCGGAGAATCCGCCATGTGAGGCTCCGGCAAACCCGCCTCGCGATGCGCCGGCAAAACCACTGGCACCCATACCGGAAGCGGCTGGCGTAGTCGAAGTCGAAGAAGCAGCCGCAGGCGGCATACCAGAAGAAGCTGGCGCGGGAGCGGCTGTTGCAAAGCCTGATTCACTGCCGGCCAACAATCGCGCGGCCAGCAGTTCCAAGCGCATACGCGGAGAAATGGCTCCGGTCATGGCACCCAACGTAGTGTTGATGATGTCTGCCATTGCGGTCAGTGCGCCCAGTCCCAGCGCTTGGCTTGGCGGTGCAGATCGTCCATATCCTCGGCCTCAGCCGTGTCGGACAGCACGGATTCCGCACGGTCCCCGGCCAACGTAAGCACCAGCAGATCACGCACACGAGCCAGTAGTCTTCGACGAATCGTCTCGGATCGAATCCGCCGACCACGACTTCTGGATAACGCCGTACAGGCTTCGCCGTTGTGATCGATTACCGCATCCACGGCCTCGCCGATCAGCGCCTCCGGCGTGAAGCCGAGCAGGGCTACAGCGGCATCATGGGTGATAACGCCTTCGACCGAACCAACCATCAGCTGGTCAAGCACGGACAGGGTATCTCGCATGGAGCCGCCACCGGCGCGCATCGCCAGTTTCAGCACACCGGGCTCGGGCTTGATGCCTTCCTTGTCGCAGATCGTCTCCAGGTAGGGACCCATGACTTCCTGCGGCACCAGACGGAACGGATAGTGGTGGGTGCGCGAACGGATGGTGCCGATCACCTTGTCTGGTTCGGTGGTGGCGAAGATGAACATCACATGTTCAGGCGGCTCTTCAACGATTTTAAGCAGCGCATTGAAGCCCTGCTGCGTGACCATGTGGGCCTCATCGAGAATGAAAATCTTATAGCGGTCGCGCGCAGGGGCGAAACCAGCGCGTTCTCGCAATTCTCGAGCATCATCCACACCGTTGTGCGAGGCCGCATCGATTTCGACCACGTCGATGGAACCCGGACCGCCGGTGGCCAGGTCCTTGCAGCTTTCGCATTCGCCGCAGGGGTGGGAAGTCGGCCCTTTGGCACAGTTGACGCAACGGGCCAGGATACGCGCGGAGCTGGTTTTGCCGCAGCCTCGCGGCCCTGAGAACAGATAGGCATGTGTGAGCTTGCCCTCGTCCAAGGCGCGCATCAGCGGGACCGTGACTTGGTCCTGGCCGATGACCCCTTCGAAGGTGTCCGGACGATAGCGACGATACAGTGCAAGTGCCATAGCTACTAACCTACCTTTGCCCTCAGAATTAACCGATAAAAAGTCAAGATAAACCGGGCTCATAGTTGCCGAATCGGGAAAACTCTTTATATTCCAACGACATTCACCTGACAACGGTTACCGCATTTTTATTGTTATTAACCGCTTTCTTTGTATTAACATAGTGTCAATAACGGTTGTGGTCAGGAGGCACCCATGAGCGATACCCTCGACGAGAAACGCCCCACCCGCGGCGATGCCCGGCGCGACGCCATCGTGCAAGCCGCGCGCAAGGTGTGTCTGGAAAAAGGCTTCTCCAAAATCACCGTTTCCGACATCGCAAGCGAAGTCGGTATGACGCGTTCGCTGTTCTACCACTACTTCGAAGACAAGGAAGCCGTAGCTGACGCAGTACTCGATAACGTCATCGACGAAATCCTCACCACGTTGAAGCAGTGGAACCAAGCGCGCGAAACAGGCAACGTGAACAAGGCATTAGACGACATCGTGCATGTGCTCCGCTCCCTGATCGCCGACGAGAGCCCCTTCTCAAACCGTATGATCCAAGACGCAACGCCGAACTGTATATCAAGTTCATTGACCGCGCGGCGGACCGTATTGCCGACTACATTGCCCAGACCACCGTACGTGATTTCGAGCAGATGCATGGCCTGCCAATCACCAACGTCCATGAGACGTTCTTCACACTGATTGTGGGGCTTATCTCGCTGATTCGCTCGCATCCGAACATCAGCGACCGAACCATCAAAGAGGTCATGGCGCAGACGCTGCATATCGAAAGCTATGTCGTCTGAGGTCTGACGGCCATTGGCTCTGGTACCGCTCTCCCGCACTCCCCTCAGTCCGCTTCGCGGCCAGCTCGTCCGCAATTGCGGACAGCCTACGGCTGACTTTCTTCTGGTTCGACTATCGTCGAACCCTCGCCTACAAACAGCCCACTGGGCTGTTTGCTTTACGGCTCAGCCTAATGAGGGGAGCCAATATAATCGGGTCACGCGAACTGGCCGGTCACGGGATCGCGACCATCTCGGGCAATGGCGTTGAGCACTTCCTGTCGGGAATCCACCTCACGGGCGGCTACGGCCGGCGGCACTAGCACGCGCAACGCGCAGTCCTCGGCCACTACCCTAAATGGCAAATGCCCGATATATTCGCCGTCCGCCATCAGCACCGGCGGCTCGTCTCCTTCCGTTGCCCGCGTGACTTCGATTTCACGGATACGTTTCCAGCCGAACACCTTTGAAGCAAGTAGCTTGCCGTTATAGGCATTCGAAATGGCCACCGCGCATTCGCCGAAGTTCGGCACGTGGTCCATCCACACCAGGTCCAACAATCCATCGGAGAAGCAGGAGTACGGCGAGACCTCAATGCCGCCACCGATATGCCTCGAATTCGCAATCGTCAGCAATGGTGTGATGATGTCTCGTTCATCCGTGGTCCCGTCCGCCAATGTGGCTTTGATGTGGTAACCATAACGCTTCATATGCGTCAGCTCCACCAGCACCGCCGCAAAGTAGCGCATGGTGCCGGTCGGCAGATGCGAATGATTCGCACGGTCGTTGATGCTCGCGTCAAGACCACAGGACAGCATGCCCGCATAGTACCGGTCAATCGGATGCTCGGCGGACTTGCTCTCCTGGTACTCGTACTCCTCGCCAGTGGAGGGATCCACGGCATAGCCGCCGTCCAAAGAGGTCACGCGTCCCATGTCCACATCGATGTGTGATCCGCGCACGATAGCACCGACGATACCTTCCACTGCGGTTTCGATACGGTTGACCGGCAGCTTCAGTCCTCGTGCGAAATCGTTGCCCGACCCCCGTGGCCACGATGCCCAACGGCTTGCCACTGCAGCCCACGGCGTTCGCTCCAAGTGCGATCATGCCGTCGCCACCGACCACTACGAGATAGTCGTACTCGTGCGCGCGTTCACGCGCCTGGTTCAGGGAATCGTCGAAACTCGTGCCGGTGATGTCGATGACGTCGAAGTTATGGGCACGGCCGGCTTCCTCCAGCAGACCCAATACCTGCGCGTCCACCTTAGCGCCACGGCCTTTATCGGAAGTGGGGTTGCCCACCATGGCCACCACGCGACGGCGCTCGTTGCGTTCACTCTCGCTCATGCTCTCACCTTAGCCAAAGGCCCAGAAGCCCGCCAGAGTATCGGTGCTTTACGGTCCATTATTGTGATAATTGTCTCCTTCCGTACAACTCACCGGTCCGGCCCGAGCCATCCGCTCCACGGATGATGCCACCAGGACCATGGTTTCCACCTTGATGGTTACCAACACGTCTTCATCCCGCACGGAGCAGGAGCCCAAAACTACACCATTCGCTTCAGCCATGTTGGCGGCGAGCGCACATGGATCACCGATATCCGCATGCCACAGCGCATACGCGGCGTCAAAGGCGATAAGGTCGGCGAGGGAACGCGCTCGGTTCTGGCAGATCATGAGGTTGCCCACACTTGCCGCCACCGCGAGCGCAATGCCCACCACCATAACCAGCATGGCTCCGGCCATCGTGCCCGATCCCTCCTCATAACGCATTCCCTGCACCGCAGTTCCTTTCTGTTGCGGCCGCCCAGCCAGCCGACCAGTTATTGGCTTATCGCCGTAGCGTTGCCGGTAACCCGCGTTGGAGTGACATCCAGCGGACCAGGCAATACCGAACATTCGACCATCACACTCGTCGATTGGCCGTCGTGGGCAATGCTGACGTGGGGCTCTCCCCCGGCAACGTCCGCAGCTATGCTGCGCGCGGATGATTCGTCACCGGTAACCACAAACTCGCGTGCAGCCGCTGCCGCGGCACTTTGACAGTCCATGGAAACGATGACCACACGTCCTATTGCCAATATCAGCCCGGCGATGGCGATAATGCTGGGCAATACGATTGCGAATTCGGCGGTGGCCGATCCCGTGCATAGGTCTGGCGGCAGTCTGGCGAGCCGCCACCGGCATGTCATGGTCTTCATGGCTGTCACCCGACTTTCAGAGCCTGTTTGATGATGTTGGTCAGCAACGTCTTGATGGCATCCGACTTCAGGATGGCGACCAGCACCGCCGCAAAGCCTGTAGCCGCAACGAGTACGACTGCGTATTCCGCAGTGGCCGCGCCTTCTTCGGGCTCAGCCATGAGGGTGCGGATGCGTGCGTCCATGAGGCATAGCCGTTCTTTCGCCTTGGCGTTCAGCGTGGCCACACGAGCCTTGCTGTGCGCAAAGATGCCGGCCTGCCCGTCGACGATGACGGGGATAGGGGTATTCATTGGCGTTCCTTTCGGTAAGGAGGGGAAGCTGCGCAGTGGCTTCGCACCTTCCCCATGCGTGTGTGAGTGGTTGGCCCCCGCGCCGGGTTGACGCGGGGGTGCATACCACTGTGGACTATCAACGCTTCATGCACCAGGAAAAACGGGGTATGTGGTTCTAGCTTGCCGAGTTATCCACACCCCGACGTGTCGTCCACCACCAATGTGGATAACCAAACGCAGCCAAGTGCAATACCGAGCGATACAACAAGATTCACCCTAAGCGCACTCAGTTCACGCCTATATTCACATCATGAAGGACGCAATCGCCGGAATGACTCCTACCAGCACGAATGCCGGCAGAAAACATAGCCCTGTAGGCATCAGTAGCTTTACCGACAGCTTCGCGGCATTCCGTTCGATGGCGGCACGCTCGTCACGGTCCAGCTGTTCAATGGCGGATTCGAGGCGCACGCCAGGCATATCGCCATGCGTCCATGACGATTCCAAAGCCGATTGCAGCAGGCCAAGATCTCGTTGCGTTCTGCTGGTACGTTTTCCGGATGAACTATCAGCTGGCGCACCCTCATGCTGAACAGCCATAGCGGCATGCCACGCATCAGCCCAGGGAACCCCTCTGGCCAGGGAGCTCCCGACCTCGCTCATGCGAGCGCCGCAGTCGCCGCCGACGGCTTTGCCCACCATGTCAAGCGCCCGGGGAATCGAGGAGCCCTGACGCAAGGACACCTGCGACATACGCAATATGAGTATGGTCCATGACGACCCGCAATCATGCGCTACGGCCGGTTCCTCGCCCGGCAAGCGGCTGTCATGACAAGACGGAGCCTTATACAGCCAACTAGCGATCGCCGCACAGCCTGCCGCGGCGTGTACCCACACCGTACTCATAATCCGCTGCCTTTCAACAATGCCCGCATCCATGCCAAGCCGGCAGCATAACAACATCCCCCTAATACCAAGCAGACCACACCGCGTGGCGATCCAAGCAAGAACGCCAATGGTCTAGCTCCCAGAAGCTCGCCCAATGCCACAGTGACGGCCGGAAGCGCGCTCAGCAGCCCCACAGTGGCTTTAGGAACGGCACATGCTTGCGATCGCAGGTTCTGCATCAGCCTCATCTGCCGGTAAGCAGTCAATACCGCTTCCAGACATGGCACTGCTTGGCAACCGAGCTCATCGCTCAAAACCGCTGCGGCGGTGACCCCGCGTGCAGCTTCAAGTACCTGCGCTGGTGATTCGTCGGGCAGACGCCGCTGTTCGAACACCGTTATGAGCCGTTCCACAGTAATGCGCTGAGTGGCGAAGCGTCTGCTGGATTGTTCCTCGAATGCTTCAACCAATGTGCCGCCACCTCGCAATCGCGCGATGGCGGACGTAATCACCTGCGCAACGCCCACGCGAGGTGAGCCGGCATATCGAGGTTCGTTTATGGCTGCGGAATCGACCGCACGCCCGCGGTAAGCCAGCCGATACAGCCTCCCGGACTTGTTCCCCGGCCATATCAGCACGGCGAGCGCCACCAGAACAGCACACCACATCATCACCCACCACCACTCGGCCCGGGAACGATGCCCCATCGTTCAATGAAGTGCCCCCATTCGGCGGCATACCGAGGAGGATGGCAGCCATTCCATACCGCCAGCGGTGTTCCTGCCAGTTCACCATGTGCTACACGCAGTTCGCCGATCTGCGTGATACGCCGCTGTCCGTTCACTCGCTCCAAATGCACCACCGCGTCGAAAGCGCCTGCCGCCAGCATGGCCAACGCCTGTGGACTGACTCCGGCGAGTAATCCAAGCGAAATCAGCCTGGACGGTACTCGGTTCACGCCGTCCGCATGCACAGTGGTCATGCCACCGTGATGACCAGAATTGACGCGCGCAATAGGTCGACGATTTCCGCGCCACGGCATTCGCCCAGCACCACGCGGTCGGGGCGCATTCGCAACGTCGCTTTGACCAAGTCCGTCAGACTTATGGCTCCGACGCCTCCACATTCGCCTCGCGCGTTACCAACGACACATGATCGCCACGCCCCAGTTCTCCCAGTTCACGAACTTCCTCTACGGTGACGATGCGCTCGTTCACATCGCATTGCGCCAGCAGCGCCTTGAGCAAGGTGGTCTTGCCCACGCCTGTTCCGCCGGTAATCAGCACTGTGGCATGTCTGCGCACCAGTCCCACGAACATCGGCAGCCAAGCAGCCGGGAATACACCTAATTGGCTCAGATGTCGCAACGATGCCATGGTCCTGTCAGGGAACCGTATGGAGATTGCGGCACCTTGTGCACCAATGGGGCAATCACCGCATGCACGCGGATGCCGTCTGGACTGGCGGCGTCCGCTATCGGGCAGGCATCATCCAGTCTGCGCCCAAGCTGCGCGCACAGTTGGACGGCGTATTCTCGAACTACTTGCGGCGAGCGAAACGGCACACGCAATACTGTTTCTCGCATGCCGTTGCCGCGGTCCGCCCAAACGCGGCCATCACAGGTCACCGCCAGATCGGTAACCTGCGGGTCGGATGCCACATCATTCAATAGACCGAAGAACACAGTTCTGGGCACTGCGCCGGGCTCATCAGCCCGAGTGATTACGGCAGCCATACCGCATCACCGGTCCTTGCAAGAAGCTCCCGAAACCGGGCGAATGGCCTGCTCGACAAGATCGGCAAGCAAGCTCACGGCTTTGCGGCTGCCTTTGGTCACCGATCTGATGCCGAGGCCTTCCAGTACGTCTCCACACAGATTGACACTTGGTTTGACAGGCCCCAATACCGTGGCAGTCAAATAGTCCTGCGCCTCACCAATACCCACGTGGCCTCTCCCACGTGGAGCGCCACGTGGTTCCACGCCGACGATATGTGGCGCTTCACAGCCCCATGAATCCAGTCTGGACCGGTGCGACTTGGCTCTGGCCAGCCCCATCACCGACAATTCCGCGGCAATCACCTGCATGCCACTGCGCAGATCGGGTACGGTCTCAATGAGTCCACCCTGACCGGCATCTACGATGACAACGTCGTTCGTTTCCGCCAAGGCTCGAATGGCCGCTTGGACTTCCCACCAGTCAGGCTGCGCGCGCTCCAAGGGTCATAGGGAAGTACTCGCACACCCTCCCACGTCATCAGCTCATGGTTCATCGCCTCACCCTCGATACGGCCGAGGGGCGCGTCGACTTGGCTGAATCGCAAGCCCGGCTCTCGTTCCACACCGAGCAGCAGGTCAAGGCATCCGGCCACGAAATCAGCGTCTATGAGAGCGCAGCTGTGTTCACGTCTCGCCAATGTCCATGCAAGCATGGAAGCCAGGACACTCAACCCCACGCCTCCATGACCTGACGTCATCGTCACAATGTTATGGAAGCTGGTGTCTGTAGTTAGGGCGAGTGCCGGAGCCTCGCCCGATCTCTGCCGTTCGCATGAGCCAACGCCTGGGCGGCGGAGTGTAGTAGCGATGCGCTGGAATCGGCGCATCGTCCGTGGGCAGCGGAATGCCCGGAGGTGCTACCGCTGGCGAGGTGATCCTACGCGCCACGCGGGGTGTGGTGTTGCTATTCATAAGCCGATTGAAACGTGTCCGAGTTCAATGCTCAACACGAATCGACCATTGTGGTTCTAGCTTGCTGAGTTATCCACACCCCGGCATGTCGTCCACGACAAATGTGGATAACCACGCTGTTGTTTCACGCCCATCTCATGCAGAAAAGGCCCTGACCTCATATGCACAGTCAGGGCCTTCATTTTCACGACGATTCCTTATGCGGTAATCTACATTCCTTGCTTACTTATCGAGGTTCTTGATGCCGTCTTCCATGACGTCCAACTGAGCATCGGTCACCTTGGCCGGCTTCTTCTTGCCGAACTTGGCCTTGAGCAGACCGATGATGGTCGGGGCGAGCGAAACCAGCAGAATCAGCACGATCACCAGTTCGAAGTGATCCTGCACGGCCGGAATGTTGCCGAAGAAGTAGCCCAGCAGCGTGAACAACGTGGACCAGCACAGGCCACCGAGCACTGAGAACGGCGTGAAACGGCTCCAACGCATACCGGAAATACCGGAAATGAACGGCATGAACGTACGAATGAACGGGAAGAAGCGGCCCAGGAACACAGCCAGCGGGCCCCACTTTTCAATCATGCCCTCGGTTTTGGCCAGTCGCTCAGGAGTCAGCGCCTTCACCTTGCCGGATTGGATAATACGGCGGCCAAAGAAATGACCGATGAAGTAGTTGCACTGGTCGCCGATAATCGGCGCGCACCAAACCACCGGCAGCAACCAGAACAGCGGCAGCGCGGCCTTGCCGGTCGCAGCATCCGGGGCTGCGAACACGCCGGCCGCGAACAACAGCGAATCACCGGGCAGGAACGGGAAGAACACCACGCCCGTTTCGATGAATACGATGAGGAAGATGAATCCGAGAGTCGGCGCCACGCCCATGGCAATCCAACCGGCAATCGCGGCACGCGGATCCTTCAGCAGTTCGATGATGAAATTAACGAAGCCCATGTGTTTCCTATGAGTCCTAAATCTTGTATTGAGCTGCCAGCCCAATGAACCAGACAGTTATATGCAAACCGTCAAATACCCTACCAGCCGGCCTATAACATCAGGTCGACTGGGGTTTCCCACACAAACTCCGCAATACAAACGAAATTTCTACTCCCCCAAACGCTGCCGCACAAAGGCGTCCAGCGCGGCCGCATCGATGCCCTCATACGAGTCGATGGAGGCAAACTGGCCAAGGCCGGAAGTGTCGGTGCGAATCCAGCCAGTCTGCGCAATCAGTGTGGCCCCCGAGGCGGCGCCGGAGCGCAGACCGGATGAGGAATCTTCCATTACCACGCACTTGACCATGTCTTCAGGCGCGATGCCGAGTCTCTCAGCCGCGGCCAGATATGGGGCAGGGCTCGGCTTGTGCTCGTACGGATCATCGCCGCAGACGTAGCCGGCAAGCAATCCATCAGCCTGCTTCATGATGTTCTCGGCCATGCGGCGAGGCGAAGTAGTGACCAGCATGGATGGGATGTCGGCTTCCTTGAGCGAATGCAGCACGTCTTGCACACCAGGAATCCACGGCAGACGTTCGACCTCCGCCTTGAACACATAATCCTTGAGCTGCTTGTCGATTTCGGGAACGCTCAATGTGCAGCCATGCGCAATCATGACCTCTGCCACGTGTGGTACCGGAGTGCCGGAGCACTCCCAACCGAGGTCCTCGTTCCACTCGCCGCCATTGTTGTGCGCGATCTCAATCTCACCGTCATGCCAGAGCGGCTCAGAATCGATGAGAGTACCGTCCAAATCCCAGAACACGGCTTTGAGCAGCATAGTTACCTCCGTCCACATGCCCGCACGCCAATTGGCGCCTTTACTCTTGCTGCATTCCATTGCACCAATCGGATGCGACAACCATAGCGCGTCAGCACACCGCCCCTGCGCCTCAGCGCATGGTCAGCCCACCATCGACGTGCAGACATTGTCCGGTAATGAAGCCGGCCATGTCGGACGCCAACAACGCGACCCTCCGGCGATGTCATCGGGACGGGCAAGGCGGCCAAGAGGCGTCATGGCAATGATTCGTTCACGAACATCCTCGGTGGTGGCTGCGCTGGATGCGGTTCCGGCCGTCAAACCTGCGGCAATGGCATTAACGGTAATGCCGAAGCGCCCAGCTCCTGGGCCAGAGAGCGGGTCATGCCGACCAAGCCGCCTTTGGCAGTGATATACGAATGGTAGGGCACGATGGGCGAATCGACCAGATTGCTGGAGATGTTGATGATACGCCCGGAGGTCTGGGCTCGCATCAGCGGCACCACATGTGAGCACATCAGATATGCACCATGCAGGCATCCCTCGATCTGTGCGCTAAACTCATCCCAATCGCCTCCAGCAAAAGTGGAACGGCGACGCGGGTCAAAGGAGAAGCGTCCGAAAGCATTATTCACTAAGATGTCCACGCCGCCGAATGAGTCGACACGGCTACCACTAGCTGGAAGATTGCGATTCATCGCAAACATCCGCCTGTACAGCTATAGCCAAGCCTCCCAGCGAGTGGATGTCTTCAACGGTGCGCTGCGCGCTGGCGGCGTCATGTACGTAATTGATGACGACAGCGGCTCCGTGCGATGCCAGGCATTTCGCCACAGCCGCTCCTATGCCCTTGCCGGAACCGGTGATGATCGCTGTTCTGCCATCCAGATTCACCATTGGACGCCGTGCCATATCGCTTTGCTCTGTCATTACCCTTGCCTTTCGCCCTGCTACCAGCCTCTGCTGCCCGCAACAGCACAGGCCTATTCCATATCCATATCGAACGAATCGCTGTACGCGTCGCTGCCGCGTTCGACATCCACCGCGCGCAACAGATCGATGAGGTTGAAGCCCCCATCATGATGCCAGCCGGATTTCGCCCGATCCATCTCACCGAGCGGACAGATGCGATTCACACCGACCTCGGCCAATGTATCTGCAAGACCAAACAGTCTGGTTGAATCCACAGCGACACCGCAGCTCTGCAGCCAGCCACGGCAGGAAGTCAGTCTTCTGGCAGCGTCCAACAAATCTGGCACCGCCACCACGTTGACGGTGCGGTTCAACGGCGACATCAGCGAAGCAACATCCTCGTCGGCACCGCTACCGTCAAGTTCTCGATACAGCACCGACCATGCCGTGCTATGGCCACTGGCGAACACCGCGGCCTTCCCGCCCATCAAGGCTCTCATCTCAGCGTCGGTGCGCGCCCGCTGAATGGCCACGTTCTCGGCGTCACTCAATACGGAGCGCGGATATTTGCGCTGCTGATTCTCAAGCTCGCCACCGAGCAGCTGAGCCACTTCACGAGGGGTGAGGGCTCCATCAGTCTCCACGAACACGGTCTGCGGAGCCAGGCAGCTTTGCTGGTCATATGTGGCGATGTCAACAGCCACACGATGCACGGTATCGGCATAGGTATCAGGACGCAAAGCCTCTCGGCCAATGAACGCCAACCCGACTTTTGCTCCGTAACCTAGACAGGGCTTGGACCCGGCGACTTTGCCCGCAATCAATTTGGTAGTCTGCGAAGAACCGTAAACAACCACGGCATCGGCCGCATCGATGGCTGAATCCTCGAGCTGCTGCGAGCCGCCCTTCCATGGAACCACCGCAATGGCATCAGCGAGGTCGGAATTGACCATCGCAATGCTGCGAGCAAAGAACGCAGGCATCACCGGCTCGGAAAATGAAGATTTGCCAAGAATCGCGCCTTTGACCAGCAGGGTCATCGCCATGCTCCACACGGGAATCCCCGGCACATTGCTGGAGAACACCTGATAGGTGAGCGCTGGGCCCACATATTTAGAGTATCCCCCCGCCTTGTTCGGCCGGAATTCGTCGAGCATAGACGGCTGACCGATTTCGGAGTCAAGGAACCGGAGCAGTTCACGACGCCTGAACTGGCGCATATACCGTTTGAGCTCAATCCGCACCATGTCAGGCTCATATCCGGTGATTGCGGGAATCAGCAGTTCAGCCTGACGCCGCAGCTCAAAATCCGGATCGGCCCATAGTTGGGCCGCGTCGGCCACGATGTCGAGAATATCGTTGACACTCATCGCGGCAAGCGTGCGGTTGCGAACATCGACAAGCTGCTTGGCAAGGGAAGTCACCTTTGAGCCATCCAGTCGCGGATAGCGCAAACGCTTCACCCCATCCGATGTGGCGACCTCATAGATTTCGTAATCCGAAACATCCACTCCCGAGGGCAGGTGGAAGACATCAATGGCCTGACTCACGGATTCATCAACGGTTGGCACTGATGACCTCGTCTACCGCGATTGAGCACCCACGAGCCTCGGCTCCCTTCGCCCTGCCCTGCAGCAGGAATCCGTCCGGGGTCCGATGGCCGAGGTCCTCGGTCAGAATACCGATGCATGAATTCCAATTGGCAAGGTCGTAATGGGCTATCACACCGGTCTCACCATCCTTGACGGGAGTCAGCGTTTCCGGATCGAGGAAGACCGTGCGCACCCAGGCGGGGTTCGCCTTGAGATAGTTGCTGGTGCCATCCGTATACCACGACAGAATATTTTGGTCATAGATCTGCGAGCTCAACTCGGTCATGCCATACATGTTGACGCAGTGGTGGCGCGGCACCCCCAGTGTCTGTTCCAGCTCATCAAGCATCTGGTCTTCGGTGATGTCGCGCTTAGTGCTCTTGAAGCCGCCAGTGTCGAACAACCGGCTATCGGGGGCCAGCGCGAACGTCAGATCATGCTCATGCAGGTAATCGAACAGATACAGATAGGACGACGAGACACCCATCAGCATCACCGGTTCACCGTCAGACACCGCACGGTTAAGGAAGGCGATGATTTCATCGAACTTGAGTCCATGCTCGTCGAAGAACACACCGCTGCCTTCGCTGCCGCAGCACTCCACGGCCTTGGTAAGGTAGCGCGACAGGGAGGAGTTCTGGTTCATGTCCCATGCCGGCGAAATCACGGCGATGCGGATACGCTCTCGATCCGGCATGATGAAATGACGGAACGGCACAATCATTGATTCATCCCACACCTCAAGATCGGGATGGAAGTTGCGCCCACGCATCTTGCCGCCATGCGTGGTTCCGCTCGTCATGAATACGGCTTCGCACTGCTCGGTCGGTATGGTCGAAAGGTCAAGGTGCTTGAACCCGTCCACCGGCATCGGCGGAATCTCCCGCCAATCCTTGAGCGTTGCGGGGGTGACGCGTTTAGCCGCGCAGTAACGACGGTACGGCAGATCATACGTGTACTGATAGATGAACACGTCGCGCGCCAACGCACCAAACGCCTCTTCCGGGGCCTGCTCACAGCCATAGGTATGGATAAAATCCAGAATCCCGCGCTTGATACGACGCGCGTCATCCATCACATCAGTCATTGCATCGCTCCTGTCAATATCCAATATCAACCAGCATTATCGTTCATCGTACGCCGCAGCGCCAGTCCCATCCGCCGGATCGGCTGCTGGAACATCCACGGACGCCGGCGCACGATGCTTCGCCACCAAATCCGGAAGAGCGACGAAAAGCGCATTGAGAATGATGGCGCTGAATACACCGACCATGATGTTGTTGCCAAAGAACACGCTTGCGCCGCCGGTCAGGCCGGAGAGCGCCTTGGGCAGGGCGATGCCGAGCAACAGAGACATGCCGATGACCGTTTGACGGCGCTCGTCATCAGCGACCTTGCGCAGGGCGCGCAGGCCGGTCACGATTAGGCTGGCCGCAGCCGGCAGGAAAATGCCTCCGACGACTGCCGAGGGAATGACGGACAGCAACGCGCCCGCCTTTGGCACGAAGCCCAGAATCAGCAACAGCACAGCGGCGATGATCACAGGCGTGCGCGTGCGCAACTTGCCTTCGCCGGTCAGGTTGAGCAGGCCGACATTTTGCGGGTAGGCGGTGGTGGTGAATCCACCAATCAGCGAGGAAATGGCTGAACCGGCCGCCTCGCCGGCAAGACCGTAGCGCACCTGCTTGCGTTCGAGGGACGTGCCCTGAATCTCAGAAGCCGCCTGATAGACGCCGAGAGCTCCATGACGGCAACCATGTAGGCAATGAAGAACGGGATGAAGATCTTCCAGTCAAATGTGAACGGACCGTAGGGCAGGAAGGTCGGCAGGCCCAACCATCCCTTGGATGCCACAGGAGAGAAGTCCACCATGCCAAACGCTGCGGCGACCACGGTGCCGACGACGAGCGCGATGAGGAATGAGAACGACTTGAGCAGGCCCTTGCCGAGCAACGACAGGACAAGCACAATCGCCGTGGTCAGAATCGACACGGTCAGGATGTGCGGATCGGCGAACGTCTTGTCGCCGGGAGCCCCGCCTAGAAACTCGCTCAGCGTGAATCCAGACAGCGAGACACCGACCATAAAGATGACCACGCCCGAAATCATCGGAGAGAACAGGAACCGCATCCGCTCTATCACACCGGTCAGGCACAGCAACAGGAACACAAGCGAAGCGATGAGAATGGACGAACTCGCCGCCCCCAGCATGCCGGCCGTACCTGCCGCGATCATCAACGCGTCAAACGCGGCTGACGGCCCCTGCACCACCGGCAGGCGAACCAGCCGAGTGGCCTGAACCAAAGTAACCAGACCAGAGACGATGAAGATGGCGTTAATCATGTTCGACGACAGGGCAATAGGTAAGCCGATTGCTCCGGCCACAAACACCGGATCAAGCCAGACGTTGGAAACAAGCACATGCTGGAAACCCAGCAGTACGTTCTGGGCGGTCAGCTCCTTGCGTATTGACATACGCTTCCTCTCTCTCAACGCGCATATGGGATGCCGAGCCGAACAGAGGAGTTCAACCGTCGCATTCCCTACGCGAGTGTTAGCTCACAGGTTCGAAGGGTTCGGCACATACCGTCTCAGCCTAAAGCACCCCTTACGAATCGGTTTTCGCACGTCACCGTAACAAACCTTGACATCTCCGTCAAGAAGATTCGTGCTTTTCGGCAGCTGCCCGATGTGAGATAACAAACAGTTTTACGAATGGAGAAGGAATCGAAGCAATGCGGCCAGACTCACCAACCCCACAGGACCATGGACTTGGAGTCGGCGGGAGTGTAGTTGGAGTCGCCGGTGGCGCCGGCAGCGATATCGGCGGCAGTATCGCGGCCGGGCAGTTCGCGGGTTTCGCGGCGGATGGCGTTGCGCCAGAGGCGGGCGCGGTTGGAGCGTTGTATCTCCACGATATTGCCGTCACGGCCTGCGGCGAAAACGCTCTCCTGGTCGCCGGTTTGCATGCGTTTGACTTCGCGGCGCAGTTGGCGATTCTCTTCTTCGAGGACCAAAATGCGCGCGATACCGGAAAGGTTGATGCCCTCATCCTGGCTCAGGCGCTGAGCTCGGGTCAGGCGGGCAATGTCGCGCAGGCAGTAGCGGCGTGCGCCGCCATCGGTGCGCTGCGGACGAACCAAACCGAGGCGGTCGTACTGACGGAGAGTCTGGGGGGTGAATGTTGGCCAACTCGGCGGTCTGGCCGACGGTGAAGATGGGCAGTTCGATGTCGAAGCGACGTCATCGGCTCCGTCGAGATCGGCCCTGCCCATCACGAGCGCGGTTGCGCACATCGCGTATAACTGCTTCATCTGGTTGGCTAACCGCGCCATTGTTCACCTCCTGATTACAGGCTGAGATAGTCGCCGGCTTTTTCGTCGAATTCTTTGGCGGCGTGCTTGACGGCCAGACCCGGCTTGGCGGGGACCATGATCTGCACACGGCCGATCAGATCGCCCGGCTGGTTGCTGCGCTGGACGCCAAGTCCCGTGAGCTTGACTTCCGCGCCGGAGCTGGAGCCTGCCGGCACCTTGAAGGTAACGGGATTGCCGTCGATATCCTTGGCCTCGACCTTGCCACCGGCCACGGCCTGGCCCACGGTGACGGGCAGGTCCATGACGATATCATGGCCGCGCATCGAGAATGTGGCATCGGGCTTGACAGTGACGTGCAGGTACAGGTCACCGGCCTTGCCGCCGTTGATGCCTGGCTTGCCCTTGCCGGCCAGCTTGATTTTCTGTCCGTCCTTGACGCCCGCAGGCACGTGGGCCTTGAACTTCTTGCCGTCCACGGACAGGGACACGGTAGCGCCCTTGACCGCCTGACGCAGGGTCAGGCTGATCTTGGAGTTGCGGTCCTCGCCGTTTTCGGGGCGCGGGGCCTCCTCATAGCCATAGCCGCCGGCATTGCCGTACGGCGATTGGCCGTAGCCGCCATACGGCTGGCCGCCCTGACCTGCAGCACCGCCGAACATCGAGAAGATGTCGTTGATGTTGTTGGGGCCGCCGCCCGAAGTGGAGAAGCGGATGCGCGAGCCATTGCCGCCGGCACCCTGGCCGAACATGGAACCAAAGATGTCGGAGAAACCGGAAGCATCGAAGCCGCCGGAACCGCCGGCGAAGCGGGCACCGCCCATGCCGAACTGACGAATCGCGTCGTACTTCTGGCGATCTTCCTTCTTGCTCAGCACGTCATAGGCTTCGGAGATGTCCTTGAACTTCTCCTCGGCTTCCTTGGTCTTGTTGACGTCAGGATGGTATTTGCGGGCGAGCTTGCGGTACGCCTTCTTGATGTCGTCGTCCGAAGCGTCCTTGGAGACACCAAGGACTTTGTAGAAGTCTTTGCTGAGCCATTCGTTTTCAGCCATTCATGTCTCCTTTCTAGAAAAGTCTTATGTAATTGCACCTCCCTCTGATGAGGGAGGTGGCATCGCGCAGCGATGACGGAGGGAAAGATAGGCGGGGACTATGGGCATCAAGAATGTGGCCCTCTGTCTTCCGCGGCCTGCGGCCGGCTTCTCTCCCTCAGTCAGCTTCGCTGACAGCTCCCTCATCAGAGGGAGCTAAGGCACTGTCAACTCATTGCAGCGAGCTGGATGTCAGTTTTGCGGGGAGCTACTACTACTCGGGCGGCGCGGATTACGCGATCGCCGATGCGGTAGCCGGCCTCGACCACGGTGTCAACCGTTTCCTTTTCGGCATCCGCGTCCGGCTTGTGCAGGATCGCGTCATGCTTGGTGGGGTCGAAGTCCTCGCCCTTTTCGCCGAACTTCTCGACACCGAACTTCTCGAAGCTTGTCAATCTTGGTGGCGACGGCCTTGAACGAGTCGTCCATCTCGCTGTGTTCGCGAATGCGGTCGATATCGTCGAGGGCGGGCAGCAGCGCGGTCAGCACGTCGATGATGCCGTGCTGGCGGAAGCGCTCCTGCTCCTTCTGCGTGCGATTGCGGTAGTTGATGAACTCCGCACGTTCGCGTTGCAGGGCTTCGAGGTAGTCTGCGGCTTCCTTCTTGGCCTTGCCGAGCGGGGTGAGGGTGTCTGCGGAATCGGACTGGCCTTCGCCAGTCTTCTCTCCCTCAGCTGCGGCAGGAGCCGCGTCGCTCCTTCATTGGAAGGAGCCTGGGCAGCCGAATCCTGCGCAGAGCCGGACTCGGCGGAGGCGTCAGCCCCTGAAGAGGTCTGAGCGGCAGCCTCAGCATCTGAGGGATCCGGCAGGTCGTTCAGGTAGTCGTCCTTGTTGAACTCGGACATCACTTGTTGTCCTTGTCGTCATCGTCGTCCACGACCTCGGCCTCGACGGTGTCGTCGTCGGAACCGGAGGCGGAGCCAGCGGAAGCGCCGGCACCGTCAGCACCAGCGGCAGCACCCTCGGCACCCTGCTGGGCGTAGAGGACCTGGCCGATCTTCTGGGCGGCGGTCATCAGCTCGGTCTGAGCGGTCTTGACCTTCTCGGTGTCGTCACCCTTCAGGGCTTCCTTCAGAGCGTTGACCTTGTCGGTGACTTCCTTGACGATGTCGTCGGAGAGCTTGTCCTTGTTGTCGTTGACGAGCTTCTCGGTGGAGTAGGCGAAGGCCTCGGCCTGGTTGCGGGTCTCGGCGTCTTCCTTGCGCTTCTTGTCCTCAGCCTCATGAGCTTCGGCTTCCTTGACCATGCGGTCGATCTCGTCCTTCGGCAGGCCGGAACCACCGGTGATGGTCATGGACTGCTCCTTGCCGGTGCCCTTGTCCTTAGCGGACACGTGCACGATGCCGTTGGCGTCGATGTCGAAGGTGACCTCGATCTGCGGGACGCCACGCGGAGCCGGAGCGATGCCGGTCAGCTCGAAGGTGCCCAGCGGCTTGTTGTCGCGAGCGAACT
>ENA-OQAJ01000136-OQAJ01000136.1-human-gut-metagenome-genome-assembly--contig:-NODE-136-length-22632-cov-2.811731_pt1 | contig 22632 bp, 35 predicted proteins | sample MGYA00242736_ERZ504529 | MGnify/ENA primary metagenome ERZ504529 (study PRJEB26092, sample SAMD00036275) | human gut metagenome | host: Homo sapiens | study: EMG produced TPA metagenomics assembly of...
AAAATAAATCCAGGAGGAATTTTATCATGAAACAGGAAGAAACTATAAGTTCTGGTTTTGTACAGGTTCACAGGATCTTTACGGAGATGAGTGCTTAAGAAAAGTTGCTGAGCATTCCAGAATCATTGTTGAGGAATTAAACAAGAGTGGTGTTCTTCCATTTGAATTAGTATGGAAACCAACACTGATCACAAACGAACTGATCCGTAAAACATTTAATGAGGCAAATGCAGATGAGGACTGTGCAGGTGTTATCACATGGATGCATACTTTCTCACCGGCAAAATCATGGATCCTTGGTCTGAAAGAATACAGAAAACCGCTTTGCCATCTTCATACACAGTTTAATGAGGAGATTCCTTATGATACCATTGATATGGATTTTATGAATGAAAACCAGTCTGCTCATGGCGGTCGTGAATATGGTCATATTGTTACAAGAATGGGAATCGAAAGAAAAGTTATTGTCGGACACTGGGCAGATAAAGATGTTCAGGAAAGACTTGCTTCCTGGATGCGTACAGCAGTTGGTATCATGGAGAGCAGCCATATCCGCGTATGTCGTGTAGCAGATAATATGAGAAACGTAGCTGTTACAGAAGGTGATAAAGTAGAAGCACAGATCAAATTCGGATGGGAAGTTGATGCTTATCCTGTAAATGAGATTGCTGATTATGTAAAAGATGTAGCTAAAGGTGATGTAGATGCGCTGGTAGATGAATACTACAGCAAATATGATATTCTTCTTGAGGGAAGAGATCCGGAAGAATTTAAACGTCATGTAGCAGTTCAGGCTCAGATTGAGATCGGATTTGAGAAATTCCTGGAAGAGAAAAATTATCAGGCAATCGTTACACACTTTGGAGATCTGGGTGCTCTTAAACAGCTTCCCGGACTTGCAATCCAGAGACTTATGGAAAAAGGCTATGGATTCGGTGCAGAAGGCGACTGGAAGACAGCTGCAATGGTTCGTCTGATGAAGATCATGACAGCTGGTGTAAAAGATGCAAAAGGAACTTCCATGATGGAAGACTATACATATAACTTTGTACCTGGAAAAGAAGGAATCCTTCAGTCTCATATGCTTGAGGTATGCCCGTCTGTCGCAGATGGTAAGATTGGCATTAAAGTATGCCCGCTTTCCATGGGTGACAGAGAAGATCCTGCAAGACTTGTATTCACAAGCAAGACAGGCCCGGGTATTGCAACATCCCTGATCGATCTTGGAGACCGTTTTCGTCTGATTATCAACGATGTGGAATGCAAGAAGGTTGAGAAACCGATGCCGAAGCTTCCTGTAGGAAGTGCATTCTGGACACCACAGCCAAATCTTAAGACAGGTGCAGAAGCATGGATCCTTGCAGGCGGAGCCACCATACAGCATTCTCCTATGACCTGACAGCAGAGCAGATGGGTGACTGGGCAGCAGCTATGGGTATTGAAGCTGTTTACATTGATAAAGATACAAATATTCGTGATTTTAAGAATGAACTGAGATGGAATGAACTTGCATTCAGAAAATAATAATTTTTGTAATTAATACAGAGGCTGCCATATCAGGCTGAAATTAACTGCCTGGGATGGCAGCCCTGAGAAGTTTAAAGTAATAAAAAGTATGTTAAAACCGTAAAATTTCCATGGTAAAACAATAAAAGAAATGCAATAATATTGGTGTACAAACAATATATGATTATAGATTGTCGAATGATCTGTAATCATAAATAACAGAGAAACAGGGAGGTACATAAAAATGGGAGCAGCAGAAGCAAAAGCAGCGATTCTCGCTAACAAAACAGCGCTTGGTATTGAATTTGGTTCTACCAGGATCAAAGCAGTACTTGTAGATGATAAAAATCAGCCAATCGCATCTGGCGGTCATGAATGGGAAAATCGTTATGAAAACGGTGTCTGGACATATAGCTTGATGATATCTGGACAGGCATTCAGGACTGTTATCAGGATATGGCAAGGGATGTGAAGGCAAAATATGACATAGAACTGGAATCTGTAGGTGCATTTGGCGTCAGCGCCATGATGCATGGATATATGCCATTTAACAAAGAGGGAGAACTTCTTGTACCATCCGTACATGGAGAAATAATATTACAGGGGAAGCCAGTGAAAAGCTGATGGAGCTGTTTAATTACAATATTCCTCAGAGATGGAGTATCGCACATCTGTACCAGGCAATTCTTAATGGCGAGGAACATGTAAAAGATATCGATTATATTACAACTCTGGAGGCTTATGTCCACTGGAAACTGACAGGAAAGAGAGTTCTCGGTATCGGTGACGCAGCAGGTATGTTCCCGATTGATACCACAAAGGCAGATTACAACCAGGAGATGGTTGATAAATTCGATGAACTGGTTGCTCCTTATGGATTCTCATGGAAACTTCGCGATATTATGCCGAAAGCCCTTGTTGCAGGTGAAGATGCCGGTGTTCTTACAGAAGAAGGTGCGAAACTTCTCGACGTAACAGGAAAACTGAAAGCAGGAATCCCGATGTGTCCTCCGGAAGGTGATGCAGGAACAGGTATGGTTGCCACAAACAGTGTTGCAGTTCGTACAGGTAACGTTTCCGCAGGAACTTCTGTATTTGCTATGATCGTTCTGGAAAAAGAACTCTCCAGACCGTATAAAGAAATCGACATGGTTACCACTCCGTCCGGACATCTGGTAGCTATGGCTCATTCCAACAACTGTACCTCTGACCTGAATGCCTGGGTAAATGTATTTAAAGAGTTTGCAGAGGCTATGGGTATGGAAGTGGATATGAATAAACTGTTTGGAACTCTTTATAATAAAGCACTTGAAGGTGATCCGGACTGTGGCGGACTTCTGTCTTACTGCTATTTCTCAGGCGAGCATATGACAGGCTTTGAAGAAGGACGCCCGTTATTTGTACGTTCTCCTGAGAGCAAATTCAATCTTGCAAACTTTATGAGAACCAATCTGTATACATGCCTTGGAGCCATGAGGGTAGGTCTGAACCTTCTGTTTGAGAAAGAAAATGTAAAAGTAGACCGTCTTCTTGGTCATGGAGGATTATTTAAGACAAAAGGCGTAGGACAGCAGATTCTGGCAGATGCTGTCAATGCACCGGTATCTGTAATGGCTACTGCAGGTGAGGGCGGAGCCTGGGGAATCGCACTTCTTGCTTCTTATCTGGTACATAAAGAAGAAGGTGAGACTCTGGAAAGCTTCCTTGATAACAAAGTATTTGCAGATCAGGAAAGCAGCACACTGGATCCAAAACCGGAAGGTGTGGCTGGATTCAATGCATTTATGGACAGCTATATGAAAGGTCTTTCTATTGAAAGAGCAGCAGTAGAGTCTGAAATCTGGTAAATGTTGAGAAACAAACTGTTTGCCGGCGCATATGAAAATGAATAGGAAAAGAAGAATATAAAAAACAGAGCAGCATCGCAGATCATGAGACCGGCGATGCTGTTTTTTGTAGTTTTTCTGAAATTGTTATCAAGTGATTCGCAGCCGAATAAATACAAAGAGAAAAGCCCCGGCAGGGGAGCTGCCGGGACTTTTCAAGGGGAGTATAAAATAATTAAATAAGGGGTTTATGTAAAAAATTTTTGAAGGGTAAATTCTTTTTACAGCTATGATTATAATATAGCTTGGTGAAAAAAGCAACATATTTTGATGAATATTCCCCCCGGTTTTTGGGATAATAGTCAATGTGAAGTCACTTTCAGCGATGAAGTGTGGAAGAAAAAAAACCGGATTTTGCAGAGTATCAGGAGATCCGGGCAGATAAATCTCATCAGGAGGAAAATAATAATGGCAAAAAACTATGAATCTGAGAGTAAAAACAGCAGAAATTACACAGGAACTTCAGATAAGAACAGCTATGGTAATGAAATGAACCATGATGGTAATGCAAAAAACAGTGTGAAAAGCAAAAAACGAGACAGATTGTAGAAGTAAAGCAAAAAATAAAACTTCCCAGTCTTACAGTTCAGAAGAAGACAGATATTTGATTGGATCAGGAGGGGGAAATGCCCCTCCTGATCTGCTGTGAGCCAACTTATGTGTCGGCTGTTTTTTGTCAGGCAGTGGCACATCTGTCCCTGATATCATATGATATAACAAAAAGGAGTCTGCCATGTTTCCGGTGGAAACGATTTCTGCAAAAATGCTGGATTATTATGTGGGCCGAAGGGACACGTTGATCATAGATCTGAGAGAAAAAGAGTCCTATATGCACAGTCATGTAAAAGGAGCCGTAAACATGCCATATGGAGAAATAGACGGATATACAGCCTTTCCAAAAGGGAAAATACTGGTTCTGTACTGCGACAGGGGCGGGGCAAGCCTTCTGCTTGCAAGGCAGCTTGCAAAGCTTGGGTACTGTACCAGGTCTGTTATAGGCGGTTTTGGAGCATATCGGGGAAGAAATCTTGTAATTTCGCCATAAGCATGATAAGGTGTAAGAGAAAAAATACGAACCGGTATATCTTCAGGTTATTTCAGAAATCAATCTGTCGGCATACCAATAAAAGAGGAGACACAAAACTATGAAATATATGTTTGCATCAGATGTCCATGGTTCTGCATACTACTGCAGAAAAATGCTGGATGCCTATAAAGAAGAAAAGGCAGAACGCCTGGTACTGCTGGGCGATCTGCTCTATCATGGCCCGAGAAATGATCTTCCCAGAGAATATGCTCCCAAACAGGTCATTTCCATGCTTAATGACATGAAGAAAGAAATTTATGCTGTACGTGGGAATTGTGAAGCTGAGGTCGATCAGATGGTCCTGCAGTTTCCGGTTATGGCAGACTACTGTATTCTGAACCTGGATGGAAGAACCTTTTATGCCACACATGGGCATATTTACAATGAAAATAATCTGCCTCCGATCCAGGAAGGAGATATTCTGATCCATGGACATACCCATGTACTGAAAGCAGAGCAGAAAGAAGGCTATGTACTTCTCAACCCGGGTTCTGTTTCCATTCCAAAAGAAGGAAACCCGCCTACATATGCGATCTTTGAGGACGGTGTGTTTACAATTAAGGATTTTGAGGGAAATATTGTTAAGAGCATAGAATTATAGGGAAGTCCCATCTACATATAGAAAGGATAAAGAATGGAAAAATTTGAACTGATCGCTCCATGTCATTTCGGTATGGAAGCTGTGCTGAAACGTGAGATCCTTGATCTGGGCTATGAGATTACCAAAGTAGAGGATGGAAAAGTAACATTCGAGGCAGATGCACAGGGAATCGCAGATGCCAATATCTTTCTGCGTTCCACAGAAAGAATCCTGCTGAAAGTAGCAGAAGTAAAGGCAGAAACCTTTGACGAGCTTTTTGAAAAGACAAAAGCCCTGCCATGGGAAAATTATATTCCCAAGGATGGGAAATTCTGGGTTGCCAAGGCCAATTCTGTGAAGAGTAAGCTCTTTAGCCCGTCTGATATCCAGTCCATTATGAAAAAAGCCATTGTAGAGCGTCTGAAGGGCGTATACGGGGTGTCCTGGTTTGAAGAGGATGGGGCAAGCTTTCCTATCCGCGTGGCATTTATGAAAGATGTGGCCACGATCGGTATTGATACCTCAGGCGTATCTCTGCATAAAAAGAGGATATCGTAAAATGACAGTGAAAGCTCCGATCACAGAAACACTGGCATCTGCTCTGATCATGCTTACGCCATGGAATAAAGACAGGATTCTGGTAGATCCTTTCTGCGGAAGCGGTACCTTTCCTATTGAAGCAGCAATGATGGCAGCAGATATTGCACCCGGCATGAACCGTTCCTTCCTTGCTGAGGAATGGAAGCATCTGGTTCCGAGAAAATGCTGGTATGATGCAAATGAAGAGGCACAGGACAGGATAAATCTTAATATTGAAACAGATATCCAGGGCTTTGACATTGATCCTGAGGCGTTGAAGGCTGCCAGAGCTAATGCAAAAATGGCAGGTGTGGACAAGCTGATCCATTTCCAGCAGAGAGCGGTAAAAGATCTCCGCCATCCCAAACCATATGGATTCATCATCACAAACCCTCCTTATGGGGAACGACTGGAAGAAAAAGAGAATTTAACTCAGCTTTATCGTGAAATCGGGGAAAGCTATGAAAGGCTTGACAAGTGGTCCATGTATCTGATCACATCTTATGAGAAAGCGGAGAACGATATCGGGCGAAAAAGCAGATAAAAAACCGTAAGATCTATAATGGTATGCTTAAGACCTATTACTATCAGTTCCTTGGGCCGCGCCCACCGAAGAAAAAACGTAGCTGAGTGCTTCTGTAATTGTGAAAAATCAAAATAAAAAGAGGATACAAAGGATTAATGAAAAAATAATTTTTGCTACCGGAAATCAGGATAAAATGAGAGAAATCCGCGAGATCCTTGCAGATATGGATGTAGAGGTTGTTTCTATGAAAGAAGCGGGAATCCATGCAGACATTGTAGAGGATGGTTCTACTTTTGAGGAAAATGCTGTGATCAAGGCGAAGACAATCTGTGAACTGACAGGGGAGATCACTCTGGCAGATGATTCCGGTCTGGAGATTGACTATCTGAATAAAGAGCCGGGCATTTATTCTGCCCGTTATATGGGAGAAGATACCTCATATCATATCAAAAATGCAAGTCTGATAGAGAGACTGAACGGAGTTCCGGACGAGAAGCGTACTGCAAGGTTCGTATGCGCCGTTGCAGCGGCTTTTCCGGATGGAAGTGTAAAAACAGTGCGTGGAACAATGGAAGGCCGTATAGGCTATGAGGAGAAGGGAGAGAACGGCTTCGGCTATGATCCGATTTTCTACCTGCCGGAATATGGATGTACTTCTGCAGAGCTTTCCGGCGAAGAGAAAAATAAGATCAGCCACAGGGGAAAAGCATTACGTGCCATAAAGGATGAACTGAAATGAAGGTACTGATCGTCAGCGATACTCATGGACAGGATGAGAATCTGGAAGAGACAGTGCTTAGAGAAGCTCCCTTTGATTATCTGATTCATTGCGGGGATGTGGAAGGCAGAGAGATTTTCATTGAGGCACTGGCAGAGTGCCCATGCACGATTGTCGCAGGAAATAATGACTTTTTTACAGATCTTCCCTATGATGAAGAAGTTACTCTGGAGGGACATAAGATACTGGTTACACATGGACATCACTATTTTGTGTCCCGGGATTATGATAAACTTGTTGAGAATGCGCAGGCTAAGGGATGTAAGATTGCAATGTATGGTCATACTCACATGCCTGTGATCGAGAATGAGGATGGGATTCTGGTAATTAATCCCGGCAGTCTTACCTACCCGCGTCAGAGAGGCCGCAGGCCAAGCTATGCAGTTATGCAGATAGAAGAGGGAAAAGATCCTCAGGTCGAGATCAGATACCTCTGAAAAAATATTTAACTGAATCAGGTAAGTTACTTGCGGAGGTTGCGAATATCCGCCTGACTCATCTGACTGTATATTTTTGAGGTATTGTTGATCGGATAACAGCAATACCTCTTTTTACAGATACGTGACAGTAAAGAATAGAAGAAAAAATTAAAAAAGTTTAAGTATTTTTTATTGTGACGAAAAAAATATTTTTTTACAAAAAATCTCAAAAACCAGTAAAAAATCCCTTTTTGCGAACAAAAAAAACGATTTTTTTGAAAAAAAGTGAAAAGCCCGCAAAGCCTTGTTATTAGCGGTTTCATGACTTTTGAGGGATAAAAATCTACTTTTTAAAAAATCAAAAAAAATTGAAAAAAGGTGTTGACATTTGGGGTTGCTTAACATATAATATGTCTTGCGTCGGACAACGAAGCACAAATAAATAAAGAAAAACAGCGGGGTGTGGCTCAGCTTGGCTAGAGCGCCTGGTTTGGGACCAGGAGGCCGCAGGTTCGAATCCTGTCACCCCGACTGCTGTAAACTTATTACCGCAAGCATGCGGGTGTAGTTCAATGGTAGAACACCAGCCTTCCAAGCCTGGATACGTGGGTTCGATTCCCATCACCCGCTTCTCTGAAAAGAGAGCATGTGTCTGTAGCTCAGCTGGATAGAGCAACGGCCTTCTAAGCCGTGGGTCGGGGGTTCGAATCCCTTCAGGCACGTTGTGGTGGGTATAGCGCAGTTGGTTAGCGCGCCAGATTGTGGCTCTGGAGGCCCAGGGTTCGAATCCCTGTATCCACCCTTCGCCCATTGGGCTATCGCCAAGCGGTAAGGCACAGCACTTGACTGCTGCATTCGCTGGTTCGATCCAGCTAGCCCAGTCCTTTTTTATGGGGTATTAGCTCAGTCGGTAGAGCACTTGACTTTTAATCAAGTTGTCCGGGGTTCGAATCCCCGATGCCTCATTAGCGGAAAGCATTTGCTTTCCGTTATTTTTACCATCAGACAGAGTGATGGCAACAATTGAATATGCGGATATGGCGGAATTGGCAGACGCGCTGGTTTTAGGTACCAGTGAGCAATCGTGCAGGTTCAAGTCCTGTTATCCGCACTTATTAAGAGATCTTCTGTAAATTTGATTTATAGAAGGTCTTTTGTATTTTCAGAATAATACTCATAATAAAATGCCACAGATGTATCGGTAATGATCTGTGCATTTGGGCTCTATAAAATTTTTTAAATCAAATTACAATTTCTCTCCCTCATTCACTTCCTCAATAAATACTTTCCCTTCCGCTTGCTGCTCCACAAAGTGAAAACGGAGCACAGCCTGGGGCCAGTTGAGGGTGATGATGGCTTTTTTCTCCCGGGTCTTTCCGGCGGCCTGGATCTGGTCTACGAGGTCGGAGAGGATCTCACGGGTGAGATAACCGCCTCTCCAGTGGAACGTGAATTCTCGGCCTTTTTTGGCGGCCTGGAGGGCGCGTTTGTAGACGTCTTCCAGCTTGGTAAAGGACAGCTTTTTCTCGCGGTAGTAGAAGTGGCTTCCGTCCGGGCAGGTGGGGGCAGGAGCGATCAGTGGTTCATGGTCACGAAAGATGTTTTTGTCATCCAGATTAAAATAATCGTAGCGGATGCTGACAGAGCCGTCCTCGTTTTTGCCAAGAGTATTGTCAAAGGTGGCGTCCAGATGGTAGTACTGTCCGTTAATCCGGACAATATTCCAGGTGTGGCGGTACTTGATCCCTTTTTCCGGATTGTTTCCGCAGATGGCGATGATGCACCAGACACCGAGGGCATCGCAGAGCACTTTTACAGATTTGGCGATTCCCTCACAGACGCCTACGCCGTGTCCAAGAGGCCCGATGATCTCGTGGGAGTATGGCTTTTTCAGCTTGTCGTAGCGGATATTTTCGCAGATAAAATCGTGGACATATTTTTCCTTATCCCACTCGGAAAGCTTCATGGCAGGGCGTACAAGCTTGTCTACGCGGGCGCCCAGAGCTTTCTGGTGTTCCCGGATCTTATTCTTGTCAAAGATATATTCCGGGATCAGGATCAGATTTGGAGAATCTTTGTAATAGCGGTATTTGAACCCCACGGCCCAGAAGATCTCCGGATGATCCAGTCTCAGCTGGAAAAACACATCATAGAGCCAGTTTCCGTCGGTAGTGGGAACCTGTGGGATCAGAAACTCATCGGAAAGTTCCATAAGTCCGTGAAGCATTGCGCGGTACACGTTCTGTTTATCTTTTGGCATTCTGCCGTAATAATATTCTTCAGCCTGTTTCATATATTTGAATTTAATCCGCCGTAGTTCTGAAATTTTGTTGTAATTCAGAATTCAGCAGAAACCCCTTTCTAAAAAATCAACGAAAAAATTATATCATAAAAGAATCATCAGAAGAAGTGCAGAGATAAAATGGAAGAAAGATTACGGAAAAATAAAACATGCAGAGCCATCCCACAAAGATGTACCCTGCATGTTTTTTCTGCCTTGAAATATTTTTGCCCGGAAATAACCGGGAGGCCAGGATCAGCCATTATACAGCTGATAATACCGGCCCTTCTGAGCAAGCAGCTCCTCATGGGAACCACGCTCGATGATACGTCCCTGCTCCAGGACCATGATACAGTCACTGTTGCGTACTGTGGAAAGTCTGTGGGCGATCACGAAGGTTGTCCTGCCTTCCATCAGCTTATCCATACCATCCTGTACCAGTTTTTCGGTACGGGTATCAATGGAACTGGTGGCTTCGTCCAGGATCAGGACAGGCGGATCTGCAACAGCTGCACGGGCGATGGAGAGAAGCTGTCTCTGGCCCTGGCTCAAGTTTGCACCGTTTCCACGGAGAAGGGTGTTATAACCCTGTGGAAGCCTGCGGATAAAACCGTCAGCGTTGGCAAGTTTTGCTGCGGCGATGACCTCTTCATCTGTGGCATCCAGTTTTCCGTAGCGGATGTTTTCCATAACGGTTGCCGTGAACAGGTTGGTATCCTGAAGAACGATGCCCATGGAACGGCGAAGATCGTCTTTTTTGATCTTGGTGATATTGATGCCGTCGTAACGGATCTTACCTTTCTGAATGTCGTAAAAACGGTTCAGAAGGTTGGTGATGGTGGTTTTCCGGCGCCGGTAGATCCTACAAAAGCGATCTTCTGGCCCGGCTGTGCATACATGTTGATGTCATGAAGAACGATCTTGTTGGAGTTATAACCAAAATCCACATCCTCCAGAACCATGTCACCTTTCAGCTCGATATAATCCGTGGTACCCTCAGCTTTATGGAAATGTTTCCATGCCCAGCGGCCGGTACGTTTCTCGGATTCGGTGAGAACGCCGTTTTCCTCTTTTGCGTTGACAAGAGTAACGTAGCCTTCGTCCACTTCGGATTTCTCATCCAGAAGATCAAAGATACGTTTGGCACCTGCAAGGGCCATAACAATACTGTTGAACTGCTGGCTGACCTGGTTGATGGGCATGTTAAAACTCTTGTTGAAAGTCAGGAAGCTGGCAAGTCCGCCAAGAGTGAAGTTTCCGATGCCATTGATGGCAAGGATACCGCCAACCATGGCACAGATCACGTAGCTGACGTTTCCAAGCTGGGCAACTACAGGCATCAGGATGTTGGCAAAACGGTTGGCGTTGTCTGCGCTGGCAAAAAGCTGGTCGTTCAGCTCATCGAATTTCTGGATGCTTTCGTCCTCATGGCAGAAGACTTTGACAACTTTCTGTCCTTCCATCATCTCTTCGATATAGCCGTTGACAATACCAAGGTTTGTCTGCTGTTCCAGGAAATATTTTCCGCTCAGGCCCGCAAGTTTCCGGCTGGCAGTCAGCATAATGGCAACCATAAGCAGAGTCACGAAAGTAAGCGGAACGTTGAGGATCAGCATACTTACAAGAACACTGACAATGGTGATCACACTGGAAAGCAGCTGTGGGAAACTCTGGCTGATCATCTGGCGCAGGGTATCAATGTCGTTGGTGTAGATGGACATGATATCACCGTGTGCGTGGGTATCAAAATATTTGATGGGAAGTGTTTCCATTTTTGCAAACATGTCGTTTCGGAGGTTACGTAAAGTTCCCTGGGAAACATTGATCATGATACGGTTATAAGTATAGGTGGCAATAACACCGATGGCGTAAAAACATGCCACACGTGCGATTGCAGCAGTTAAAGGCCCGAAGTCCGGTGTATCTGCCTTAAGAAGAGGCGTGATATACTGGTCAATCAGGGTTTTCATGAACATGGTTCCCTGTACATTGGCAAGAACGCTGACAAAAATGCAGATCACCACGATCACGATATGGATACTGTAGTTCTTAAAAATATAACGGGAAAGGCGTCCCAGAAGTTTTCCTGGCTGTTCCGGCGCTCCCATGCCTTTCGGTCCAGGACCACCCGGACCTTTCATGTTCTGTTTTTCAAGCCGGATCACCTCCCTCGTCAAAATCACCGGCACCGCCGGTCTGTGAATTGAATACATCCTGATAAATGGCGTTGGTCTTAAGAAGTTCCTCATGGGTACCAAATCCGTTGATCTCGCCGTTGTCCATAACGATGATGCGGTCTGCATTCTGGATACTGGAAACACGCTGGGCGATGATCAGCTTGGTGGTATCCGGGATCTCTTCTGCAAAAGCACGGCGGATTTTTGCGTCTGTGGCAGTATCTACCGCACTGGTGGAATCGTCCAGGATCAGTATCTTCGGTTTCTTCAGAAGAGCACGGGCGATACAGAGACGCTGTTTCTGACCTCCGGAAACGTTGGAACCGCCCTGTTCAATGAAAGTATTGTATTTATCCGGCATTTTTTCGATGAAATCATCAGCGCAGGCAAGCTGGCATGCACGGCGGCATTCTTCTTCCGTGGCGTTTTTGTCACCCCAGCGGAGATTTTCCAGAATGGTTCCTGAGAAGAGGACATTCTTCTGAAGGACAACGGAAACCTGGTTCCTGAGAGATTCCAGGTGGTATTTGCGGACATCGATGCCTCCCACCAGAACAGAACCGTCCGTTACGTCATAAAGACGGCTGATCAGGTTGACAAGACTGGATTTGGCACTTCCGGTACCGCCGATGATTCCGATGGTCTCGCCGGAGCGGATGGAAAGGTTGATGTCTTTTAAGACCGGTTCTTTGCTGTCTTTCTTATAACTGAAGTTACGTGGTCGAAGACGATGCTTCCGTCCGGAACTTTTGTTACCGGGTTCTCCGGGTCAGTGATATCAGCAGTATCGTTGATGACTTCCGTAACACGCTCGGCACTGGCAATACTCATGGTCACCATAACAAAAACCATGGAGAGCATCATCAGGCTCATGAGAATGTTCATGCAGTAAGTGAGAAGGCTCATAAGCTCACCGGTAGTAAGCGTGCTGCCCACGATCATTTTTGCGCCAAGCCAGCTGATTCCAAGGATGCAGGCGTAAACGGTAAACTGCATCAGAGGCATGTTCATAACAACGATCTTCTCGGCACTTAAGAACATTTCGTATACTTTGTTACAGGCTTTCTGAAATTTGCTGATCTCGTAGTCTTCACGGACATAGGCTTTGACAACACGGACGGCACCGATATTTTCCTGGACACTTGCGTTCAGGTCATCGTATTTGCGGAACACAGTCTGGAAATATTTCGTTGCTTTCCGCATGATAAAGATCAGACAGGCACCGAGGAAGATCACCGCGATCAGATAAATGCTTGCAAGTTTGGCGTTGATGAGAAATGCCATGACCATGGCACAGATCAGGCTGGCCGGTGCACGGGTACACATACGCAGGATCATCTGATAGGCATTCTGCAGGTTGGTCACATCTGTGGTAAGACGGGTGATCAGCCGGCAGTGCTGTATTTGTCGATGTTGGAAAAAGAAAAGGTCTGGATGTTGGTGTACATGGCTTTCGGAGGTTTCTGGCAAAGCCTGTGGAGGCCAGTGCTCCGTATTTTCCGCCCATGACGCCGGACCAGAGTCCGCACAGGGCAAGAACTACCATAACTCCACCCATCCGATAGATATGGCCGATATTTCCGGCTTCCACACCCTTATCAATGATGGAAGCCATGGCCAGGGGGATCAGAGTCTCAAAGAGAACTTCCAGGATCATGAAAAAAGGCGTGAGAAACGAGGCCTTTTTAAACTCCCTGACCTGTGCCAGAAGGGTTTTGAGCATAAAAAAATCTCCTTTCTTTTACTGTTCAAAAAGATAGCACCCCTGGAAAAAAGTTCCGGGGCTGCTACAGAACAGATGTATTGTTCAGATACTATTATCAGGTAAAATATTTTTAATGTCAAGACAAATATGTGTGAAATACTTGACATAACATCATTTAAGCGGTATATTAAAAGTTAATATTCACCTGTGAAATAGGGGCGAGAATGCGATTCAGATCCCTTTAGAGGGTCTATATAGAGTTTAATTTTTGTAGGGAGGATTTTATATGGAAATCAGACAGTCAGCAGAGGATTACCTGGAATCAATTCTGGTTTTATCGAAGAAGGGCGGCGGGGTTCGTTCCATTGATATTGCTACCAGACTTGGCGTTTCCAAGCCAAGTGTCAGCCATGCGATGAAGCTTCTCCGTGAGGACGGATATATTGCCATGGACCGTTACGGTACTGTGACACTTCTGGAGAAGGGCGCAGAGATCGCCAACCAGATCTATGAGAGACACACCGTACTTGCCAAGATGCTGGAGGGACTTGGAGTTCCTGCGGAGATCGCACTGGAGGATGCCTGCAAGATGGAGCACGATATCAGCCAGGAGAGCTTTGAGAAGATCAAGGCGCATTATAATAACTTTATTAAGAGAGACGAAGCAGCAGCGGAGTAAATGAAGTGACCGGCCAGTATCCACACGGGGCGGCAGTGAAAGCCAATGAAAGATAAAAAAGAAGTGCATGAGAAGCGTGATAACTTTTCATGCACTTTATTGTTTATCTGCCTATTTCGCAGAAGATTTCTCCGGCAGCTGTGCAGGATGATAGCCGCGAACATGATGACGCATCCAAGAAGCTCTTTTGCGGAAAGCTTCTGTCCAAGGATGACCCAGCCTGCAAGTACGGAGATACAGGATTCCAGGGAAAGAATCAGAGAAGCTACCGTTGGATTGACATTTTTCTGGCCTACGATCTGCAAAGTGTAGGCAACGCCGCAGGACATAATGCCGGCATACAGGATGGGGAGCCATGCAGTGAGGATAGAAGAAATCTGCGGATGTTCCAGGACAAGAGCCGGGATCATGGACAGGATCCCGCAGACCAGGAACTGGATACAGGAAAGTTTTACTCCGTCTGCTTTCGGGGAAAAATAGTCAATGACCAGAATGTGCAGAGAAAACAGGAACGCACACACCAGCACCAGGACGTCTCCGAGACCAATGGAAAAACCGTCCTGATGCAGAGAAGATAAAGTCCGATCAGTGCCATGACAACAGCTGTCCAGATAAAGGGACTGCATTTCTTTTTCAGGAAAAGTCCGATAATCGGGACAATGACAATATAGCAGGCAGTGATAAAACCGGCTTTTCCCACCGTTGTATATTTGATGCCGAACTGCTGGAAGTTGCTGGCTGCAAAGAGAGCAATTCCGCAGGCGATTCCTCCGATCCAGAGGTCACGGGAGTTGTATGGAGAAGAGGTATCCGCATTTTTGGCGCCTGTTGCTGGAAATTCTGCTGCCGGGGAATCTGCCGCGGCAGAAGCTGTATCTTTGGAGCGGTTTAAGAGAAAGATCACCGGCACCAGAACAGCAGCACCGATCAGGGAACGGACGCCGTTAAAAGTAAAAGGACCTACATATTCCATGCCTACACTCTGGGCGACAAAGGCGATTCCCCAGATGGTAGCGGCCAGAAGCAGGCAGAGAGAATTTTTCAGAGGCATTTTCTGTGTGTTCATGATAAAAGAATCCTTTCGCGTATTATGTGGTCAAAGCGATATATAAGAAAAGACCCCGGGGAACTTCAGATAGCTTCCCGGGGCATTTTTATGATCTGTCGGAACCGTGTCCGGCAAAATTAGTTCTGATTCTGGTTGTTCTTAACTTCTGCAAGCTTCATAGCACGAACTTTCAGCGGCAGACCGAACAGAGTGATGAATCCGTCAGCGTCGTGGTGGTCATACATATCACCGGTTGTGAAGGAAGCAAGGGACTCATTGTAAAGGCTGTATGGAGAAGTTGTACCATTCTTGATGATGTTTCCTTTGTAAAGTTTGAATTTAACTTCACCGGTAACATATTTCTGAGTGGATTCAACAAATGCCTGGATAGCCTCACGGAGTGGTGTGTACCATTTTCCCTCGTAAACAACCTGTGCAAACTGGCTGCCCAGTTTCTTCTTGGCTTCCATTGTCTCACGGTCAAGGATCAGCTCCTCAAGCTGGTCATGAGCTGCCATCAGGATTGTTCCGCCAGGAGTCTCATAAACACCACGGGATTTCATACCAACAACACGGTTCTCAACGATGTCAACGATACCGATACCGTTCTCGCCGCCAAGTTTGTTCAGCTCAGTGATGATCTCGGAAACTTTCATTGCCTTTCCGTTGAGAGTTTTCGGAACACCCTGCTCAAATGTCATGGTAACTTCTGTTTCTTTATCAGGAGCTTTCTCCGGTGTTACGCTTAATACAAGCATATCATCGTAGTTCGGAGCCTGGGAAGGATCCTCAAGTTCCAGTCCCTCGTGCTGATGTGCCAGAGGTTTCTGTCACGGCTGTAGCTGTGGCTTGCATCGAACGGAAGAGTGATGCCGTGAGCTTTACAGAACTCGATCTCATCTTCACGGGACTGCATGGTCCACAGATCTGTCATACGCCATGGAGCAATGATCTTGATGTCCGGAGCGAGAGCCTTGATGCCAAGCTCGAAACGGATCTGGTCATTTCCTTTACCTGTAGCACCGTGGCAGATTGCAACAGCGCCTTCTTTACGTGCGATCTCAACCAGTTTCTTGGCGATAACCGGACGAGCCATGGAAGTTCCGAGAAGATAGGAATGCTCATATACAGCACCGGCCTCTACACATGGCATGATGAAATCATCGCAGAACTCATCAACAATATCTTCAATATATAATTTGGAAGCACCGGACATTTTTGCTCTCTCTTCAAGACCGTCCAGCTCGTTTCCCTGTCCGCAGTTTACACAGCAGCAGACAACGTCATAATCAAATGTTTCTTTCAGCCACGGGATCAGGGCTGTGGTATCAAGACCACCGGAATACGCTAAAACAACTTTTTCTTTCATAATATATGTCCTCCTGGGATTTTTTGAAATTTTGTATCGCTCCGGACATTTCCGGGACGGTGAATTTTTTACGTTATCTGGAAAAATTATGCTGTTTATAACTTTACCAGAGTGAATAAATATTCATGCGTGACAAAACAAAATTTTCGGCTGTCCTGTCGACATGGCTTAATATACACCAGATTTTATAAATATGCAAGAGAATAATTTGAAAAAATTATGAAAAATTTTTTGCATAAAAAATGCATCGAAAACGGGTAATATTATAAGAAAATACATGAAAAACAGAAAAGACAGTGAAAAATCAAAGAAAATGACTATTGCATAATATGCAGAGAAGATGTATAATCTATCCATTGACAAGGCGGACATATGAGGAACGCCTTTTTACTTAAGCCGTAAGAGATACGGCAGAGGAGGAATGTGAAAGATGATTAAAGCAGGAATTATCGGTGCGACAGGGTACGCAGGAAATGAGATCGTAAGACTTCTTCTTGGACACAAGGATGTTGAGATCAAATGGTTTGGTTCCCGAAGCTACATAGATCAGCAGTATGCAGATATTTATCAGAACTTTTTCAAACTGGTGGATGCCAAATGTATGGATGACAATATGGCGGCACTTGCAGATGAGGTGGACGTGATCTTTACCGCAACTCCGCAGGGCCTTTGTGCATCCCTTATTAATGAAGAAATCCTTTCCAAGTGTAAGGTGATCGACTTAAGCGCGGACTTCCGTATTAAAGATGTGAAGAAATATGAAAAAATGGTACGGAATCGAGCACAAAGCACCGCAGTTTATTGATGAAGCAGTTTACGGTCTCTGCGAGATCAACCGTGAGGATATCAAAAAGGCACGGCTGATCGCCAACCCGGGATGCTATCCGACATGCTCCACACTGTCTATTTATCCGCTGTTAAAAGAAGGCCTCATTGATCCGAACACTATTATCATTGATGCAAAGTCCGGAACATCCGGAGCAGGAAGAGGAGCTAAAGTTCCGAATCTTTACTGTGAAGTAAACGAGAGTATTAAAGCTTACGGCGTTGCCACACACAGACATACACCGGAGATCGAGGACCAGCTTGGATACGCATGCGGACAGGAAGTGCTGATCAACTTTACCCCGCATCTTGTTCCGATGAACAGAGGAATCCTGGTAACTGCATATGCTTCCCTGACAAAGGATGTTACCTATGAGGAAGTAAAAGCGGCCTATGACAAATATTATAAAGATGAGTTCTTTGTACGTGTGCTGAATAAAGATGTATGCCCGCAGACAAGAAACGTGGAAGGCAGCAACTTTGTAGATGTAAACTTCAAGATCGATCCGAGAACTAAGAGAGTGATCATGATGGGTGCCATCGACAACCTGGTAAAAGGTGCCGCAGGACAGGCCGTTCAGAACATGAACCTGATGTTTGGATTCGACGAGAACGAAGGACTGAAACAGATCCCGATGTGCCCGTAAAACACAGAGGATTTCAGACGAGAGGAGACATAGAATATGAAGATCATCGACGGCGGCGTAACAGCCGCAAAAGGTTTTAAGGCAGCGTCAACTGCAGCAGAGATCAAATATAAAAGGCCGTACCGATATGGCCATGGTATTCAGTGAAGTTCCCTGTGTGGCTGCAGGAACATTCACGACCAATGTGGTAAAAGCAGCTCCTGTAAGATGGGATCAGGACATTGTATACAATCATCAGGGCGCAAGAGCCGTGATCTGCAACAGCGGAATCGCCAACGCATGTACCGGTGAGGAAGGTTTTGGCTACTGTAAGGAAACAGCCAAAGCAGCATCCGAAAGCCTTGGGATCCCGGAAGACAGTGTGCTGGTAGCATCCACAGGTGTCATCGGAATGCAGCTTCCGATCGACCGTATCGCAAACGGAGTAAAAGCCATGGCTCCGAAACTTGAGGGAAGCCGCGAGGCAGGCCTTGAGGCAGCAAAAGCCATCATGACAACCGACACCGAGAAGAAAGAGGCAGCTGTAGAGATCGAGATCGGCGGAAAAACCGTAACTGTAGGCGGTATGTGCAAAGGTTCTGGAATGATCCACCCGAACATGTGCACAATGCTTGGATTTATCACCAGCGATGTGGACATCTCCAAGGAACTTCTTCAGGAAGCACTCAGCGAGGACATCAAGGACACCTACAACATGGTATCCGTTGACGGAGACACCTCCACAAACGACACCGTCCTCCTCCTGGCAAACGGTCAGGCCGGCAATCCAAAGATCACAGAGAAAAATGCAGATTATGAAGAGTTCAAAAAAGCGCTCAACTATGTAAACACAACCCTTGCCAAAAAGATCGCAGGTGACGGAGAAGGTGCAACTGCATTATTCGAAGTGAAAGCGGTCGGATGCGAGAGTGTAGAGCAGGCTAAGACACTTGCAAAATCAATCGTATGTTCCAATCTTACAAAGACAGCAATCGCAGGACATGATGCAAACTGGGGAAGAATCCTCTGTGCAATGGGATATTCCGGAGCGCAGTTCGATCCTGAAAAGGTTGACCTGTTTTTCGAAAGCAAAGCAGGAAAAATCCAGATCATTAAAATGGTACAGCTGTAGATTACAGTGAGGCAGAGGCAACAAAGATCCTGTCTGAGACTGAAGTTACAGCAATTGCAGATGTGAAGATGGGTGATAAGACAGCAACTGCATGGGGATGTGACCTGACTCATGGATATATCGAGATCAATGCAGATTACAGAAGTTAGGAGATTGAAAGATGGAAAAAGCAATGCAGAAAATATCTGGACAAAGCAGAAGTACTGATTGAAGCCCTTCCGTATATCCAGAGATTCAACCTAAGATTATTGTAGTAAAATATGGCGGAAGCGCTATGGTAGACGAAGAACTGAAAGCAAGAGTCATTCAGGATGTTACGCTGCTGAAATTAGTCGGTTTCAAACCAATCATTGTTCACGGCGGTGGAAAAGAAATCAGCAAATGGGTAGGAAAAATCGGCATGGAACCACAGTTTATCAATGGGCTGCGGGTGACAGATGCAGAGACGATGGAACTTGCAGAGATGGTACTTGGGAAAGTGAATAAAGCCTTGTTCAGCTGGTTGAGCAGCTCGGTGTAAGAGCCATTGGTATCAGTGGAAAAGATGGAGGACTTCTGAAGTAGACAAGAAGCTGGCAGACGGTGAGGATATCGGATTTGTCGGAGATGTCAAAGAAGTGAATGCGGATATCATCTACGATCTTCTGGAGAAAGATTTCCTTCCGATTATCGCACCGATCGGCCTGGACGATGACTATAATACGTATAATATCAATGCGGATGATGCTGCATGTGCGATAGCAAAAGCAATCAATGCAGAGAAGCTTGCATTCCTGACAGATATCGAAGGAGTATACAAAGATCCAAAGGATCCGTCCACATTGATTTCTGAAACTGAATATATCAGACGGAAAGAAACTGATGGAAGAAGGCTATATCGGTGGAGGTATGCTGCCGAAGATACAGAACTGTATCGATGCGATTGAGAACGGAGTATCAAGAGTACATATCCTGGATGGAAGAATTCCGCATTGTCTGCTTCTTGAAATCTTTACAAATAAAGGTATCGGAACTGCAATTAAAAATGATATAGAAGAACGATATTATTACGGAGAATAAGTTATGAATGAATATATGAAAGAGACAAACGAAGCGCTGTTACATACGTATAATCCAGTTTCCGGTCGTATTAGAGCGTGGAGAAGGTGCTTATCTATATGACACAGAAGGGAAAAAATATCCTGGACTTTGCGGCCGGATAATGCAGTGTCTTCGCTGGGATATGCTGATAAAGAATTGAATGATGCGTTAAAGGAACAGATCGATAAGATTTTTCATACTTCTAATCTGTACTATAATACGGCTTGCGGAAAGGCAGCAGAAGATCTGAAACGTATTACAGGGATGGACCGTATCTTCTTCACCAACAGTGGAGGGGAAGCGGTAGAAGGAACTTTAAAAGCAGCAAGAAAATATGCATACAAAAAGGAACAGGACGGTATGAATTCATTGCGATGAAGGAATCTTCCATGGAAGAAGTTTTGGAGCCGTATCTGTGACAGGACATGATGCGTATCGTGAACCATTCGAACCGCTTGTTCCGGGGGTATCATTTGCACAATACAATGATCTGGACAGTGTGAAAGCACTGGTGACAGATAAGACTTGTGCGATCATTCTGGAACCGTTACAGGGTGAGGGCGGAATCAATGCAGCCACAGAGGAATTCATGAAAGGAATACGTAAACTCTGTGACGAAGAAGGAATCCTTATGATTTGTGATGAAGTACAGTGCGGTATGGGAAGAACAGGCGCTATGTTTGCATGGCAGGCTTATGACATCAAACCGGATATCATGTCTATGGCAAAAGCTATCGGAAGTGGAATTCCGGTCGGTGCATTTGCAATGACAGAGGAAGTTGCAAAATATTCACTGGAGCCTGGGGATCACGGTACAACTTACGGGGGAAATCCACTGGCTTGTACGGCAGTAAGTAAGACTATTGAGATATTTGAAAAGAAGCATCTGGTAGAACATGTGCAGAAAGTCGGCGCATATCTGACAAAAAAAACTGGAAGAACTTGTGGAAGAATATGATACTGTAAAAGCGGTCAAAGGAAAAGGTCTGATGCAGGGAATTCAGGTGACAAAACCTATATCTGAGATTACAGGAGCAGCTTTGAAAGAGGGGCTGCTGATTATCGGTGCCGGAAGCGATGTGATCCGTTTTGTACCACCGCTTATTATTGAGCTTGAACAGGTGGATGAGATGATCCGGATATTAAAGAAAGCATTGTAATAAGTAAAGAAATGGAATATAAAAGCCGGTCATGGGACATATTATCTGCATAGGCAGGAGGTATGAAGATGACTGGTTTTTTGATTGCGCTTTTGTCGGGAGCGCTTATGAGTGTACAGGGAGTATTTAATACGCAGGTAACAAAGACAACCGGAATGTGGGTGAGTAACGGCTGGGTGCAGTTCAGTGCATTCCTGCTATGTGCCGTTGCATGGCTTATCGCCGGAAGAGATTCTGTTGGCGCATTGTGGAAAGTGGAACCCAGATATGTATTACTTGGAGGCGTGATCGGTGCAGGGATCACATGGACTGTGATCAAGAGTATGGCGTCGCTGGGACCGGCGAAAAGCAGCACTTCTGATCGTGATATCGCAGTTGATCGTAGCATATGTGATCGAACTTCTCGGGTTGTTTGGAGTAGACAAAAGAACCGCTGGAAATACTTGCTGCCAGATTTTTATTACTGTGAGTAAAATCGACCAGTTCTGCAAGTCTGCTGATTTCTATATTAGTTTCACATTCAAAATTCTTAACAGCACCTTCCGTAATTATCAGATGCACTTCCATATCAGGCAGCTGCTTTAGAGCCTTGAGCATCTGATAACCCATAATGACACCGCTGGCACCGGAAATTCCTACAATCAAGCGCATAATAACCAACCTTTCTTAAACTTACTTTTTAAGACAAATCACCACAGACCGATTACTTTCCACCAGGGTACAGCAACGCCGACAGTAATAATGAACAGCACGATCGTAAACGGTACACCGAATTTGATCGTTTCTTTTTCCGTATACATACCGTTGTCTTCACCTACGCCGACCAAAATCGCCAGATTATGGAATGGCAGTATAAAGTGAGCGTTGATAGCAATAATAGGCAATCATAAACAGGAATGATCGTACTGATACCCATTGAGCCCGTAAAGGCCAGCATCGCCGGGATAACGATCCCCATAACTGCGATAACGCTGCCCAAAAGCATATGTATAATAATTGAAATAGTTGCGATAAACGCTGCCAGGATATATGGATCAGACGGAACTGTACCAGGCAATACTGTCTGGGACTATCCATGCATTCATACCGGTAGCGCCGCCAACACGTCCGATAGCAACAGCAGCAGTCAAAAAAATCAGTACATGCAGAGGAACACCGCTCCAGCTTGCCGGCGTCAGAATTTCGCCAA
>ENA-OQAJ01000137-OQAJ01000137.1-human-gut-metagenome-genome-assembly--contig:-NODE-137-length-22619-cov-3.201672_pt1 | contig 22619 bp, 20 predicted proteins | sample MGYA00242736_ERZ504529 | MGnify/ENA primary metagenome ERZ504529 (study PRJEB26092, sample SAMD00036275) | human gut metagenome | host: Homo sapiens | study: EMG produced TPA metagenomics assembly of...
CCGCCGGCTGCAACGTGTCGAACAACACGGGCACCGTGAATCTGACGTCCAATGCAAACGCCAAGACCGGTTCCACAACGACCAATCGCGGCGGCTTCCAGTTCACCAAGGTAGGTGTAGAAAACGACAGGACCGGCTTGTCGGGTGCCGAATTCACCGTGTACTCTGACGAAGCCTTCACAACGGTTCTGCAGGACGCCAATGGTAATGAAGTCAAGGCCACGTCCAGTGAAAAAAGCGGTCTTGTCGATTTCAGCGGCTTCAAGCTGAATGACGGCATCTATTACCTCAAGGAGACCAAGGTGCCGAATGGCTATTGGTCCGGTTCCGCGGCCAAACTGCAGGTCACGATGAAGAACGTCGATGGGACTATCCAGCTGGACTCGATTATCGGCATGAACGAGACCGCCAAAGTACTGCTCACCAATGGCGATAACGGTTACGCGTACCGCAACATCAAAAGCATCACCCAGCTGCCGTTGACCGGTGCCATGGGCATGGCCATCCTTGGCGTCGTGGCGGTGCTGTGCATCGGCGGTGCCTCGATCATCATCGTTCGTGCCCGCAAAACGAAGCGTAGCTCGCAGCCTGAGTAAGGGCCGAATGACGCCGGTGACACCTTCGTTCGAGCAGCTGGTCGACGTTGCCAAAGAATACCGGCATATGCCCGCATGCAGCGGCGATTGCGCGTGATGTACGCCGTCGCGGGGATTTTGATCGCTGTGGCGGTGGTATGCACGGGTGGTTCCGCTGCTGATGCAGTATGCGTCGCAGACGTCCATGTCCGCGTCGGCATCTTCCGTCGAACAGCAGGTACGACTGTGGCCGGAAAGCCGGATCGACGACGAAACTGCGGGCGGCACGTGCCTACAACCGCGATCTCGTCCGATCCGGCCAGCCGGTGCTGGGAGCCCAAGCCGACCGTTCAACAACGGGGAACGCTGTCCTCCCAGTCGGCACAGGATCAACGCTACGGCAGGCTGCTCAACGAAGGTCACGGCATCATGGGCCGCGTGTCCGATACCGAAAATCTCCGGTGGATCATTCCCATCTATCACGGCACTGGAGACAAGCAACTGTCCCTTGGCTCCGGGCATCTGTATGGCACAAGCCTGCCAGTCGGCGGCAACAACACCCATGCGGTCATCACCGGCCATCGCGGCATGGTACAGGCGCAGATGTTCACCAGATTGGATGAAATGCGCGAAGGCGATTTCATCTACATCTCAACGATGAACAGGACCCTGGCCTACGAAGTCGATCGCATCACCGTAATCGAACCGACCGATACCTCACAGCTGCGCGTTGTTCCCGGTCAGGATCGGCTGACATTGATGACCTGTACGCCATACGGCATCAATTCCCACCGGCTCCTGGTCTCCGGCCATCGTGTGAGCATTCCCGTTCCCGCCCCCAATCCGACCGATCTGCATGACGGCCGGACCGCCGGCGCATGGGCGTGCATGGCGGTGCTCCTGTGCGGTTGGGGCGGCATTGTGGCGGTCCGTCGGCGTAAGCGTACGCCGAAGGGCCCGTGCGCCATGCCGTGCGGCTGTGATAGACGATTGCAATCTGCGACACGCCGTGATTTGGTGATTGAGGCATGTGTGCGTATTATTTCGTCTTGCGGTGATCAGAGCTAGGTGAGACGCCCGGTCCCATTCCGAACCCGGAAGCTAAGGCCTAGCACGGCGATGGTACTGCACTCGAGAGGGTGTGGGAGAGTAGCACGTCGCCGCACTTAAACTTTTTTGAATCCCCGAGTCGAGCACTGCTCCTCGGGATTTTTTCGTTACGCGATTCGCCCAAGTCCAATTATGGTCCGATTATGTGCGAAGGCGAATCCAGTGATCACTGATTGCGGCGCTCGGGCAACGAAAACCACCAACAGAACAATGCCGTTTCAATAAAAATGACAGGTAATGGTATGAGCCACCACCAGCCTGTGGTGCCGAATTCGTTCGCGGGCGCAATAATCCAAGGATGCGAGCCCAGCCACCCCAAGAATACGGCTATGGTTGATCCCAACGACATGGTTATTCCCAAAGGTCTGAACAAACGCATGAGCTGGAATCGTGATGCACCGAATTCTTGAAGCGTCCAGCGTAACGCTGACTGCGATTGACGGGTTGATATAGCCAATGCGGCGAATGTCAGGCCGCTGATAATCGTAGCCAAAGCCGGCATGGCAATGGCACGTGCCACGTAGGAGCGGTAAGAGGTGGTGTCGTGTTCGGTAATGAATGCATACCCGCAACGGTTAATGATGTCGGATCGAATCGAATCGCGAACGCCGGAAGCGATTGACGGGAAATCAGTAATAACGAGAGTATGCCGGTTGCTCGGTGCAAGTCCAAGCGTCTTTGCCTGCGGTGAGTCGATTCCAAGAACCACGCCAGGCATGGTGTAATCATTGAGCAGCGAATCGGTGCCTCGGTGGGAACTTGTGCGCCTGAGTTATTTTTGGGTTGTTGGATCAATGAGAATGATACCAGCGTTACCGCCTTCGGCAATATGAACATCGTTGGTTTTACCAGCTAAAGATGAGTTGCTATCAACAAGCATGACAGTGGTTTCATTATCGGAATCTGAGTAGCAATCCGCATCGTCGGAACCATGTTGAATGACGCAATCGTAAGCATGGGAAGTCGCGGCGCGGACCAGATACCGGGATTCATCCGGTGCCGTGAGCACGATGGCTTTGTCTAGAGTCTCGGGATATTTGCCGGCAAGATAGTTTAAGTCATCCTGAGTCAAATAATCGGCGATGAACAGCCCATTATCCGAATTGCCTGTCGCTATCATCATTTGCCCGCTGAACAATGAGCTGGCACCTAACAATAAGAGTGCCAATGCGCATACTGGGGCAGACAAACTTCGTGTACGTTCTATCGCATTGCATTGTGCTGGCGTGCGGAAAAGCCAAGGCAGTGAAAGGAGCATAGGTCCCAGAGCGCAAGCCCCCATGACCGAGCCCACTGATCCACCAAACGGCCATGCGGCTGCATGATAACGTTCTATCGCCACACAAGAAAACAGCAGAACGGCCGAGGAAGGAATGATGTACCATAATGCGTTTCTGGTTGTGATGTCATGCTTAAAGGACATGCGGAAAAACAAAACCAACCATGTCAAGCATAGCGAGCACAGCAAAATCGCTGCTACAAAAAAGATGGACAGCAGGAAAGTTGCTGATGGTTGCCATTCCCAATATTGGGCGAATATGCTGCCTATGGTCCTGTAGCTAAGACCGAATACCGCATATCCGGCTGCGATGCCGATTGCGGCTCCGGGTATTGTGCAAATAAGCAATCCTCGAAACACTGTCCATCTGCTGGTGGTGAGGGGGAATCCGCAAGCTACCAGAGCTTCTACCACAGCATCTCCGGAACACTGACCTGCTCGGAAGAATGCTGTCATTACTGCGATATGTACGCACAGCAAGCAAAGGAACAGAACTATTCCGTACCATTGGCATCCTGGCAGATCGCGAGTACGAACCGTTTCTTCGGCATTTCGTATTGTCGATTTGATGTATCCGATATTGACATTGTTGGTTGCGCTCTCTTTTGCGACTTCTCCCTGATTTACAGTAGCGTCATCGTCGGTGAGCCACATTTGTATGTTTTGGAGATTGTCTTTGGAAGACACTGCTGTTGCGTACACGGTGTTGGTGTTCGCAGCATCGACGGTGATGCCAATGAGCTTATAGTCGCTTGATAATGCGGAATCGTCACATTGCACGGTGACTATATCTCCCAGCTGGGCGTCAATTTGTTCAGCTGCGGCCCGAGACAGGGAGATTTCGTTTTTGCGACGGCTGATGCCCTTCGATGAGCGTGCCATATCGTGAGGGGCCTGTTAGGAAAGTTATGTCTGCGATGGTGTTTCGTGAAGAGCCGCTGGCGGAGGTGAGGCCTACTGATCCTTGTGTGGATTTGACGCCGATGGCCTTACCGTTTTGGACTTGTTGTCTGAGTTCTTCGGCTACATCGTTGCTGCCTCCTGAAATTTGATATGTGTACCCTCCGGATTGACCTGCTGCGCCTTCTTTGGCGGCCTGTACGTATAGATCCAAGCTGTTCAAGGCCACCACGGGTAGCATCGCCGACAATAATGCCACCACAAAGAGTGAGATGGTGAGCATCGGATGGAATCTCAAATATCCAGAGGTAACGTGCCTCGTGATTCCAATGCTGTGGTAAGGCATGCCATTCATTGCTCCACCAACTTGTGGTCCTGAATGCGCACAATGCGGTCACTGTGCTGCGCGACCGTAGTGTCATGCGTTGCGATTATGACAATGGATCGCTCTTTGTGGGCAATATCTGAAAGCAATGTTGCGATTGCCTGCGTATTTTCCTCATCAAGCGCGCCGGTGGGTTCATCCGCGAGAATCACACGTGGTTTCATGGCGATCGCGCGTGCGATGGCCACACGTTGCTGCTCTCCTCCTGACAATTGGCCAGCCAAATGGTTTGCATAGCCTGCTAAATGCACTTCTTCAAGCAAGTTATCGATTGTGTTGTTTTCAGCGCGGGAAGTTTCCTTAATCTTGGTTTGTCCGAGGTTCTTATGCGTCGCTTCAAACGCCAACATGATGTTTTCTCGCACGTCAAGATATGGAATGAGCCTGTAATCCTGAAATATGCGCATGCATAAAGATCCGAGAAGATTTTTTCGATCAATGGAATTGACATTTGCGCCATCAATGGTGACGGAGCCAGTGTCTGGTTGTAAAGAACCGTCCATCAAACGCAGCAAAGTGGTCTTTCCTGAGCCGGAAGGTCCCATTATTGCCGTTGTCGAACCTTCTTCGAATAATGCGCTCGCATTGTCTAAAATCAGACGTTTTCCATACGAAAACCCCACGTGGTCAAGTTCCAGCATTAAATCCCTTTCTAATGCATCCCTGTAATTGCCATCATTTGAATGCTTCTTGGTGAGAAAAGAAAAAGAGCGTGGTGTCGCGCCAAATGTGAATGCGACACCACACTCTTTCATGGGATTAACGTGGGGCGAGATCTACTCGCGCAGAACGTGGAAAACCATTAAGTCCTTGACCATTATTCACCCAATATGATGTGTAATAATCTGTGTTGGTTTTCGTGAACCAGGCCGAGTGGCGATCCACGCCGATGCTAATGTCAAGTGTTACTTGAGCTTTAGTGTCGGAGCCGAGTGAGAAGCAACGACCTTTGCCACGCGTTCCGAAGGCATCGTAAACCATTTCTGCGGAGCAATTGCCAGACAGGGCTTGTGCTTGCCTCGGCGTGATGAGCAATGTCGTTAAACTGCATGCGATTACAACGACAAGAATCCAGAATAACCGCTGAACAGCATGAATGGACACTTTTTTCATGATGGCCCTTCTTCTTCGTTGAACAGGGAGATTTTCTCTGTACTTCAATGTTAATCCAATGAAGTCTCTTGGTCGGTGTCTAAACGTACAGGCTCTGTCACACGAAAGTATGTACTGCATGATGGCTGTGCATTCCTAGATGAGCCATCCTTGGGATGAGCAGAGAGCAACGCATTCTGAACGGGTATGCACTCCAAGTTTGATGTATGAACGGCGTATGTAAGTTTTTACGGTTTGTTCGCTGATGTGGAGCTGACGTCCTATTGCTGCGTAGGTGAATCCCCGAGCGGTCATTCGTATTATTTGAAGCTCTTTCTTGGACAATGGTGATGCTTGATCTTTTGATGTCCAATGCATTAGCTTAGGATGGTTTGAGACGCTTCCGACAGCTCTGATTATCTCTTCGATGGAATCTTTTTTGTGAACTATTAGATTAATTTGTGATGTATTCCGTGCTTCTAAACTCTCTTGCGGTAAGGAAGATGCGATCCCTACTGTTCCGATATTGGAATCGATGAGTTTGATGCGGCGTGAAAGAATGGAGTAATTAATATCGAGTAAGTCAAGATCGATAAGCATGGCTTGGGGGTGTTCGAAATTGTCGATATTCTGTAAAACCTCTTTTCCGGATGAATATGCCCAGATGATATCAAGCGGAGCGTGTTGTCGGCGGATAAGAAAATCCAGCGCCCATAATGCTAGGGGGTCGCTATACACGATTCCCAATAAAGTTGAGTCTTTGCTTCTAGACATGACCTTATTTTAAGGTTGTAGGGGGGCATTTGGCAAGGTTGAGTGTTTTTTCTAGTTTCCTTGAGTTTTGAAGGATTATTTAGATGCTTGGCATGTGTTGAGGGGTATTCTTGCGGTATAGCAATAGTGATGATGCCGATGAACATGTACTGGTAGGTTGGCAATGCCGCCGGATTTGGAGATGCTGTTACGAGAGAGCGCTCATGGGCACGGTGCTACCGTAAAACGCATTATTATCGATGGCGTTCGTCCATGGGCTTGGCCTTGACGACTGTTTGAACACAATGCCCATATTGGAGGAAGTATGGCACGGTCGGGTGCGCCAGCGAAACCGCGTATAGCGCAGGCGAAGGCTGTTAAGCCTATTCGCACGTTGAAGAAAGCTAAGTCGCATCGCGTACGTAATGTCATATGCGGTTTTCTGGCTGGTATTCTGTCGATCGCGGCTTTGCTGGGCACGGTTTCGCACATACTGCCTGCTGAGATTCAAGCGTGGCCGTATGTTCCCATTATCGTTTCATTGGTGCCTTGGTTTGCGATTCTTGCAGTAATCGCGTTGGTTTGCGGTATTGTCTCGAAACGAACAATGTCGGTATTGCTTGCGATTGCAGCGATCGCTTTGCAAGTATGGTGGCAGTATCCGTTTTTCTACAATGAGACGAAGCTTCCGCGTGCCGCGATCGCAGCGGTTTCGGGAGCGTCCGCCAATACGCAGGATGATTATGCTCGTTTGATGACATGCAATGTGTTTAAGGGTCGTGCCGACGCGCAGGAAATTGTCGATGTGGTGCGTAGCGAGCGTGTGGAAGTGCTGGCATTGCAAGAAACGACCGATGCTTTCGTGGACGAGTTGAACAAGGCTGGTATTGGCGATTTGCTGCCGTATGCGCAGGTGGCAAGTTCAGACGGCGTGTATGGCAATGGTTTGTGGTCGGCGAGTCCGCTTGTTGATCCGGCTGATGATGATGTTGATTCGAGCGCGTCGTTCATGCCAGGAGCCACGGTTGCATTCAATGATGGTCGGACGCAGATCCGTTTCGTTTCGGTACATACCACGTCTCCGACCGATGGATATTGGCAGCAGTGGAAGCGTTCATTGGATGAGCTTGGTCGACTCCGGTACGATACGTCTCGCAGGTACGTGTTCATGGGTGATTTCAACGCGACCGACGACCATACGCCGTTCCGTAATTTCTTGGGAACACGGTTCACGGATGCGGCCAAACAAGCGGCCGGGGGATTGGTGTTCACGTGGCCTGCGAATATCGATTATGTGCCGACGTTTGCGGGCATTGACCATATCGTATTGGATTCCGGCATGTTGGCCGGTCGGGTCAAATCGTTGAAAATCGATGGAAGCGATCACAAGGCGTTGCTGGCAACCGTGCAATTCGACGTGTGAGAAGAGTATCGGCGCAACTGCATATCGGCTGCGCATCTGCATAAAACAAAGTGCCCCAGATAGGAATCGAACCTACGACACCTTCTTTAGGAGAGAAGTGCTCTATCCACTGAGCTACTGAGGCAACGAATCTTCATTCTACACACCATCCGGACGAGTGTGGTATCGAAATGAAGAAATTCGAAATTTATGCATGACTGTACGCTGCATGAAGTACGTGGCGCACAGTCATGTAGAACGATATATTGGCGGTTTTTGAGATTTTCAGGCCAGATTGTCTTGCGTGCCAGCGGTATTGGCCGCAGTGGCCTGTTCCGCCTGTGCTGCGTCAAGCTTGGCACGCACTTCGCCGAGCAGACTTTGGGCGCGCTTGGCGAGGCTTCGCCAAGCTCCCACTGGCGCATGGACTGGTCAAGGTTGAGTCCGCCGGCCTCAAGTGCCTGCACGGCCTGAATGAGCTGATCTCGAGCCTCTTCGTAAGGCATTTGTGCGATGGCTTCGCGTTCCTTGTCGGTCAGGCTGGATGCGGGGGTGGTTTCGTTGGTCATTGCTACTCCTTCGTTACGGTGGTGACTTCGGACACGATCACGCCGTGCTTCAATGTCATGGTGAGTTGGTCGCCGGTGTTCACGGCGTTCGCATCGTCGATTACATGGCCGTCCGCTCCCTGCACTACCGCATAACCTCGGTTGAGAGTGGATTGCGGGCTAAGCGCGGTCAGTGAGGCATGCGCTTTTTCGATGGTGAGGCTTGCGTCGTCAAGAATACGTGTCAGACCGATTCTCATGCGGGTCCTTGCATCATCGATGAGACGCTGATGCGGTTCCAGCATGGTGAGCGGCTGTGTGAGGCTTGGACGGTTCGCATAGCCTTCAATCAGTCTTGTTTCATTGTTGACGGTGGCGTCGATGCGCATGCGCATGCGTTCGATGTTCACGTTGATCAGTTGCATCTGCTCGCGCACGTCCGGCACGACTTTCTTCGCCGCGTCCGTTGGCGTGGATGCGCGCAGATCGGCAACCAGATCAAGCAGCGTCCAATCATCCTCATGGCCGATCGCGGAAATCAGCGGCGTATGGGCGGCTGCCGCGGCGCGTACCACGCCTTCGTCGGAGAACCCGATCAGATCTTCGAAAGCGCCGCCGCCACGGGCCACGATGATCACGTCGACATCAGGATCGGCATCCATCTGCGCGATCGCCTTGATCACGTCGGAAGGGCACTGCTCACCCTGCACATGCACATGCGTCACTTTGAAATCGACAACAGGCCAACGCAATCTCACGTTGGTGATGACATCGCCTTCGGCGCGAGCCTGCGGCGCGCAAATCAGACCAATGCAATGCGGAAACTCGGGCAGAGGCTGCTTGCGGTCAGCGTCGAACAGGCCTTCGCCTTTCAGCTTCTTGCGTAATTCGTCGATCATGGCCTTCAGGCTGCCTCCTGCGCCGGCCGCGATAATGGCGTCGCCACGTAAAGACAGTGACGTGCGCTTCATCCACAGATTCGGTTTGCCATGGATGATGACGCGGTCGCCCTGCACGAAAGGCGTGGCGGCTGCGGCAAACTGCCCGAAACCGTTGACTTCCAACGCAATGTCCTGATAATCATCGCGCAGAGTGATATAGGCGCTGCCCTGACGTCTGGTGTTGATCTGCGTGATCTGCCCGGCCACCCAAACCGATGGCCACCGTTCGACGGCCATATGGAATTTCTCGCTGAGCAGACTTACCGGCCAGGGGTTGTCAGCGGTGGTTTCGCCGGCCAGTCGTGGCAGCGGTTTGCTGTTCGGCTGCGCTGCGGGGGTGTGTAATCCTGGTTCCAAGTCATAGTTCAAGATTCCATCATCTTGCGGACAAATGAAACACATGTTCGAATTCCGTGAGGGTACCCCGCCTTGTATAGTCCCTCTTCGGTGAGTGCGTCAAATCGACACTCGGGCGACACTCCGTGGCGAAATCGTTACCTTTGTCACACAAGTTAAGGAATGGCGGAATCAAGCCGAAAAATGGAATATATAGTTTTACTGCCGGCGTGCCGCTACTACATTTAGTGCTGGCTATGGCGTACAGTCATGGACGTAGCAACAATCTGGCATGCATAACGAAGCATGAAAACCTGGTCGGATGGGGTCCGACCCGGAAAGGATGATGAATGGAAACGCAGGCTCTGAATGCCATCTCCGCAACCGTTAAAACGGGAACCGGTAAGGTGCTCGTCGAGAAGCGCGACGGTCGTGTGGTCGACTTCGATCCGATCAACATCATCAGCGCGGTGAAGTCAGCCTTCGCCGACCTTGATAAGAAGATCGGGCCGCAGGAGGAACAGCTGATCCGTGATATCGCCAATCAGGTCGAAGCCGAAATCAAGGATCGTTACAACGGTCCCGCCAAGATCGAAGACATCCAGAATCTCGTTGAACACGGCCTGATCGAAGACCACCTGTACGATGTGGCGCGCACGTACACCAACTACCGTCTGAACAAAGACATCGAACGTGCCAAGGCCACCGACATCAACGAAGCCGTCAAGCGTCTGGTGAACCGTGACGAGGCTCTGGTGCGCGAGAACGCCAACAAGGATTCCAACGTCTACTCCACCCAGCGCGATCTGCTGGCGGGCGCGGTGTCCAAGCGTCCGCCTTCTCCATGCTGCCGGACGCGGTCTCCACGCCCATATGAAGGGCGACATCCACTTCCACGACGCCGACTACTCGCCGTTCACCGCACAATCCAACTGCTCGCTGCCGAACTACTGGGATATGCTCGCCAACGGTTTCACTCTCGGCAACGCTCCGATGGGATCGCCGAACAGCATTTCCATCGCCGCCACGCAGATCACCCAGATCATGAAGGACGTGGCATCCAGCCAGTATGGTGGCCAGACCGCCAACCGTGCCGACGAGCACTTCGTCGAATACGCGCGCAAGGATTACGACAAGTTCCTTGAGCAGGCCCACGAGATCATGCCCGACGATCTGCCGATCGAGATCGCCGAACGTCAGGTGCGCATGGCCAAGGCCGTCGAGCCGAAGCGCCTGCATTTCGAAAAGGACCGTCCGGCACTGCCGATGGACGAGCCGTTCGACAAGACGTCCGACCGTCTGCAGCAGCTGCGTGAGATCTGGGCGAAGATCCAGACCCGCAAGGCCATCTACGATGCCATGCAGACCATGGAATACCAGATCAACTCCAACCGTGTGTCCAACGGCCAGACCCCGTTCGTGACCGTCGGCTTCGGTCTCGGCACCGACTGGTTCGCGCGCGAAATCCAGCGCGCCATCTTCCTCAACCGCATCCGCGGCCTTGGTTCCGAGCATCACACCGCCATCTTCCCGAAGCTCGTCTTCACCATCAAGCACGGTGTGAACGCCGATCCGGGCGACCCGAACTACGACCTGAAGCAGTTGGCCCTCGAATGCGCCACCAAGCGCATGTACCCGGACGTCATCTTCTACGAGAACATCGTGAAGATCACCGGCTCCTTCAAAGCTCCGATGGGCTGCCGTTCCTTCCTGCAGGGCTGGATCGACCCGAAGACCGGCAAGGATGTCGAGGACGGCCGCATGAACCTCGGCGTGGTCACCGTGAACATTCCGCGCATCGCATTGGAATCCCACGGAGACAAGGACCGCTTCTGGAAGATCTTCGACGAGCGCATGACCGTCGCCCATCAGGCATTGCAGTTCCGCATCATGCGTTGCAAGCAGGCCACTCCGGTCAACGCCCCGACCTGTTCCGCTTCGGCGCATTCGGCCGTCTCGGCGCCAACGACAGCGTCGACCAGCTGTTCCGCAACGAACGTGCACCGTTTCCCTGGGCTACATTGGCCTGTATGAGGCGACCAGCGTGTTCTATGGCAAGGACTGGATGCGCGACCACGACTGGGATCCGCAAGGCAAGGAATTCGCCCTGTCCATCGTCAAGCGCATGAACGAGCTGTGCAAGGAATGGAGCGATGCGGAAGGCTACCACTACTCCGTGTACTCCACGCCGGCCGAATCGCTCACCGACCGCTTCAACCGCATGGACCGCGAGAAGTTCGGCGAAGTGGACGGCGTCACCGACCACGACTTCTACACCAACTCCTTCCACTACCCGGTGTGGCTGCAGCCCACGCCGATGGAGAAGCTCGACTACGAGAAGGACTTCCCGTACTACGCGTCCGGCGGCTTCATCAACTACTGCGAATTCCCGTGCCTGCAGGCCAATCCGAGCGCTCGAAGCGGTGTGGGACTACGCCTACACCATCGGCATCGGCTATCTCGGCACGAACACGCCGATCGACCGTTGCTACGAATGCGGTTTCAAGGTGACTTCGAACCGACCGAAGAAGGCTTCAAGTGCCCCGAATGCGGCAACTCCGACCCGGACCGCTGCAACGTGACCAAGCGCACCTGCGGCTACCTCGGCAATCCGGTGCAGCGCCCGATGGTGCACGGCCGACACGAGGAAATCGCGCACCGCGTCAAGCACATGAGCGGCGAAACCGGCCATGTCACCCTTGACGACGGTTCCGAACGCGAATGGTTCGAGGAAGCCAAGTAATCAATCGCAATAATCGCAAAACAACAGGCAATTCAGGAGCAACGTATGGTAAGCAGCGCCGATCCCGCTGTGTCTCGCCGTGATTTCGCGGCCGGCGAAACCGGCCGCGGGCCGTTCATTCCGACAAACCGCGCCAGCAACCCGCGTGCCGGACAATGGACGAACGCGATGAGCCACAACATGATCGCCGACTACAAGCGGTTCCTCATGACCGACGGCGAGGGAATCCGCTGCTCGCTGTACGTCTCCGGCTGCCCATTCCACTGCGAGGCTGCTACAACTCGTCGATCTGGGATTTCCGCGCCGGCCACGAATACACGACCGGCTCGAAGCTCAGATCATGGCCGATCTGAGCCTGCCGTACGTGCAGGGCATCACCTTCCTCGGGGGCGAGCCGCTGCTCAACACCGGCGTGCTGCTGCCGCTTTCACGCAAGATCCGGGAGCGGTTCGGCCGCACCAAGGACATTTGGTGCTGGACGGGCTACACGTGGGAGGAGCTCATGCGCGAAGGCGAAAGCCCCGACAAGCGTGAACTGCTCGAACAGATCGATATCCTCGTGGATGGCCGGTATATCAAGGATCTGCACGATTCGCTGCTGCAGTTTCGCGGCAGCTCCAACCAGCGCATCATCGATGTGCCCAAGTCGTTGGAAAGCGGGCAGGTGGTGCTGTGGTCGAAACTACACGATCAGACGCGGTTCATTCCCGAAATCTACGGCAAGGACCGCGCTGCGGGGGAGGGGGCGGCTTCCTGAATGGTTTTGAACGGTTCGTGTACGAACGGTTGGAATTAGGTAAGCTGACTATATTCGTTGTCTAATTATGCGTCGTGTCGTGCACTTTATGCGATACCGTGCCGAATTAGGCAGGGGCACAGACTACCATTACATACTTGGATAACCGGGGGCAGGGCGTTCGTGTTGGCACGGACGCAACCCGGCGGATGAGAACGATAGAGGTACAGTACATGGTCGAAGCAGCAGTTACCGCAGACAACACCTGCGATACGAAGCCGTTGCGCGTAGGTCTTGACATCGGTTCCACCACGGTGAAGGCCGTGGTGCTCGATCAGACCGATTCGCTCGACGCGGTGCTCTTCTCCGATTACCGTCGCCACCACGCCAACGTGCGTGCCACCGTGGCGGGCCTGCTGGAGGACATCCACAAAGAACTTGAGGCCCGTGGCCGCGGCGACGAGCCGATTCGTCTGGCCATCACCGGTTCCGGCGGCCTTGCCTTGGCCGATAATCTCCATGTGCCGTTCGTGCAGGAGGTCATCGCCGAGACCCGCGCCATCGACGAGGAATATCCGCAAGCCGACGTCATTATCGAACTTGGCGGTGAGGACGCCAAGATCACATATCTGAAGCCGACTCCGGAACAGCGCATGAACGGTTCCTGCGCAGGCGGCACCGGCGCGTTCATCGACCAGATGGCCACCCTGCTCGACACCGACGCGGCGGGCCTCAACGACATGGCCAAGCATTACGAGACGCTCTATCCGATCGCCTCCCGTTGCGGCGTGTTCGCCAAAACCGATCTTCAGCCGCTCATCAACGACGGCGCGGCCAAGCCCGATCTGGCCGCATCCATCTTCACGGCGGTCGCCACGCAGACCATCGCAGGTCTGGCGTCCGGCCGACCAATCCACGGCACCGTCATCTTCCTGGGCGGTCCGCTGTTCTTCATGTCCGAGCTGCGCGAGCGTTCCACCGCGCGCTCGAAGGCAAAGTCGACGAATTCATCGTGCCGACCGACGCGCACCTGTACGTGGCGTTCGGCTCCGCGCTGCTCGCCGGCGAACCGGACCAACTCGAGGAAGGCCAGCATTTCGAAGCACGCACCTGCGCCGATATTCTGAAAAGCCTTGAAGATCTGAAGAATCTGCCGGCCAACACCCCCACCATGCCTCCGCTGTTCCCGACCGAAGCGGATCGCGAGGCGTTCAACAATCGCCATCATCGCGAGCACGTGCACATCGGCACTTTGGATGGCGCGCAAGGCCCGCACTTCCTCGGCATCGACGCGGGCTCGACCACCATCAAAGCGACGCTCGTCAACGACGACCGCGAAATCGTATGGTCGTCGTACGCCACCAACGAAGGCAGCCCGCTGACGGCCGCCGTCAACATCGTCAAGCAGATCCAAAGCCAGCTGCCGGAAGATGCGTGGATCGCCCGATCCTGCGCCACCGGCTACGGCGAAGGCCTCATCACCACCGGCCTGCACCTGGACGAGGGCGTGGTGGAGACCATGGCGCACTATCGTGGCGCGGAAATGGTTTCACCTGGCGTCACCGCCGTCATCGACATCGGCGGCCAGGACATGAAGTATCTGGCGATTTCCGACGGCGTGATCGATTCGATCGCCGTCAACGAGGCATGCTCGTCCGGCTGCGGCTCGTTCCTGCAGACGTTCGCGCAATCCATGGGACTGACGATCGAGGAATTCACGCAGGCCGCGCTCAGCTCCACGCATCCGGTCGATCTGGGCTCCCGCTGCACCGTGTTCATGAACTCCTCGGTCAAGCAGGCGCAGAAGGAAGGCGCCACGATGGAGGACATCGCGCCGGCCTGTGCTATTCCGTGGTGCGCAACGCGCTGTACAAGGTGATCAAGCTGCGCGATTCCGGCGAGCTGGGCGACACCGTGGTGGTGCAGGGCGGCACGTTCCTCAACGACGCCGTGCTGCGCGCCTTCGAACTGCTCACCGAACGTGAGGTGACCCGACCGAACATCGCCGGCCTGATGGGCGCGTACGGCGCCGCGTTGACCGCACGCATGCACTATTCCGACGTGGCCGACGGTCTCGACGACGGCGATTCCGCCGCTACGGAAGGTGCGAAGACGGTCGATATCGCAGGCGTCACGCACACCGCATCCAGCATCGTGTCCGGCAGCGACCTCGACAACCTGTCCATGACGTCCGAACGTGACGTGTGCAAGCTGTGCCAGAACCACTGCAAGCTCACCATCACCACGTTCCAGGATGGCTCCCGCTACGTGACCGGCAACCGTTGCGAACGCGGCGGCGATTCCAAGAAGCAGCGTTCCGACAGGCCCAACCTGTACGACTACAAATACAAGCGTTGCTTCGCCTACCGTCGTCTGACCGACAAGAAGGCCACCCGCGGCGAAATCGGCATTCCACGCGTGCTCAACATGTACGAGAACTACCCGTTCTGGTTCACGCTGCTCACCTCGCTCGGCTTCAAGGTGATGATCTCCGGCCGCAGCTCGCACGAACTGTTCGAAACCGGCATCGAATCGATCGCCTCCGAAAACATCTGCTACCCGGCCAAACTTGTGCACGGCCACATCAAGTGGCTGCTCAACAAGGGCATCAAGACGATCTTCTACCCGTGCGTGAGCTATGAGGAGAACTTCGTTCCCAACACCGACAACCACTACAACTGCCCGGTCGTGGCCAACTATCCGGTGGTCATCGGCGCGAACATGCCCGAACTGCGCGAGGAAGGCGTGCGCTACATGCGCCCGTACTTCAACATGGCCAACCATGAGCTCATGGTGGACCGCATCGTCGAGGAATTCGCCTGGGCCAACGTGACCCGCGAGGAAGCCGAAACCGCGGTCAAGGCCGCCTACGCCGAAAACGAAGTGTTCAAGCACGACGTGCAGATGGAAGGCCTCAAGGCCCTCGCCTACATGAAGGAACACGACTGCAAGGGCATCGTGCTCGCCGGCCGCCCATACCACGTCGACCCGGAAATCAACCACGGCATTCCGGAAACCATCTGCGCGCTCGGCATGGTGGTGCTGTCCGAAGACTCCATCTGCGAACTGCAGCCGGGGGAGAAGCTTAACCTGAGCGAATTCCTCGCCGAAGGCGAAGAGGATCCCCGCAAGAAGAACGCGAACGCTTCCGCCACGTCGACGACCGCAAGGTCACCAAGATGCCATTGCGCGTCACCAACCAGTGGGCCTACCATGCGCGTCTGTACGCGGCGGCCCATTTCGTGGCCTCCTATCCGGGACTCGAGCTCGTGCAGCTCAACTCCTTCGGCTGCGGCCTCGACGCCATCACCACCGACCAGGTGTCCGAGATCCTGGCGGACAAGGCCGACGTGTACACCATGCTGAAAATCGACGAGGTCTCCAACCTGGGCGCGGCGAAAATCCGTCTGCGCTCGCTCAAGGCCGCCGTCGAGGAGCGTGAACGCAACAAGAAGAACGACGGATTCCGCAAGACCGGCACCGAAGCGCCGACCCCCGGTCGCCAGGTCATGCTCGACACCGTCATGAAAGCCAATCCGAAACTCACCGAAGCCGTCACGGCCGCATCCAAGCGCGCGGCGGAAAACGGCAAGGGCGAATCGCAAGAAACCGCCAAAACGCAGACAAATGGCAAGGGCGCGTCCGCACACAACTCGGCGACCCTGTCCAAGTACGCGAACCGCATCCCGTTCGGCAAGAACATGAAGGACTACACCATCGTGGCCCCGCAGATGAGCCCGATCCACTTCTCTCTGGTGGAATCCGTCATCCGCTCCGGCGGCTACAAGTTCGACATCCTCAAGCATGCCAGCCGAGAGGACGTCGAAACCGGCCTGAAATACGTCAACAACGACGCCTGCTATCCGGCCATCATGGTCATCGGTCAGCTCGTGGACGCGATTCTGGAAGGCAAATACGATCCGGACCACACCGCGCTTGCGATCACGCAGACCGGCGGCATGTGCCGTGCCACCAACTACTTCGGCCTGATCCGCAAGGCGCTGGTGGACGCCGGTTATCCGCAGATTCCGGTGATCGCCATCTCCACGCAGGGCATCGAGGACAACCCCGGCTTCACCGCCACGCCGGCTTTGCTGCATCGTGCCATCAAGGCGCTGATCATCGGCGATCTGCTGATGAAGTGCCTGTACCGCGTGCGTCCGTATGAGGTGACGCCTGGCAGCGCGAACCAGCTGTACAAGACGTGGGACACCATCGTGCGCGAGGCGCTCGAACACCACGGTCGTTCCAAGACGGCGCGCAAATTCATCAGCAAGGGTTACCTGCCGTATCCGACGCTCGTCAAGGAGATCGTCAAGTCGTTCGACGCGTTGCCGTTGAAGGACGAGCCGCGCAAGGTGCGCGTCGGCGTGGTCGGCGAGATTCTCGTCAAGTACCAGCCGGACGCAACAACCATGTGGTGGACGTCATCGAATCGCAGGATTGCGAGGCCGTGGTGCCGGGCATCATGGAATTCATGACCACCCGACCGTACATTTCCGATTGGAACGAGCATTACCTCGGCATGGGCGGCAGCAAGCTCGGCTATGCGCTGATGCGCAAGGGCCTCGACCTGTATACGCGCCGGTACGCGAGGCGGTCGATCTGGCTCACGGCAAGTTCTCGCAGGATCTGCCGATGCCTGAACTGGTCAAGAAGGCCGACGAGGTCACGTCCGTGGGCGTGCAGGCCGGCGAAGGCTGGCTGCTGACCGCGGAAATCCTGGAACTCATCGAATCGGGATGCCCGAACGTGGTGTGCGCGCAGCCGTTCGCCTGCCTGCCGAACCACGTGACAGGCCGAGGCATGTTCGGCAAGATCCGCCGACTGCATCCGGAAGCCAACATCGTGTCCATCGATTACGATCCGGGCGCTTCGGAAGCCAACCAGCTCAACCGCATCAAGCTGATGATCTCCGCTGCCAAGAAGGCGCACCGCGCAGCCGAAGAGGCGCGCAACAGCGAGAAGGCCGCTTGAATCGCCATTCTTATTTCCGTCGAACCGACGTTGGGAAACTTTCCGACGTCGGTTCGACGGTATCTGAGCCGCCAAATCGACGGCTGATTCGGCGATCGTAAAATCGATGGTCGTCGAATCGGCATTCAAATCGCCAGCCAAATCGATGGGGAATGATGGTCGGTTATCGATTTTCCGTATAGCGTAGCCTGCGTTGCGAATGGCGCTTTTCGTTAGGATGGCCACTATGACAACGCCAAAGATCACGTACGCGCACCTGCTGACCGAGCCGAATCCGAAGCATGTGGAAAGCCTTATCAAATTCTTCGAATCCGGCTGCCAACAGCGCGGCACCGGCGGTTTTGGCGTGGAAATCGAACACCTGCCGGTACATAACAGCGACGATACCGCGGTGACCTACTACGAAAGCAACGGCATTGAAGCGTTGCTCAACCGCATCCGCCCGTATTACGACGAAAACAAGGAATACTGGGAAAACGGGCGACTGGTCGGACTCGCCCGTGACGGCATCTCCGTATCTTTGGAACCGGGCGGACAGTTGGAAACGTCCATCGGCATCCTGCACAAGCCGGAGGAGCTCGCCACATTGTACGGCGCGTTCCGCCGCGAAGTCGACCCCATCCTCGAAGAACTTGGTTTCCGACTCGTCAACTATGGTTACCAACCGAAATCCAGTTACGCGGACATTCCCGTCAATCCGAAGGACCGGTACAAGGCGATGACCGCCTACCTGGGACGTGTCGGACAGTTCGGTCCGTGCATGATGCGTTGCTCCGCTTCGACACAGGTCAGCATCGACTACGTTTCGGAACAGGACGCGATCGCCAAACTGCGGTTGGGCACGGTGATCGGCCCGATTCTGGCATGGTTCTTCCGCAACACCCCGTATTTCGAAGGCAGAGAGAACCCGTATCCGCTGCTGCGCCAACGCATGTGGGATTATCTCGATTTCCAACGCACGAACGTCATCCCCGGCCTGTTCGACCCGCGTTTCGGTTGGGAGGATTACGCGGTGGACGTGCTGTCCACGCCGATGATGTTCGCCGACCTGACGCACACGCCCGAAGCGCTGGCGGTGCCCGGAACCGATCTGCACCATCCGCGTCTACGAGAACGCGAACGACGTGTACCCGGACCGCGAGCTCAACGCGTACGAGATCAACCATGTGATCTCCACGCACTTCAACGACGTGCGTTTGAAGAACTTCATCGAATTCCGCCACTGGGATTCGCTGCCGGTGGCGCGCGCGAGCGGCTTACTGAAATCATCGGCTCGCTGTTCTACGATCCGACGAATCTCGACCGACTGGAAAGCTACTTCGACGGCATCCGCGAGGAGGACGTGTTCGAGGCCAAGGCGAATCTGCAGGCGCGTGGACGACAAGCCTCCCCATACGGCAATTCGTTGGAATTCTGGCAGGAGTTCCTGGGACTCGAAGGCGTGCTCGCCGACGAACCGGGCGATCCGAAGCATCCGGACGTCTTCCAGGCGTGACCGGCCGAGGGCCCGTCCGATGGTACGCTGTTCCATATGGTTACCGAGGGGAAAAAGCGGGTTCGTAAATCGCCCGAAGAGCGCAAACGCGAAATCATCGCGGCGGCGGGCAGGCTGATCGGCGAGAAGGGGTACTACGGTACGTCGCTCAAGGACATCGCCGACGCATCGGCATGAGCCAGCCCGGACTGCTGCACTACATCGGCAACAAGGAGCGGTTGTTGTCGCTGCTGGTCACCGATAGCTACGACCAGCAGGGCACACCCGCCGACTTCGCTAAGTCGGGATTGCCCGGCAGCGATTCTGACGGCATGCTGTTTCCCGCATATCTGCGGTTTCTGGTCCGCTACAATGCGCAACGCCGCAGTCTGCTGCAGCTGTACATGGTTTTGGAAACCGAATCGTTCAACGCGGACCATCCACTGCACGAGTATTTCGAAAACCGACCGGACTTGACGTGGGATCATTATTCGCGGTTCGCATGGAAGCTGCCGCCGCAGATCGGCGGATGGGATAATATGCGGCCGATCGTGCGGCAATGCATCGAGGCGATGGACGGTATCCAGCTGCGGTGGACTCGCAAGCCGCCGATCGACCTGTACGACGAATGGCTCGCCTTCGAACGGATGATCTTCCCCTCGCCGGTGTGGGACGGATACCGGTAGACCGTCCCGTGACGTGCGTATCTAATGGCTGTTAGTTAAGAAACGCCTGAAAATCTGCGGTACTTGACGATTTGTTTCGGAAGATATATAGTTCCTATATCTAATAACCGTTAGATATAAAAGTCAACGAGGACGATGGAGGATTCATGGGCCGTTACGAGGCAGACCACATTCTGTTCGGCGCCGCATATTACGACGAATATCTCATGATGAAGGGCATTGACCGCATCGATGAGGACATGGCGATGATGAAGCTGCGGGACTGAACGTCATCCGCATCGCCGAATCCACATGGAGCACCTGCGAACCGCAGCCGGGCGTATTCGACTTCACCTACGTGGACCGCGCGCTCGACGCAGCCAACCGCGCCGGCATCGACGTCATCGTCGGCACGCCGACCTACGCGGTGCCCAGCTGGCTCGTCAAACTCGACCCGAGCGTGCTCGCGGTCACGCCGAACGGACAGGGCAAGTATGCGCGCGCCAGATCATGGACATCGTTAACGCCACCTACCGCTTTTACGGCGAACGTGTGATCCGCAAGCTCATCTCCCACGTCGCCGACCATCCGGCCGTCATCGGCTACCAGGTGGACAACGAGACGAAATACTACGATTCCGTCTCCGAAGACATGCAGCGCCTGTTCGTCAAGTATCTGCGCGAGAAGTTCCACGGCGATCTGGACGAGCTCAACCACCACTTCGGCCTCGACTACTGGTCCAACCGCATCGACTCCTGGGAGGACTTCCCGGACGTGACCGCCACCATCAACGAGTCCCTGGGCGGCGAATTCGACAAGTTCCGCCGCGACCAGGTGCGCGCCTTCCTGCAGTGGCAGGCCGACATCGTGCGCGAATACGCGCATGACGACCAGTTCATCACCCACAACTTCGATTTCGAATGGCGCGGATACTCCTACGGCGTGCAGCCGGCCGTCGACCACTTCAAGGCCTCGACCGCCGTGGACATCACCGGCGTGGACATCTACCACCCCACCGAGGACGACCTGACCGGCAAGGAGATCGCCTTCGGCGGCGACATGACCCGCTCCACCAAGGACGGCAGGAACTACCTGGTGCTCGAAACGGAGGCCCAGGGCCAGCACGGTTGGGTGCCGTTCCCGGGCCAGCTGCGCCTGCAGGCCTACTCCCACCTCGCCTCCGGCGCCGACATGGTGGAATATTGGCACTGGCACTCCATCCACAATTCCTTTGAAACATATTGGAAGGGCCTGCTGAGCCACGACCTCGAACCGAATCCCACCTACCGCGAGGCGGGCGTGTTCGGCCGCGAGATCGCCAAACCGGAAGTGGGAGAGCGGCTCGTCCACCTGAAGAAGCACAACAAGGTGGCCATCATGGTCAGCAACGAATCGCTGACCGCGCTCGACTGGTTCCTCATCGAAGCCGGCTTCCCGTTCGGCGGCACCCTCAAGTACAACGACGTGGTGCGCAACATCTACGACGCGCTGTTCGAACTCAACGTGGAATGCGATTTCATCCCGTCCGACGCGCCGGCCGAACGCCTGGCCAAATACGAGATGATCGTGACCCCGGCACTGTACTGCACTCCGCAGGAACAACCGATCGTCTGCGCGAATTCGTCTCCAGCGGCGGCCACCTTGTCTCCACCATGCGCTCCTTCGTAACCGACGACGAGGTGACCGTATGGCACGACCGCGCGCCGCACAACCTCACCGACGTGTTCGGCATGACCTACAACCAATTCACCCGCCCGAACGGCCACGTATCCGTGGAATTCGCCGGAACGCTCGCCAAAACCCCGGCAAGCGACGCGCAGGCGCTCATCGAACTGGTCACCCCATTCGACGGCACCGACGTGCTCGCCAGCTACGGCCACTACGCGTGGAAGAATTACGCCGCGGTGACCCGACATGGCTTCGGCAAGGGCGACGCCGAATGGATCGCCACCCTGCTCGACGCCGACACCATCCGCGCCGTCCTGCGTGAAGCCGTGGAACACGCGGGCATCGCCGATGCCGGCACCGCGCTCGCCGGACAGGTGACGGTGCGCCGCGGAACGACGCCCGCGGCGAGCAGGTGACGTATCTGCTCAACTACTCCGCCGACGAGGTCACCATCGACAGCCCGGTGTCGGGCGATGTGGTGGTCGCTCCGGTGGTGGTGGGCACCGACGGCACCGTCGATGAATCCGCCACCGCGGCGATCGCTCTGAAGGAGGGCTCGAAGGTCGAGGTGGGCGACAAGCTGACGATTGGCCGCTGGAATGTGGTCGTCATCGCCGGCTGAGCCGCAAAGCGGTGGTGGCGCGTCGGCCCGACTGGGTCAGGGGATGAGCAGGTCGATGATGGCCTTCCATTCCCCGACGAAGTCGACGTCATGCGATCCGTTGAGCCAACGCAGCTGCAGGCCTTCCATCGCGGACAGGACCTGCAGCGCGGTGCGCTCCGGATCGGCGACGCCGTCGCGCTTGGCCGCGAACGCGTATTCCTTCAGCAGATTGATTTCGCGCTGTTCGAAATACTCGTGCACGGGATGGTCCTTGCTCAGCGCCTCGCTTTCCAGCAAGGTGTAGAGCCGGACCATCTCCGGACGGTCGGCGTTGGTCTCCACGGTTCCCGTGGAAATGGCCTTCAGCCCCAGATCGCAGTGGTACGCGATGCCGTCGTCAAGGACTTCGCCGGTCACGCCCTGCACGCCAA
>ENA-OQAJ01000138-OQAJ01000138.1-human-gut-metagenome-genome-assembly--contig:-NODE-138-length-22534-cov-3.581961_pt1 | contig 22534 bp, 21 predicted proteins | sample MGYA00242736_ERZ504529 | MGnify/ENA primary metagenome ERZ504529 (study PRJEB26092, sample SAMD00036275) | human gut metagenome | host: Homo sapiens | study: EMG produced TPA metagenomics assembly of...
GTCAGAGGGGTCTTTTTGCGTTCCAAGTCTGAAGTGCACAGGTAATGTCAGAAAGCCCAGTGTTGTGCTCGCACATAAGCTGCTTTCTACATACCTGTATAGGGCGGACGCCCGACATCGAGATGCAGCGCAGCGGAATCGAGATGCCGCACTTCAGACGTACCTTTTGAATATCTTTACACCTTTTCCCCACTCTGTTATACTTGGAACAGGTAAACAGCGGAAATTCGGTAATACTATAAATTGGGGAAAGAGTTTTTACAGAGGTGAACATATGGGAGATAGAATCAAGGTTATTATGGACTGCGATCCGGGAATTGATGACGGCATTGCGCTGGCTTATGCGGCGGCACATCAGGACGAATTGGAGCTTCTTGCGATAACAACATTTGCAGGAAACGCTACCATTGATAAAGTAACGAAGAATGCACTGGAACTGGCAGATTTTTACGGACTGAAAGTTCCTGTGGCAAAAGGCCAGGAGCGCCCTCTTGTAAAAGAGCCGCTTCATGCAGAAGAATTCCACGGAGAGACAGGCCTTGGCCACTGTGTTCTGCCGGAGACAAAAAAAGAGCTCGCATCAGACAATGCAGTGCTTTTTATCCGTGATATTCTGAATGACCTTCCGGAAGGTGAACAGGTAACGGTGATCGAGACAGCACCAATGACCAACCTTGCATTGCTTTTGAGGATTTTTCCGGAGGTGAAGGAGAAGATCCGCCAGATCGTATTTATGGGCGGCGCGGCGAAAGGCGGAAACATCACACCGGCAGCGGAATTCAATATTTATGCAGATCCGGAAGCAGCGAAGATCGTATTTTCTTCCGGAATTCCACTGGTGATGTGCGGACTGGATGCTACCCTGAAATGCAATCTCACCAGAAACCAGATTATGAAATTATGCCAGTCCGGTAACCCGGTTGCAAAAGCCTGCGGCGATATGGCCGGTTATGTACTTGGAAATCCTACCAAATACCGTTGTGTGGCAAGTATTCATGATGCGGTACCATTTATGTACCTTCTTCATCCGGAGTTTTTTAAGACGGAAAAAGCACTCCTGGATGTAGACTGTTCTGAAGGTGCCGGACGAGGTGCCACATTATGTGATTTCCGCTGGTGGTTACACGAAGAAGACGAAATGAAAGATATAATACTGACAGATGCAGACACCGGAAATTTTCAGCAGGAACTGTTTGAATCAATTTATTCCGTGTCCGGATGCAGAGCCGCGAAATAACCGTGAGCAGGCCATGAAGCAGAGAGAATACACTGTCTGCTTTCCATAAACATATCTGTGCACACTGTCAGTTAAGAGGACAGAAAACCCATGAACTATATTGTATTTGACCTGGAATGGAACCAGAATCCGGATGGAAGAAAACATCCGGACAGTCGACTCCCTTTTGAGATCATTGAGATCGGGGCAGTAAAATTAAATGAAAAAAGAGAGATCATCGACACCTTCCAGTGCCTGATCAAGCCCAAAGTGTACCATTGGATCCACGACAGCATCCATGAGGTGATCCACGTAGATTTCCATGAACTGGAGAAAGGACTTCCTTTTCCAAAAGCGATCCGCAGATTTCTGGAATGGTGCGGACCGGAATATCGGTTTTTTACCTGGGGAAACCAGGATGTAATGGAGCTTCAGAGAAACATGAAATATTATAATCTTCTGAAGCTGATCCCAGGACCGGTCCATTATTATGATGTACAGAAGCTTTTCAGTGTGAAATTTGAAGATGGAATTGCCAGACGTTCCCTGGAATATGCCATTGATTATCTTAAACTTCCGAGAACCGGGATTTTCACCGGGCACTGGCAGATGCCAGCTATACGGCAAGAATCCTTCTGGAGATTGATGAAGCCTGCATGATCCGTCATCCATCCCTGGATGTATACCAGAATCCAAAATCAAAAGAGAAGGAAATTTATATTTCCTATACAGATCATGATAAGTTTGTATCCAGGGAATTTGTATCAAAAGAACGCCTGATGAAGGACCGCACTATGGTGAGCACGGTGTGTCCTATCTGCAGATGCCCTGCCAAGCGGAAGATTCGCTGGTTCAGTACCAACAATTCCAAGGTATATTACAGCCTTGCCCTCTGCCACGAGCATGGACCGTTGCAGGGAAGATCAGAATCCGAAAAACCGATGAGGGAAAATATTTCGGGGTAAAAACCCTGAAAGCAGAAGATACAGAAGCGGCGGATGAAATCCGTGAAAAGCACGAATCTCTCCGCCGCAGAAAAGTCTCAAGAAGCCTGGACAAGAAGATCTGATACGACATTCCGTTCGTATTGCATTCCCCAGCCAACCATTTGTTTTTTGTAATAATATTTGCTTTTCAGACGCAGCAGGCCGGCAGCATTCTGGAGAACGGCCTGGCGTTTGGTAAGCTGTGATTTGTCAATTCCTTTTGGTAAAGTCACATAAACCTTTGTCTTATAATAAAACGGATAAGTATTTCCGTTGTTCTTAAGAATATATTTATCACATGGAAGTACCTTAAACGGGACTGGTTCCATGGACACTTTCATATCTGTTTTTTCAAAATTTCCAAAACCATAATCAAACAGGGAAGCAGTGTCACCATAGGCGTTTGCGGCAGAAGTAGAATTCAGGATCACTGCTACAAGTGTTGTATTTCCACGCCTGCAATAGGTGACGAGTGTATTTCCGGATGCATCTGTGTAACCTGTTTTTCCACCAAGAACACCTTCGTAATAATATTCCCCGTTTTGATCATCTTGTGGTGGTTCAGAAGCTGCCTTGCTTCCGCAAATTTGTTTGTAGGAGGAATCTCATAGTAACGTCTGGTGCAGAACTTGCGGTAAAGCGGGTTCATCCAGGCAGATTTCGCGATTTTTGCCATGTCGGAAGCTGTGGTGTAATGATTCTCATCGGGAAGTCCGTTTGGATTGTTAAAATGAGTATTTTTGCATCCGAAAAGTCTGGCGCGCCAGTTCATAAGCTCAGTGAATTTTTTTACAGAGCCGGAAACTTTCTCAGCAACAGCTACAGACATTTCGTTGGCGGACTGAAGCATAACAGCCATAAGAGCCTGATCTCTGGTGAATTTTTCGCCGGGAGCGGCGTAAATACTGGAATCTCCGGCAGACACACTGGCAGAAGCACTGTCAGAGACTACGATATTAGTTTTCAGGCTTAAATTTTCACAGGCCAGAAGAGTTGTCATGATCTTGGTGATACTGGCCGGATAAAGTTGTGTATCTGCATTTTTGGAATAGAGGACTGCCTCCGTATTCACATCCATAAGAACTGCAGCCTGTGCTTCTATGTTCGGGCCTGTTGGCCAGCCTTCAATAGAGTCTGTATCAGCGGCCTGTGAATAGTAGCTGGAATGTGCCGGAGCGGTGTCTGCTGCAGCCTGACCGGAGGAATCTGCTGTCTGTGCGTCAGGAACCGGTGTGGCAGTAACGATCGGATCACCATATTCATCGTATCCGTAAGCTGCTGCGGCACAGGGCTGTGTACCTGTGAAAAGGATTCCCATACAGAGAATACCTGCAAAGATCCGGCGCAGGGATCGTTTTTTTTGAAATTTTCATCATAAAATACCTTTCAATAATAAATCCGGGCGAAAAATCTGCCCATATGTGATGCAGACATATCACCGTCTGCGTGATTCTGTAGTAGTATACCACTTTCTTTTTTGGAAAAACCACTTACAGTCTGTGAAAATTGAGGAACCACAGCTTTTGTTCCATGAATATGCGTAAATATGCACATTTAATAAGAGGAAATCCGTCAAAAACACTTGACATATAGATTTTCCCCAACCTATAATATACAGCGTATATAGAAAAAGCTGTGATGGAGACAGTAAGTCATATGGAAAACTGGCAGCGAACCGGGGATGGTGAGAGCCCGGGGCGAGTAAATATGATGGAATATCACTCCTGAGCTTCAGTTCTGAAGTTGGCCGGAAGCAGCCGGGGAACGATATCTGAGTTACAGATATCAGTAATTTCAAGTAAGAACTGACGGATTTCCTCCGTTACAGGGAACATATATCGGCAGATACGATAATGTCCGCCATGGGAAGACATGGCACAGGAGCCTGGCAGCTTAAGAATAAGAGGGCGCAGGGAACCGGACAACAGGCCCGTATAATGTAACAGGTGGTACAGCGAATCAGACTTCGTCCTTTTACAGGATGGGGTCTTTTTTTATAAGTGCCCGAAAGAAACACTGGCACGAACAAGTATCTGTGAAGAAATAAACCGCTGCATCTTATAAATGAGACAGCAGCCAGTAATCAGACACAGGAGGTAAAAAATTGTGTATCGTAAAGTTGACACGAATCTGAATTTTGTTGACCGCGAAAAAGAAGTTGAGAAATTCTGGAAAGACAATAAGATTTTTGAAAAGAGTATGGACAGCCGTAAAGAGGGCGAGACATACACATTCTATGACGGACCGCCTACCGCTAATGGTAAGCCACACATCGGACACGTTCTGACACGAGTTATCAAGGATATGATCCCGAGATACCGTACAATGAAGGGATACATGGTTCCGCGAAAAGCAGGATGGGATACTCACGGACTTCCGGTTGAGCTTGAGGTTGAGAAGAAACTTGGTCTTGACGGCAAGGAACAGATCGAGGAGTACGGAATTGAGCCATTTATCCAGCAGTGTAAAGAGAGCGTATGGAAATACAAAGGAATGTGGGAGGATTTCTCCTCTACCGTTGGTTTCTGGGCTGACATGGAGCATCCGTATGTAACATACGACAACAACTTCATCGAGTCCGAGTGGTGGGCACTGAAAGAAATCTGGGACAAAGGCCTTCTTTACAAAGGTTTCAAGATCGTTCCTTACTGCCCGCGTTGTGGAACTCCGCTTTCCGCACAGGAAGTTTCCCAGGGATACAAAACTGTTAAAGAGCGTTCCGCAATCGTTCGTTTCAAGGTTGTCGGTGAGGATGCATACTTCCTGGCATGGACAACAACACCGTGGACACTTCCATCCAACGTTGCACTTTGTGTAAACCCGGATGAGATCTACTGCAAGGTAAAAGCTGCAGACGGCTACACATACTACATGGCAGAGGCGCTTCTGGACAAAGTTCTCGGCAAGCTTGCAAAGGATGACGAGCCTGCATATGAGATTCTTGAGAAATACAAAGGAACAGACCTTGAGCGTAAAGAATACGAGCCGCTTTTTGCATGTGCAGGAGAGGCAGCTGCAAAACAGCACAAAAAAGCTCACTTCGTAACCTGCGACAGCTACGTTACCATGAGCGATGGTACTGGTATCGTTCATATCGCACCTGCATTTGGTGAGGATGACAGCCGTGTTGGCCGTGATTATGATCTTCCGTTTGTACAGTTCGTAGACGGACAGGGTAACATGACCAAAGAAACACCATACGCCGGTGTATTTGTTAAGAAAGCGGACCCGATGGTCCTCACAGACCTTGACAAAGAGGGCAAACTTTTTGACGCACCGAAATTCGAGCATGATTATCCGCACTGCTGGAGATGTGATACACCGCTGATCTACTATGCACGTGAGTCCTGGTTCATCAAGATGACAGCAGTAAAGGATGATCTGATCCGCAACAACAATACAATCAACTGGATCCCGGAGAGCATCGGCAAAGGACGTTTCGGTGACTGGCTTGAGAACGTTCAGGACTGGGGTATTTCCAGAAACCGTTACTGGGGAACACCACTGAATATCTGGCAGTGTGAGTGCGGACATATGGAATCCGTAGGAAGCCGCCAGGATCTCTATGAGAAGAGTGGTGACGAGCGTGCGAAGACTATCGAGCTTCACCGCCCATACATTGATGATATCACCATGAAGTGCCCGGACTGCGGCAAGACCATGCACCGTGTACCGGAGGTAATTGACTGCTGGTTTGATTCCGGAGCAATGCCTTTTGCACAGCATCATTATCCATTTGAGAACAAAGACCTGTTTGAGCAGCAGTTCCCGGCAGACTTTATTTCTGAGGCTGTTGACCAGACAAGAGGATGGTTCTACTCCCTTCTTGCTGAGTCCACACTGCTTTTCAACAAGGCTCCATATAAGAACGTAATCGTTCTGGGACATGTACAGGATGAGAATGGACAGAAGATGAGTAAGTCCAAGGGAAATGCCGTTGATCCGTTTGACGCACTGAACAAATATGGTGCAGATGCCATCCGCTGGTACTTCTACATCAACAGTGCTCCGTGGCTTCCGAACCGTTTCCACGGCAAGGCAGTTGTAGAGGGACAGAGAAAGTTCATGAGCACTCTGTGGAACACCTACGCATTCTTCGTACTGTATGCGAACATTGACAATTTTGACGCAACTAAATATACTTTAGATTACGATAAGCTTCCGGTTATGGATAAATGGCTGCTCAGCAAGCTGAATACCATGGTGAAGACTGTCGATGAGGATCTTGGTTCCTACAAGATTCCGGAAGCTGCAAGAGCACTTCAGGAATTTGTTGACGATATGAGTAACTGGTATGTAAGAAGAAGCCGTGAGCGTTTCTGGGCAAAGGGCATGGAGCAGGATAAGATCAATGCTTACATGACACTTTACACAGCACTGGTAACAGTTGCCAAGGCTGCAGCTCCGATGATCCCGTTCATGACTGAGGATATCTACCAGAACCTTGTAAGAAGCATTGATGCAAACGCTCCGGAGAGTATCCATCTCTGCGATTACCCGAAGGTAAACGAGGCATGGATCGACAAGGATCTTGAGGCAAACATGGAAGAGCTTCTTGAGATCGTTGTTCTCGGACGTGCATGCAGAAATACCGCAAACATCAAGAACCGTCAGCCGATCGGAACCATGTATGTAAAAGCTGAGAAGAAGATGGATAAATTCTACACAGATATCATCGCAGATGAGCTTAACGTAAAAGAAGTGAAATTCGCAGATGATGTAGAGTCCTTCATTTCCTACAGCTTCAAGCCGCAGCTTCGTACAGTAGGACCGAAATACGGCAAGCTTCTGAACGGCATCCGTACCGCACTCTCCGAGATCGACGGAACCGCAGCAATGAAAGAGCTGAGAGATAATGGTGTTCTCGTTCTTGACATTGACGGAAACAGAGTCGAGCTTGCAGAGGAAGACTTATTGATCGAAACAGCCCAGAGCGAGGGCTATGTGACAGAGACAGACGGTGAGACATCCGTTGTCCTTGATACAAACCTTACACCCGAACTGATCCAGGAGGGCTTTGTCCGCGAGATCATCAGCAAGGTTCAGACTATGCGTAAAGAGGCTGGTTTCGAAGTCATGGACAAGATCATTGTCTATGCAAAAGATAACGATAAGATCATGGATATCATGAAAGCAAACCAGGATGAGATCAAACGTGAAGTACTGGCAGAAAACATTATTCTGGGAGAAGCAGAGGGTTACACCAAGGAGTGGAACATCAATAAAGAGGCTGTAACACTGGGAGTATCCAAAGTACAGGAGGAAAACTAATGATTGACAAGCAGTTTGAGAAAGAGGAATTCAAAAAAAGTGTAAAAGAAAAACGTAAAATTCCTTTATCGAAAAACACTGGAAGAGGCTACACAGGAGCAGATCTTTCAGGCTGTAAGCTACACTGTGAAGGACGTGATCATTGACAACTGGCTCAAGAGCCAGAAGGCGTATGAAAAACAGGATCCGAAGATCGTATATTATATGTCCATGGAGTTCCTTATGGGCCGTGCCCTTGGAAACAACCTGATTAACCTTGGTGCATACGGCGAGGTTAAGGAGGCTCTTGAGGAGCTTGGACTTGACATTAACTGCATCGAAGACCAGGAGGCGGATCCGGCTCTTGGAAACGGTGGACTTGGAAGACTGGCAGCATGCTTCCTGGATTCTCTTGCAACTCTGAACTACTGTGCATACGGATGCGGAATCCGTTACCGTTATGGTATGTTCAAGCAGGAGATCCGTGACGGTTATCAGATAGAGGTACCGGATAACTGGCTGAAGAACGGCTATCCCTTCGAGCTCCGTCGTCCGGAGTATGCAAAAGAAGTTCATTTCGGCGGATACGTACGTGTTGAGTGGGATCCGGTGAAGAACGAGAATAAATTTATCCATGAGGGATATCAGGCAGTAAAGGCTGTTCCTTACGATATGCCGATCACAGGTTATAATAATGATGTTGTAAACACACTTCGTATCTGGGATGCAGAGCCGATCGTAGACTTCAACCTTGACTCTTTTGACAAGGGTGATTATCACAACGCAGTAGAGCAGGAGAACCTTGCACGTACTATCGTTGAGGTACTTTATCCGAATGATAACCATATGGCAGGTAAAGAGCTTCGTCTGAAACAGCAGTACTTCTTCGTATCTGCCAGCCTTCAGGCAGCGATTGCCAAATATAAGAAAACACACGATGACATCACAAAGCTTCATGAGAAGGTTGTATTCCAGATGAATGATACTCATCCGACAGTTGCAGTTGCAGAGCTGATGCGTATTCTTATCGATGAGGAAGGTCTTGGCTGGGATCAGGCATGGGATATCACAACAAAATGCTGTGCTTACACCAACCACACCATCATGTCCGAGGCACTTGAGAAATGGCCGATCGAGCTGTTCTCCAGACTGCTTCCGCGTGTATACCAGATCATCGAGGAGATCAACCGTCGTTTCATTCTTGAGATCCAGCAGAAATATCCTGGAAACTTCGAGAAGGTTAAGAAGATGGCGATCATCTATGACGGACAGGTTAAGATGGCTCACCTTGCGATCGTTGCAGGCTACTCTGTAAACGGTGTTGCACGCCTTCATACCGAGATCCTCAAGAATCAGGAGCTGAAGGATTTCTATGAGATGATGCCTGAGAAGTTCAACAACAAGACAAACGGTATCACACAGAGACGTTTCCTTGCTCATGGAAACCCGCTTCTGGCTGACTGGGTAACAGACAAGATCGGACCGGACTGGATCACAGATCTTTCCCAGCTTTCCAAGCTTAAGGTTTACGCAGACGATGAGAAGGCTCTTCAGGAGTTCATGACCATCAAGTTCAAGAACAAAGAGCGTCTTGCAAAATATATCCTGGAGCACAATGGTGTTGAGGTTGACCCGCACTCTATCTTCGATATCCAGGTTAAGAGACTTCATGAGTACAAACGTCAGCTTCTTAACATCCTGCATGTGATCTATCTGTACAACCAGATCAAGGCACATCCGGAGATGGATTTCTATCCAAGAACATTTATCTTTGGTGCAAAAGCTTCCGCAGCTTACGCACGTGCAAAGAAGATCATCAAGCTGATCAACTGTGTGGCAGATGTTGTAAACAATGATGCTTCCATCAACGGTAAGCTGAAGGTTGTATTCATCGAGAACTACCGTGTATCCAACGCTGAGATCATTTTTGCGGCAGCAGATGTTTCCGAGCAGATCTCCACAGCAAGTAAAGAGGCTTCCGGTACAGGTAACATGAAGTTCATGCTGAACGGTGCTCCGACACTTGGAACCATGGATGGTGCTAACGTTGAGATCGTACAGGAGGTTGGCGAGGAGAATGCATTTATCTTCGGTATGAGCTCCGACCAGATCATCAACTATGAGAACAACGGCGGTTACGATCCGGACTTCATCTACAACACAGATCCGGAGATCCGTCAGGTACTGATGCAGCTGATCAACGGAACCTTCTCCAGCGATACAGAGATGTTCCGTGACATCTACAATTCACTTCTCGACAAACGCAACATGCCGAGACCTGACCAGTACTTCATCCTTGGCGACTTCCGTTCCTATGCAGAAGCACAGAAACGTGTTGAGGCAGCATACAAAGATGAGAAACGCTGGGCGAAGATGGCACTTCTGAACACAGCATGCAGCGGTAAGTTCACATCCGACAGAACCATTCAGGAGTATGTAGATGATATCTGGCACCTGGATAAGGTTATCGTAAAAGAGAACTAAAAAACATTTGATTTGACAACACCTGACTTCATTTGTATAATGAAGTCAGGTGAATAATTGAATGAAAGGAAGCTTTCAGGCGAACAGGTGAGATTCCTGTACAGGAAAATGCGTTGTCGTACAGTCGGCGGGCCGGAGCTTTTTTTTAAAAAGATAGTGACTACAGAAGTCAGTTTGCGCATAAAAGAACGTCTATCAGGTAACAGAAATCCCGTAAGGGACTTTTTTCTGTTACCTTTTTGTTGCCCTCGTGGCATCATGATCTTTCAATTAAAACAGCAAAAAAGAAAGCTGTCACCGAAAAATCAAAAGGAGGAAAGGTTATGAAACGCAAAAAAATTCTCAGTATCTTCTTGCAAGTGCTATGATCGGCACTGCTCCGGCATCTGCCTGGGCCGCTGATTTCACAGACACAAATGTGGTTGACGCAGAAGAAGTAACAGAGGAAGCTACAGAGGAGGACGTTCCGGAACAGCAGGAGGATGACGCAGAAAGCATTGATCTGGAAGCAGATGACGCAGAAGATCTTTCACAGGATGAAGACGCAGCAGCTGTTTCCACACAGGAGAGCGAAGATCCGTTTTCCGCAGGAGAGGCTGTAGCAGCATTTGCAGATGGTGAGGAAAGCGGAGATCTGACACTGGCAGGAACCGGTACAGAGGCAGATCCGTACCTGGTTACATCCACAGCTGACATTCAGGCAGTTGCAGATATGTAAACAACGGAAAAGGTACTTTTGCAAACCAGTATCTGAAATTTACAGAGGATATCACACTTCCGGAAGGATGGACTCCGATCGGAATAAAAACATCCAAATTCCAGGGAAATCTGGACGGAGACAACCATCTGCTGACAGTACCGAAAGGGGAGAAATGTCTTCTTGGTTATGTAGCAGATTCTACTCTGAAAAATCTGAATATCTATGGAGAGCAGATCGCGTCTGACGGTGTTGTCTGTAATTATGAGGTTGATCACAGTTCCAGAAACCCGATCAAGATCGACAATGTAACTTTAAAAGCAGGAACACAGACTTTGAAATCCGGATTTATCGGAGGATATGCATCCGGACAGAACCAGATCACCATCACCAACAGTACTGTAGAAAAAGGTGTTGTGATCGGATATGACAAAGCACAGTCCAATATCGGTTCCTTTGGTGGTGACTTCAACGGAACTATCGAGAACTGCGTAAGTTACGCAGATGTCTACGGAACAAAATACGTAGGCGGTATCAGCGGAAACAAAGGTCAGTCTATGGGAACCTATGCACTGAAAAACTGTAAGTTCTACGGAACCGTAACTGCAAGCGGAAATTACGCAGGTGGTATTTCCGGCGGCGGATACGGCGGAACACGGTGGGGTGAATCTTCTGCGCCGAACACACCAGGTGTAACGATTCAGGACTGCTATTCCAACGGAACGATCACAGGAAATGACTATGTAGGTGGTATCCTTGGTTCTGAGACCGGTATGGTACAGTGCTGGGACAACGGTATCCAGTATATTCAGAACAACTCCTTTGAGGGAACGGTAAGCGCAACAAACGGAACACGTGTCGGCGGTGTGATCGGTTACATCAAAGGTATTGATAAATACAACATCATCGAGAACAATGAGTATACCTGTAAAGATGTAAAAGGAATCGGAGCGATCGATTTCGTTGATACAAATTATGCAAATCCCACACCTGTGGAAGGCGTAACTTATTACAATTCAGAAAACGGAAGGCCAAGTATTTCCGGTGCAACGAAAGCACAGCATAACCGTACCGATGATCCTCTCGGTGCAGATGCAGATAAGCTTACCAAACTGGTAGTGCCGAAGATCAAAGTTTCCCTTACGATCTTAGGTGACCAGGTTCACGACAGTGATAAAGATCATCAGTATCATACCTACTATGCAGGAAATCTGGAGACCTGGCTGGAGCAGAGTGAGTATACCGTTGTAGAAGGCTCTACGGCAAAAGATGTCATTGACGCAGCATTACTTGCCAACAACATGACATGCGAGAATCCATCCGGAAACTACATTGCGTCCATCACAAAAGGTGATGTTACACTTGGCGAGTTTACAAACGGAAAATACAGCGGATGGATGTATACATTAAACGGCTCTTATCCGGATCTTGGAGTTTCCGAGCAGGAAGTAAAGAACAATGACCAGATCGTTCTTCATTACACAGACTACTATCCGGAAGAAGAGAATCATGTCTGGGAGACAGCATGGACATTTGACAAAAACGCCCACTGGCATGAATGTGCAAATTCCAAAAACGAAAATTCCTGGTGCAACATCTCCAGCAATGAGAGAAAGAACGGATATGCAGCACATACCTATGACAAAGGTAAAGTAACAAAAGCAGCTACCTGTACAACAGCAGGTGTGAAAACATATACCTGTACAGTCTGCGGCGCAACAAAGACAGTAAGTATCCCGAAGACAAGACATACTTACACCTGGAAAACAACAACAAAAGCAACCGTATTCAAACCGGCAGTACAGACAAAAGTCTGCTCCAAATGCGGTTATAAAACAAAGACAACCAGACCTTACGGCAAAAAACTGACTCCAACCCTGAAACTGAACGCAACAAAGATCACTCTGAAAGTAAATCAGTCCACATCCAGAGTGAAAGTAACAGGACTTGCCAACGGTGATGCTGTAAAGGCATGGGGAACTACCAACAAAAAGATCGTAACTGTAAGCAGCAAAGGTGTGATCAAAGCCGGAAAAACAGCTGGTACAGCAAAAGTTTCCGTAACCTTAAAGAGCGGAAAGAAAGCTTATATCACAGTAACTGTTCAGAAATCTACAGTAAAAACAACAAAGATCACAGGTGTAAAATCTGCCCTTACTCTGAAAAAAGGAGCAAAGACAACCCTGAAACCAGTACGTACACCGTTCACATCCGGTGAGAAGATTACTTACACTTCTTCCAATAAGAACGTGGCAACCGTAAGCAGCACAGGTGTGATCACAGCAAAAAAGCAGGAACAGCAGTGATCACCGTAAAGAGCGGAAGCAAAAAAGTAACATGCAAGGTAACAGTTAAATAAAGCTGTTATCCCCTGAAAAATAAAAGCGGTCATTTTTCACAGAATGAAATGTGAAATGCGTTTTTGATCATTTGATCATAAATATTCAACTTTAAAATCAAATTCCTTACAATACTCATCTACTTTGGAACCTTTATAACACCGGATGGTACAGGCACGGTTGATGATCCATGGCCCGATAAAATCGGGATCGTGTCGGATCTCCAGATATTTCATACGGTTACATCCGTGGAATACCCATTTGCCGATATAATGGATATTTGTGGGAAGACAGACATAAGTAAGATTCATACACTTAAAAAATGCGCTTTCGTCCAAAAATTCCAGGGACTGGGGAAGATGAAGTTCTTCTATGGCACAAAAATAAAAAGCCTCTTTTCCGATACGTTTCAGACCTTCCGGGAAATCCACGGAACGGAGATTTTTACAGCGGTAAAAAGCACGGTCTTCGATGAGGGTAAGTGCGGAAGACAGCTGAAGGGATTCCAGGGAGGTACACTGTGAAAAAGCTTCGGAGCGGATCCGGGAAATCTGTGAATCATGGGGAAAGATCACACATCCAAGCTTTCGGTTCTCCTGAAAGGCGGCTCTCGGGATAGAAGAAAGTGCCTGAGGAAGAATGACTTTTTTCAGGGAATTACATTGAGAAAATACGTTGGATCCCATATTTTCCACCTGGGTGGGAAGCAATACTTCTTTCAGAAGAGTGCAGCCCTGAAAGGTTCTGGCGCCGATATTTTTAAGCGTGTCCGGAAAACAGACAGAGGAGATCTTGGTCTTTTTCTGAAAAGCTTCCGACGCGATATATTCAATTGGCGCAGGGATCTTTACATTTGAGGAAAGATAGTTTCTTGCGTTGTTTTTGGAAATGACACGACTGGATCTGTAATAAGTACCTGACATAAAAAAGTCTCCTTCAACATAAAAAAAGACACCGCATCACAGGCAGATACGATGTCAAAAAAGAATTCTCCATTTATCATACGTGTAATAGCCGGCAGTATTTCCAAGCAGATCTCCTGACTTATGCAGTCACGTTTATCCCCTTCTTATACGATAAATTACAATGGTTCACGGATAAACTAAGCAAATACAGTAGCACGTCTGTTGAGGATTCTCACCTTATTCCCTTTTAATCCGGTTTTCTGCAGGAAAAAACCGGAACTTGAAACGTCTATATTTAATATTTTTGGGTGTCTGATTATTATATCACAGAAAAAGGACAGATACAATTGTTTTCCGGGTTTTCGTTTGACAGACAAGAGGAAATAAACTATAATTTCAGTATAAAATTTCATAGAAAAGAAAGACGTGCAAACAGGTGTGATTCCTGTACATGTAAGTGCGATGCCGTACAGTCGGCGGGCGGTTTTTCTTTCATGTAAGGTAGCATTGGTTTGCGCATAGGAACATCTATCAGTAACGGAATCCCCTTGGAAAAGAGGGATTATTTTCCGTTACCTTTTTTGTTGCTTTTTTTGTGCAGAGAAAAGGAGGAAGAATGGAAAGTAAGAGGAAAAAAGACGCTGTTTAATGTGATCATGGTAGTACTGATCCTGGTCATTGCCGGATGCGGAGTGATGGCAGTGGGAAATCTGAAAGGATGGTTTGATAAAGGATCGGACAGCGTTCTTATGACAAAGAACGTAAAAGGTGTGGCCAATATTCAGAGAAACGGTGTGGGCTACGGCCTGAAAAAAATGTGGCATTGAGAGCCGGAGATATTCTTGAGACGAAGAACGGAACCACAGCGGAGCTTTCAGCCGGAGAAAACAATACACTTTCACTTAACGCAAATACGAAACTTACTGCGGAATCCGTAGAAAAAAACAATTTGAAACTTACTGCGGATCAGGGAGAGGTTTTTGCGGATCTTACGGATTCTGTGGGAAAAGCAGAGATCGCTCTTGATGAAAATACGCTTACCTTTGAGACAGGAGTCTTTTTCCGTAAGCGCACAGTCCGGAAGCGGCGCTGTGTATGTATTTAAGGATGAAGTGGAACTGGCCGAAGCGGACGGAAAAACCACAACCGTAACAGCCGGCGAAAGTGCTCAGATGACAAAAAGTGAGGACGGAAGCTGGAAAGTAGAAACAAGTAAGATCTCAGCAGGAGCATTAAATGAATATATGATCCAGCAGCTGCTGGGATGCGCAGATAAAGACAGTTTATGTTTTACACCGGAGGAACTTCAGAAAGTTCTGGATGACAGAGCCGCAGAGAAGAAAGCAGCTCTTGAGAAGAGTTTAAATTCTACAAACAAGATTCCGAAGACTTCAGAAAAATCGGATGATAAAAAAGTCTGCAGATGGATCTGCGAAACAGAATTCCGATACAACAGACGGAAATACCGCAGACACTGCAGGCAGCGGAGAGAACACAACACAGGAATACACACCGGATGCTTCTCAGGATGAGACGGATTCTTCCGGAGAAGACACCGCAGGCAGTGATGGAGATGTATCCGATGACGGCAGTTCTGATGATGGTTCCGGTGACGGGGATTCTCAGGATACCAAGCAGTGTACCATCACGATCCTCTGCGATACCATCCTTAATAATATGGACAATCTGACAGCCGGAAAAGAAGCTTATGTGCCGGCAAACGGAGTGATCCTGGATACCAGTACCGTAGAGTTTACAGAGGGAGAAACCGTTTTTGAAGTACTTCAGAGAGTTTGTGAGTACGCCGGAATCCAGCTGGAATATTCCTGGACGCCTATGTATGACAGTTACTATATTCAGGGAATCAACAACCTGTATGAATTTGACTGTGGAGCACAGTCCGGATGGATGTATAAAGTAAACGGATGGTTCCCGAATTACGGATGTTCCAAGTACACACTGGAGGACGGAGACGACATTTGTGTGGTGCTTTACCTGCAATGGTCTTGGCGCGGATGTCGGTGCGGAATATAACGGTGAGTGACAGCAAAGGGAGTAAAAGATATGCAGAGAAAAAAAATTTCTGGCACTGATGCTGACGCTGCTCTTGTGGGGCAGCCGGGAGCTCCTGTTTCAATTATGGCGGCAGAAACAGACGAAAGTTCCGATTTCGGATCGTTTGGATCAGAAGCTTCTGACACAGCAGAAAAAAAATTGCCGGTGATCACGGAGGACCTGTCGGAGGAGACCATTACATATGATCTCAATGAAAAGGCAGAGCCTTTAAAGGTTCAGACGGAAGAATCCGGCAAGCTGAAATATCTGTGGCTGAAAAGTGATGACAACGAGAATTTTTACAAAATAGAAAAGTCCGACAGCCAGGAAAAGACAAAAGAAGAACAGACCGGGGAACAGCAGGGGGAAAACAGCCAGCCGGAGTATGAAGATACACAGGAGTATACACCGGCTACAGATACAGCCGGAACCTTCTACTACAAAGTCCGGATCTGGAATTCAGAAGAAACAGACGAAAACGCTTACGTAGAAAGTAAGACTGTCTGTCTTCAGGTGTTAGATCCGTCCGCTGAAGACCATAGTGGATCGGATGCTACAGATGGGAAAAAGGACGGAGAGCAGAAGGATCCGGCAGCATTGGATAAAGAAGATCCGGCTGCAGATCATACATCAGGTGATACCGCAGAAAATTCGGGGAACGAAAAAGATGCGGATCCGGACGGCGAAAATTCCGGAAGTGAAGACAGTGGAAATGCGGCTGATGACGGGAAAGATTCCGGCAATGAAGCTGGTGAGAACACCGGTAACGAAGAGGACAATACCGGAGAATCTGGTGGTGAGAACATCGGAGATGAAGATCCTGCCGCTGAAGATACCGATAAAAAAGACACGGATATCGCCGAAAACGATTCCGAGAATCATCTTCCCAAACGTCAGGAAGACATCCCGGAAAGTGAAACTTACGAAACCGAAGGTTACTGGAACGTCTCTCTCAGTGAGATCTTTCAGGATCCGGACGGAGATGATCTGACCTATTACGAAAAAGGAGAAAGAGATGAGGACTGGACTCCTGTAGACGGAGATTCTTACCTTTGTCACCTGGAAGAAAATCAGGAGACCTATCTTTTTACTGCAAAGGATCAGGAAGGTTACGGAGATGTTTATGCCGTAACTCTGAAAAAGAAAGACGCGGCGGAACTGGAAGTATCAGAAGCACAGAAGGCTCAGGAGAAATCCGCGGCAAAGGATACGGAAGAGGAACTTTTCTCATCCGGAGACGCAGAGGCAGCTTCTGCTTCCAATACGGCAAGTTTTAATACCATTTATAAAGAAACCGGAGAACATCTGGCATTCATGGCAGAAAAAAGCGCACCTGTAAACGGAACGCTGTGCGGTGAATGGATGGTGATCGGCCTTATGCGAAGCGGCCAGCCTGTGGACGCATCGGTTTACAGCCGTTATAAATCCAATCTTGTGGATGTGGTGAAACAGAAAAAAGGTGTACTCCATGATAAAAAATATACGGAATATTCCAGGGCAGTTCTGGCGCTTACAGCCATTGGAGAAGATGTTACCGATGTAGGAGGATACAATCTTCTGCAGCCGCTGTCCGATTTCGACCAGACAGTATGGCAGGGAGTTAACGGAACGATATGGGCTCTGATCGCCTTTGACAGCATGATTATGAGATCCCGAAAGCAGCGGTCGGAAAAACGCAGACAACCAGGGAAAAACTGATCAACAACATTCTGTCGCAGGAAGTATCCGGCGGCGGATGGAGCATCATGGGCGGAGCAGACAGTGACGTGACAGGAATGGCACTGCAGGCTCTGGCACCATATTATAAGAGTAATTCTTCCGTAAAAGCGGCAGTAGACAGAGCGCTGAAAAAACTTTCCTCTATGCAGCTTTCGGACGGAACTTTCGGAACTATGGGACACAGCACCTCCGAGAGCTGTTCCCAGGTAGTGACCGGACTTTCGGCACTTGGTATCGACTGTGATAAGGATTCCCGCTTTATCAAAAACGGAAAGTCCCTTCTTCAGGGATTATTAAGTTACTACGACGGAAAAGAGGGATTTCTTCATGTTGCCGGAAATGGCTATGACCAGATGGCAACGGAACAGGCATACTACGCAATGACTGCATACAGCCGAATGAAAAACGGGAAAAATTCCCTTTATGATATGACCGATGTGGCGATCAAATCAGACAAGGAAAAAGCGGCAGAAGTGACGAAACTGATCGAGGCACTTCCGTCAAAGATCACCATGAGTAATTTCCAGAAAGTGATCACTGCATATGCCGCATACAATGGACTGAATTCCACACAGAAAGCGGTTATCTCCAAGACAAATAAGGATAAGCTTCTCAAAGCCTATGCGGAGGCTCAGGATGTGGAAGTGAAGTATGTGGAAGGTCTGATCTCAAAGATCGGAAAAGTAACATTGTCCAGTGAAGAAAAGATTACAGATGCAAAAACAGCCTATAATTCCCTTTCTTCCGCTCAGAAAAAGAAGGTTACAAACTATTCTGTTCTGACAGCAGCGGAGAAGGCACTGCAGCAGTTAAAAAAAGCAACAGAACCCACACCTACCACAAAACCATCCGGCCCGTCAGGAAAACCGGGTTCCAAGGTAAATCTGGTAACACCGAAACCAACGGCAACTCCCGGGGCAGCGAATCCGTCCAAAACAAAATCTGCCGGAGGTTCCACCAAATCAGCAACTGTAGGAAGCGGCAGCAAATCCTCTTCCAAAACAGGAAGCAGCAAATCTTCCGCCAAGAAGAGCACTGCAAGTACCAAAAAAGCAAATTCCAATAAAACAGATTCCAAGACGTCTGCAGCCGAAACAAAAGCAACTGAGACAACGGCATCCAAAAAAAGTTGTCAGCGAAATGAAGACGTTTTTCGACAAAAAGAGAAAAAGATCCGTATCCGTCAAAGATTGATGATTATTCCGAAAAGCAGATCAAAGAACTTGGAAAAACCTGGAAAAATTATGAGAAACTTTCCGAAGGGGAAAAGAAAGCAGTTCAGGAAGAGAAAACCTATCAATCCTTCCAAAAGCTTCTTACCGCTCTTGGTGAAAAATATCATTTTGACCAGGCTACCGGAACGAATCTGGATGACAACAAGGATGAGGCATTACCGTGGTATGTCCAAATGGTGGTAAATCCAAAGATCGCAGACGAAAGCGAAGTGGAGACCATCCAGAAAGTCCTGGGCAAAAATCCGAGGTACTTTCCCTGAATGAAATTCATTTTGTAGATACCCTTACCGGGGATGACTGGAAGCCGAGGACATTTTGAAGGTGCAGCTTCCAATGGCAGATCTGGGCGATTATAAGAGCTGTATGATCGTACATATCACAGATAAGGGAAAAGTGGAATTCCTGAAAGGAAAGATATCAGACAGCTATATTTCCTTTGACGCGGCAGAATTTTCTTCTTACGGAATCGTAGGATTTATGGGAGATTCCGACGAGATACTTTCCGGGCAGGAAAAGAAGAAACCGGTATGGCCGTGGATCGCAGCCGGCGGAGCAGCGCTGATCCTGGTAGTGATCCTGGGCGGTGTACAGATCGCGGACAGCCGCAGAAAAAAGAAGGATAAAGGTGAAAATAAAAATGAATGAAAAAAAAGATACTTTTTCCACCTTTCATCCGGTAATCAATTTTACCTTTTATATTGGCGCGTTTTTGCTGGGGATGATGCTGATCCATCCGGTTTTTCTGGCAGTTTCGGCAATCACAGCAGCGGCTTTTTACATTACCGTAAAAGGAAGAAAGGCGAAGAGTTTTCTGTTTGGAATGATTCCGCTTTTTCTCATGCTGTCCTTTATCAATCCTTTGTTTAACACCTACGGAGACAGGGTTCTTTTTACCTGGTGGAACGACCGGCCCTACACGCTGGAGGCACTTGCGTACGGAACAAGCCTTGCTGCGATGGTAGTGACCATTCTTTTATGGTTTGCTTCCTACAGTTTTGTGATGACCAGCGATAAGTTCCTGTACCTGTTTGGAAAAGCAGCTCCATCGGTTTCGCTGGTGCTGACGATGATCCTGCGTCTTCTGCCTACTACGAAAAAAAAAAGATCGCGCAGATCGGCAATGCAAGAAAAAGCATCGGCATGTCCGCAGAGAATGGAACCACAAAAGAAAAAGCAGAGCATGGACTGACCATCGTATCCGCGATGACCTCCTGGGCTCTGGAAGGCGGCATCATCATGGCAGACAGTATGCGCAGCCGTGGGTTTGGTACCGGGAAAAGAACGACATTTTCCCTGTACCGTTTTGAAAAAAGAGATAAGATCCTGCTGGCGATCATGGCGGGTTTTCTTGCCATTGTGATCTTCTGCTGTATCATGGGCGGCAGCAGCGCGCAGTACACACCGGAATTTCTGGTGGCAATGAGCCCATATACCGTTGTAGGAGCAGTTGCCTACGGAGCGTTTCTGGCTCTTCCTACAGCAGTTAATATTACGGAGGAAATCATATGGCACATTTTGAGATCAAAGATCTGAGCTTCTATTATCCTACAGAAAAAAAGAAGCCGGCTCTTTCCCATATTAACTTAAAGATCGAGAGAGGCCAGTATGTCACAGTCTGCGGAAAAAGCGGCAGTGGCAAGACCACACTCTTAAGACATCTGAAAAGCGTACTTGCGCCTCACGGAAAAACAGAGGGCGAGATATTTTTTGAAGGAAAACCTCTGAAAGATGCGGATCTTCGGACCCAGTCGTCCAGAATTGGGTACGTTATGCAGAATCCGGATAACCAGATCGTCACAGATAAGGTGTGGCATGAGCTGGCATTTGGGCTGGAGAGTCTTGGCATGGATCAGAAGACCATCCGTCTCCGTGTAGCAGAGATGGCCAGTTATTTCGGCATCCAGGGCTGGTTCCATAAAAACGTGACAGAACTCTCCGGAGGGCAGAAACAGCTTCTGAACCTGGCTTCCATTATGGCCATGCAGCCAAGTATCCTGATCCTGGATGAGCCCACCAGTCAGCTGGATCCCATTGCGGCTACGGATTTTCTGAATACAGTGCGAAAGATCAACCGGGAGCTGCGGACAACGATCATCATTACAGAGCACAGACTGGAAGACATTTTTTATGCATCCGATAAAGTTGTGGTGGTGGAAGACGGAAAGATCATTGCAGACGATGAACCGAGAAAGATCGGTGATTTCCTGAAAAACGGAAACAACGACATGTTTGCGGCAATGCCCACACCGGTACAGATTTATTACGGAGTAAAAAAATTCCAGGAAGAAAAGAACCTGAAGCCGGAGAAAGAAACCATAAAATGTCCTCTTACAGTCAGAGAGGGCGGTGACTGGTTAAGCCACATGTTTGAAGAAAAAACGCCGGCTGTTACCAGAATCGAGGAAAAGATCACCACAGATCCGGACGAAGTAAAAGATCCGGCAGTTCTGGTAAAAGAAGTCTGGTTCCGTTACGAAAAAGACACGCCGGATGTATTGAAAGGAATCACGTTCCAGGTACCGCAAAATTCCCTGTTTGCCATTGTTGGCGGAAACGGCGCAGGAAAATCCACGACCCTGAAAGCGATCAGCAACATCTGTAAGCCTTATCGCGGAAAAGTTTTGATCCAGGGAAAACCTGTGAAGAAATATAAGTCTGGAGAACTTTTTGACCATTTACTGGCAATGCTTCCTCAGGATCCACAGAGCCTTTTTGTGAAAAAAACAGTTCGGGAAGATCTGGAAGAAATGCTTCGCGGAAGGATGAAGAGAAGAAGAGCAGGATTGAAAAAGTAGCGGAAACCTGTCATATTTCCCATCTTCTGGAACATCATCCTTATGATCTTTCCGGAGGAGAGCAGCAGAGAGCGGCGCTGGCAAAAGTGCTCCTCACAGATCCGAAGATCCTTCTGCTGGATGAGCCTACCAAAGGAATTGATAATTTCTTCAAGCTGGAATTTGCAGAGATCCTGAAGGATCTGAAGAAACAGGGAGTGACGATCATCATGGTTTCTCATGATGTGGAATTCTGTGCAAAATACGCAGATCTGGTAAGTATGTTTTTTGATGGCAGCATCATCACCACAAATACACCAAATCGTTTCTTTTCACAGAACAGTTTCTATACAACGGCAGCAAACAGGATGAGCCGCCATATCTTTGAAAACGCTATTACAAATGAGGATGTGATCGAATTATGCAGACAGAATCTGTAAAATACTGGACTTTAAAAAGGATCCTGGGCTATGTACTGATCCTGATCCTGATGCCGGTGACTCTGATGGTGTCCTGGCATTTCGGAGATCGAAAATATTATCTGTGCAGCCTGATCCTGATCGTTTATTCTATAATCCCGTTTTTGCTCAGTTACGAAAAAAGGAAACCCCAGGCAAGAGAGCTGGTAACGATCGCGTGATGTGTGCCATTGCAGTGGTTCCAGAGCTGCGTTTATCATGCTTCCGCATTTTAAGCCCATGTTGGGAATCATTATGATCACAGGAATGGCTTTTGGCGCAGAAGCGGGATTTCTGACAGGAGCTCTTGGAGCTTTTGTGAGCAATTTTATCTTCGGACAGGGACCTGGACTCCGTGGCAGATGTTTGCCTACGGGATCGGAGGACTTCTGGCAGGGCTTCTTGCAAGAAAAGGG